>Ga0247723_1001576_pt1 | contig 13195 bp, 12 predicted proteins | sample MSEWelMarce5H_FC_FD_189079 | JGI IMG/M metagenome (GOLD analysis project Ga0247723, IMG submission 189079) | Subsurface sediment microbial communities from gas well in West Virginia, United States - MSEEL Well Study Marcellus 5H_FC | ecosystem: Environmental > Terrestrial > Deep subsurface >...
ATGTGATGAATATTCCGGCTTAATTTGATTTAATAAAAGATCCATTGTTGATGTTGTTTATAGATTATTGAAATTTCATTTTGAATCCTGTTCCAAATTTGTCATATCCCTTGATCAATAAATTGTTGATCTGATCATAGGATAATTTTCTTAATTCGGTTTTTGTTTGCTTGATGCCATTCATTTTGTTTACGGCCATCAATTCACCTATACGGCTTTCTTTGGTTGATTTGTTAATTGTAATTTCCATTGTTGTTGTTGTTTGAAGGATTGCCGGGAATCCGCCCGGCTCGGTGTTAATTATTTATTCCAAATTTGTTTGATTTGATTTTCAATTTGTAATTGTTCTTTGTCTGTCATTGAATACCACGCTGCTGTTTCAATTGCATATTCAAGTGATTTATTAACAGATTTAATCATTTGAACAATGTAGTTTGCTTTTTGAGTAATTGCTGAATTTGTCATGTTTTTGATGTTTTGTTGTTGTTTGTTGATGTAAACCTAATACAATTATTTGTATTGTCAAACAATTTCAAACAAAATATATCAAAAAAATATCAATTATTTATTTAACGGTCATAAAAAAGGGCAAATCCAACGGAAATGCCCTTTATGTTACAACAACTATGAATCAATAACCTTAATCTTTCATTGCAATATTACACAATTTTCCCATCTTTTATCATAATGTTTTCAACCTTTGATTTCCCATCTGTGATCGTTACAACCGCAAATCCGTTGTTGTGCTGTGCAAATGGGTAATATTTAGGTGATAATTGCGTCAAACATCCTGTGGAATATGTATGGATGTATCGTTTAAATCCATCCTTTTTGATTGTGTTTGTTGTTCTGTGAACGTGTCCAATCAATGTATTGCAGAACGTTTTATTGAACGTGCTTTGTGATGGGTTCATTCCACCGGCCATCAATTCGTGACCGTGGCACACCAACAAATCGCCCATTTCCATGCCCTGCCAATCAGGAACAAATTTAATGTCCAACACATCCATCCTGAAAAACTTATCAAATTGCATTTCGTGTAATTGGGCAAATTCCTCAGCCTGCTCATTCAAATACCGTTGGTATCTGTTTTCGTGGTTGCCTGCCTTGAAATAAATTGGGATCGTTGGAAATATTCCACGCAATGTTTGCAGGAAATTACGGCACATTTCTATTTCCTTTGGAAAATCCCTTAAATCCTTTTCCTTTTCGTGCCGGCTAATGCTGTAAAAATCGAATGTGTCTCCATTTAGATACAGGCAATCAATGTTTCTTTCTTTTAACTCCTTAATGGCACACACAACGGCTTCAACTGAATGGAACGGCACGTGTATGTCGGACAATATCCCAATGACCTTTAAATGATCCGGCAATCGGTCTGATGTGTATTCCTTTCCAATGGATGGTTCAATGCCGAAATTCTCTAATTCAAAAAATGTCGTTGATTCAATTTGTGCCTTTGGCAAATTTTTCAATTGTGCCTCATTACGTTCACGGATTAAAATATTATGCTTTCTCATTGTTTTACGCAATAACTCAGCCGTTTGGTATCCGTAGGTTTGGTAATATGTTTCCGAAAACGTTTTTAAGTTTAATGGCGATGAATAAAAATGATCTCTGATCTGATCGTGTTTTAGCCCCATGAATAGTTTTTTTTCAAAATTAGCCATTTAACTAATTAGTAAAACCGACAAATAAAACAAAAATGGCCGTAGATAATTCCACGACCATTTTGCATTCAACCTAATCAACATCCGATTCACCCATAAGATGAACGGATGCGCACTACCAAACCTATGAAAAACAAAATTATTCCTGATACGATACCCTGTATGTGCTTGCAACATCCGTGTAATTATTCGGAATATGGAATTGGCACGTGTACAGGTTAGATTTTAATTGCACCCGAATTGAATCCACAATGGCCGAATCCGTTTCAGTCAATGTTGGAAATTTAATGTACAATTTATGGGCCAATGTCATCACAGAATAATCATCCATGTTGTACAAATCACCTTCATATTGCATGGAATATTGCCTGAAATCATTCAATCTTTGCTGTGTGACTATTTGTTCAATAAATAATCCGGTGCCATCCTGCGCGCGTTTGAATGAATTATTATCCGTAAATGCGCCTAAAAATAAAACTGAATCTACATCAGCCTGTACAATATCTGTGTGTTCCATCACATCAGATGTTGCAAATGTGCCTGATTGCTCACGAATAAAATATGCCTCTTTGTACACGTTTTGTTCTTTGTCAATGTTCCTGATGGCGCAATTGTCCAAATACATTCCTGTGTATGAACCCGGTGAATTTATGTATGGATATGAAAACCCAATTTGCATTTGTCCGGGTTCCGGTGCATCCTTTGCTGTGAATTTGAATGATTCAAATGTACCTGCCCCAACAACTTGCGCTTCATTCCATAAAACTGAACCCCCTGATGTGCCCCACGTTTTGTTCACATCACTCCAATATGTATAAACACCCGGTGCATATTCAATCCGTAAAAACCACGGCAATCTGTTATCGCTTCCGCCTTTGTCTATATTTACCGAAAACAAAACCTGATATTGGTTGCCCTCAATTGCCGATGCTGAACCTGCACTAACTAATCTAACCGTGTAAACACCCAATGCACTTGTGCCAACATATTTCAACGATCTACGGCCTGCAAATGGCGCATTAACAAATTCTGTTGTGACTAATGTTGTTGTCCAATTCTCATAATCAAATTCAAAAGATGCGTTCAAATTCAAATCCACCTGTTGTTGTGAAATGTCCACAATTTCCTGATATTTTTTCACCGGTCTGCGTGGTGTTCTAAACAGGTTTTGTCCGATTGGTTGCATATTGGTTGGCACAACCTTCAACATATTTGTTGTAACGGTTGATTGTTCCACCCCTGATGCGTTATAAATCCAATATTTGATGTTTTCTGTGCCTGCATTTAAAAATGCCTGCTTTGCTGTTAAAATGCCGGATCCTGTGTATGTGCCGGCCTGTATTCCTTCAATGATTCGTTGATCACCATATGATGAACAATTAACAATATACCAACGGCCAAATGATTGAAATAAACGGCAATTAAATCCAATTAGGATTGACCGCAATGTCATTTTTGCATCGTTTATGATGTAATAATCATGATAAAATCCTGATTTTTTGATTGTAACCTGATTAAACACGTTTTTCCACGCTGAATCGGTTGCAATTCTTAAATCATTGCTGATGTATATGTCATAACCCAATGATAAATTTGACAATGCATTATACATAAATTGCCACAATGTAGGATTGTCCGTGCCAATTGCAGGCATCCATGTATCATACCCATCTAACTGCCCCAAATTGTCTGTGGCTGTGATTGACAATGAATATGGTGTTGAAACCAATGCCTGTGAATAAAGATCGTTTACAACCCACCCTGACCAATATGTTTGCCATGATCCGGCTGATGCCTCAAAATATACAACCACTTTGTATTCACGTTCATCATACAGATAAAAATCGTCATACGTAACGTCATCCGTTACTAATAAATTCAACGTGCATAATGATCCAATCAATGGTTCATACAAATCTTCTTCGGCCTTCCACTCGATTTCAACCGGCTCACCTGTTCCAATCATTGGCAAAACGGCACCTGAATATCCGTTTTTAAAGATTTCAACCTTTCTTTTGTTGCCTTTTAAATCATCAAATTCTAATCGATATTTTACACCGTATGCCATATTTATCCTATTCTATTGCGTTGTTTTTCTGCTCTTTGTAAAGCTACCACCAAATCCTGACCTCTCAACACAAATTCACCGGATACGTTTGCCGTTCCGCCATTGCCTTGATCTAACATTCCCTGTAATTTGTTTAATGGTGCAATCACCTCAGGATTTGATTTTGCGCCCGGATATTCACCCATCAAACCCATTGTTGGGCCTGATACGATACCACCTGCGGCAAATTTTGGAATGGCTGCAAATGCTGATAATACACCACCAATTGCCGTTGCAATAAATGCAGGTGTTGTAAAGATTGCAGCCGGCCCGGTTGCTGCTCCCGATTGTGTTGCACCTGCCACCGCACTTGACATTGCTGATGCCTGATTCATGACAATCTGTTGCAAAATCATTGATCCTAATTTTACCAATGTTTGCATCATTACCTGTGCAAAACCTTCAAATCCTGTTGATGCCAAACCCATTGATTTGATAACTGAATCACCCAATGCCGTGAATGCCTGCCCTGTTGTATCTGCAACCATTTGACCAATGGCCATGATGCTGTTGTATTTTTCCGCTAATAAATCAATCTGCGCGCTTTGTAATGTTGTTGATGCAACAATTGATGCATCCATCACAGACAATGGGGATTTTAACGATCCTAAATTGGTCGTAATGCCCATAATCTTTTCACCAATTGCCGGGAATTTCTCAAAATGTTTAACAAGATCACCGGCAAATGTTGGCAAATCTTTGACATTTGATGTGTCACCAAATGCCTGAAATTTAGCCATTTTTAGTTCCTTTTTGGCAATTTCTTCATCCAATGCGGCATTTTTCAATTTCAACAACTGCATTTCAAGTAAATTGTCCTTTTCTACTTGATGCGCTTTTGTTTTTGTTCCTAATGATGCTGAAATTCTTGCCTGCTCTTTTTGTGCGGCTTTATCGGCTTCCGCTGTTGCTTTTGCATCTGCCTGTGCCTTCTTTTCTATCCCTGCAATTAATGCATTGTTTTGTGCCAACAATTTTTGTTGTGCTGCAATCTGTGTATCAAATGATTGTGTTGATATACCCTGTGCCGTATTCATTCCGGTCACCGGGCCTGATGCCATCCCTTTTTGCTTTTTAAGCAATTCAATTGATGCTAATATCTCTTTGTTTTTTGCCCGAATAGCATTGGCATCCTTTTTTTCTTGTTCTGATAATTTATTATCAGGATTCAACGCTTTGGTGTAATCATATGCTGATACAGCGGCCAATCCCAATAATGTTGCTAATCCTGCAATTCCACCGGCTGTTTTCAATGTTAAATTGAATTTAACCGCTGCCGCACTCATTAGATTAAACCCTTCAATTACTTTCGGAACAATTGTACCCACCAAAAACAATAATGGCCCAACACCTGCCGTGATTCCTGCTAATGCAACAATAAATGTTTTTGTGCCTTCACTTGAATCTGAAAAACCTTGAATCATTGAATTTAATGAACTGACAATTGATGTGACTGCCGGCAACATAACCTGTCCAAATTGCGCACTCAATTGTTTTACACCCTCCCCAAACATACGCATCTGATTGGCTGCGCCTTCATTTGTTCGTGCGAAATCACCCTGTGCATTCTTTGTGTTTGCCATCACATAATTGTAACGCAACATCACCTTTTCTGCCTGCGACATCGTATCATATTGCTTTGTCATCCCCTGCGATAATGCATAGGTTTTCAAATTGGTTTCGGTCATGATAACACCTAACCTTTTCAATGATTCCGTTTCACCGGTAAAAATTCCATTTAGGGCCGTTGTGGCTTCCTTAATGTTTATGTTTTTAAAGGATGATAAATCCCCGGCCAATCCAACTAATGATGTGGACAATTTGGATGCCTCACCAACACCCAATCCCATTGATGTTGCCATATCGCCAAACAATGCAGCCATATCCAAGGCTGTACCCTCAGCAATACCAAAGGATGTCAATGATGTTTTGGCAAAATCTTTCACCGCCTGTGATGATGATGCAAATGCCACATCAACTTTGTTCATTGACTCGTTGAAATCAGATGCCATCATTACAGATGCCGTTCCGGCTGCCAATAATGGTGCCGTGACAAATGTGGACATTGTTTTGCCTAATTCTGCCGCTTGCTTTGAAAACGACACCAATGATTTCTGTGCATCGGACAATGCTGCATTCAGATCGGCCGCATCACCGGTTATTCGTACTTTTAATTCTTCTGCCATGATGTAAAGTTAAAAAAAAAGCCAACCCATTATTTGGATTGACTTTTTTCAATTTGTTTCAAAAATGCCTCGAATTGTTCCGGTGTCGATTTCGGTTTGCCTTTCTCCAAATACACATCCTGTGGCAACGGGAATAATTTATCAGGTGTGATTATTTGTGATTTTTTCACGGCATTCGAATTGACAATCATTGTGGAAATATATCGGGCCATTTCCCAATTCAAGTTCACATTTACACTCCACGATTCCCCCAACAACGCATTTTCTTTCCAAGTATTGCGCCAAAACTGATCCGGTGAAATACCTGCCTGACCGATATAAAAATCAAGCATTCGATCCCACGTTAGGGGTTGATCTGCTTTGGGTTTTTTGTTGATTTTTCAACGTTTCTGCGCACACCTGCATTCAAGTCATTACCCAAAATTCTTGATTCCATTAATGTATTCACCAACAATGTCAATGAATCCGGTGTCATATCCTCCATCCACGATCCTACCTGAAAAACGTTGTAATCAATTTCATTTCCATTCTCCTGATCGTATGCCAATAAACCTGCATAAACCAATGCACGCATTGTGTTCAATGAAATTCCTGATGAAAATACTTTGTCGATTTCTGAAATTTTGTGTCCGCTTGCATCCTCAAATGCAACCCAAAAATTCATGCTGAAATGTAATGTGCGATCCTTACCGCCAATATTTAATTGACAATAACCACGTTTGCGATTTTCCATTTATGTTTGATTAGGTGTTTAAACTTTAAAACCCTGCACCATTTTACTGATGCAGGGAATTTATTTCTGAATCAGCAAATTATGAATTTGTTGATTTTACGATTGCGCCTGTCAATGTGATTGATCCTGAGAATGTCACCGCTGCTTCCATTTCTGCTGATTGTTCGATGGATGCAATGTATCCTTCCGCTGTGTAGATCACATCACCTGTTGCAGATGTACCGAATACACACGTAACGATTGTGCGATTCAATACGTAATCAACTAATTCCTCAGCGTTTGCAGCCGATGCGTAGTTTACTAAACCATCAAATGAAATTTCACCTGAACGTAAACCGCTGATTCCCTCAGACCAACCGCCTGAATTTTTTGTTGTTGCATCTGCAATGTCTTGTGAAATAGACAATGAACATGATGTTGTGTGTGCAATGGCCGTTCCTTCAACTTTGATTAATAGGTTCGTGCCGTTAAATACTCCCGATGTTGCCATATTTTTGTTTAATTTTTATGCTCTTATTTTATGCAAATATATTCAAAATGCATTATAGATTTTGCCATTGAATATTTAAGTTTTCCCAATTGGTAAACACCAAATTCCAAATCAATCGCTGATCAGTATAAATCCGGCCCGAAATTGTAAAATCAACCGAATACGTTGAAACGTTTTCCATTTGGCTGACCTGTTCCACATTGTTAATGTATCCCAATCCGTAATAAAACATCCCGGCCGTTTGAAATACCCATTGCACTTCTTTTCGTGTGATGATACGTTCTGCAAATTGGTTAAAATTGACCTGATCGGAATAATCCACCAACCCTTCCGCTGTAAAGGATGCTGATCGTTTACCGGCCAACACCTCTTTCCATCCCTGCGAATTTTTATTGGTAAATTCGGCCATGTCCATTTGCAAAGACATCGTGGCATTTTTGGAATGTCCTAATGCCACATCGCCTTCATACAAAACAACATTTGTGCCGTTTACTAATGCCATTAAACCGCAGGTGATTCAATTTCAGGTTCCGGTGCCGGTGTTGGTTCCGGTGGCACAGGTGGTATGTAATCGCCTGTAATGGTCAAATTTAATTGCTGTGCAACCCAATCCCATGCATAATCATCCATTGTCCATTGCGTGTATGCCTCACCTGTCATTGACAAATTACCCTGTGCAACCTGTGCGCCAATTGTCTGATCCTCATTTTGCGCACTCAATGAATAGTAAAACGTTGCTGAATTGCCCAACGTTACATTGACCGCATACGCATTTAAAATGGTTGCACTTAATGTTTTGCCATTGTCCCAAATTGAAACCGGTTCGATTATTTTCATATCTATAATTCTATTTCTTCTTCAATATTTGTGAACTCAACACCCTCAATCCAATCTTTCAGGAATCCAAATTCTTCTAATCCCTCCGGATTAATTACCTGAATTAATTCAAAATCAACCTCAGTCAAATTTAATGCCTTTGATTTTTCAGTCAATTTTTTCAATCCATCTTTTGTGTACGAATAGCCTCCATTTTCTTTCAAAATTAGATTGCCATCCTTATCAACTGATGCATTGTCCAAACGATATTCCTCGGCATGTTCCTCGTATTTATCCAAATATGGCTTCAATTTCTCGTTGATTTTAGCCAATTTCTTTTGCGCCTTTGTCTTTTGATCACCGGCAAAATGGCTTAATACACGTGATAAAACAATAATTTCTGCGTACTTCTTTTTCATTTTATGTTGATTTGGTTGTTTAATATGCAAATATACGATTATGGACAATACGTTGAACCGTTCACCCTTTGAATTGATCCGTTGTATCCTGATGGGATCGGAATCTGTGGCCCTTGTGATATTCCGTTGTAATAAAAAAACCGATTAGTAAAACCGGGCAAAATATAACGTTGGCCAACTCCTAATGTTGGAAAAATTCTTGTCCATGCTCCTGCACCGCCATCACACGGTGTCAATTGATAATATGTGTATGTAACCCCCACTAATTGGCTTTTCACCACCAATTCGTTATTTGGAACACCTGACAATGGCCCCGGCTCAATTTCGATATACGATTGGATTAATTCCCTGCGAACGCAACGCAATGCAGATTCACCTGATGGTGGCATTGGTAACAATTGCAGGAAAAACCCATTATTTACCGCACTAATTAAGCTATCCCACGAAACCGTTTGATTGGCCGCAACCGATGTCCATTGCATATTAATTCAGGTTTAATTGTTTTTCTAATTCTGCAACCCTTTGTTCTAATCTTGCAATTTTAGCCGTGTGAACTTCACGATATGATAATGTCAAAAATCCATCAGCATTTTTTGTCACGGCATACGGCATTAATTTTTCGGCATCTTGTGCAAAATATCCCAATTCAATTTTCCCATTCTTTTCGTATAATTTAGCTTGTAAATTTTCAATTCCATCAACAATTGGATTGTGTTCAATTAAAGTTTTTAGGCGAAAATCTGATGATTCAAAAAAGGATGTGGCTGTGACTGATGAACTAAATGTTGCCGCACGTGATGTTGCAAATGTAATTGCTGCCACATCTCCACGATCAATTTGGAATGTTCCATCTGTATTTGCCTGCAAATCCCAAAATGTATTTGATGATGATGTCATTCTGACAATCGTATTATTTGTGGAATTACCCAAACTTAATGATAAAACAGCCGCAGCATTTGCAACGTTAATTCCACTTGCTGATCCTGCATTTATGTTTAATTTAGTTCCGTTGTCTGTTGTTGTTCCAATTAAAAAATTTCCGTTTGATTTTATATTTACAACAACAGCACCTGCCGCATAATTATAAATTTCAGTATTTCCACTTGAATCGTGGTTTATGTGAATTGCTGTGGCTGTATTTTGATTTGCCATCATTGCAATTGTTGCCAATGATCCTGAACTAACCAAACCAATTGTTGCACGGCTTCCTGCTAATTTTAGAATAGGCGCACCAAATGAAATTTCTGAAAAACCATTTGCACCTATGCCTAAATTACCTTGTGATGACAAAAACATTCTTGTTGTTGCACCGCCTGCCAAAAACTCCAATGCTCCTTCCTCCCCAATATTATAATAACTTCCAATACCTGATTTTACGGTATTTGTTGTTGAATTATAAAAAACAACACCACCTGCGGCAACCGTATTATTAGCTAATAAAATACTTCTATTGCCACTCAATGTCATATTCCCATTAAATCTGCTCGTTCCTGCTACATCAATTTTAAAACCTGAATCAGGTGTTGTCCCAATTTGCAAACCACCGGATGGGCTTATTCTCATTAATTCAGCATCTGCGCTATTTGCCCACCTATATTCTGCATTTGTTGGTGATGCACTTTTTGCTCTAAAAATCATACCCCACGATGCATCTGAATAAATAGAACCTGTTGTATAATTTCCTCCTGTACCTATTGTAATACTTGCACCTGATATAATACTATTTGAAAATGTTGCAATACCTGATGATGCTAATGTTAAACATGGACTACCTGTTGAATTATCAGTAATAAACTGCATTGCATTAGTAGAATTTAAAAATATAATTCTACCTCTATAATCTGTTCCACTTGTAGAAAAATCAATTAATGATCCTCCATTGGTTGCCCCATTTAATTGCAATTGTGCAAAATTGCTTTCATAATATATGTGAATACCATTGCCTGTATTTACATTTGTACCACCACTAATATATAAATTAGACGCTAATCTGCTTGTTCCATTTACATCTAATCTATAACCTGAATCTGTTTGTGTATTAATTAAAACATTGCCTGATGTAGCAAAAGTCATTACCGCTGTATCACTTCTATCAATCTGAAATGATCCATCTGTATTTGCTTGTAAATCCCAAAAAGGATTTGCAACAGATGTAAATCTGATAATAGTATTAAATGTCGTATTATAAACAGCCAATGATAAAACTTGTGCTGAATTTGTAACACTTATTCCACTTGCTGCACCTGCATTTACATCTAATTTATACCCTGATTCGGTTGTGGTTCCTATAAATACTTTTGAATTAATTTCATAGATTACACTATTGCCTAAACCACTTCCTGATGTCCATTTTGGTAAAAAATTTGTTGTTCCCGAACCTGTCACACCTGAAAATGATGTCACCGATCCATCAGCCATTAAATATTGACTTGCTGTCCCCCCATCCTTTACAATAGTTCCATAAACACGCAATCCGGCTGATGTCATTCGTGCAACTTCGGCAATTGTGAAAACTCCATCTGCCTTTGCAAAGAATCTCAGATCAGCACCGTAATTTGTTGCTGTGGTGCCAACCAAATTTGACTGAATTGCTGATCCAACAATTCGTGATGAATCGTTTTGATTAACTATAAAGGATAAACCACCAATCAACCCACCGTTTGTCGTTGTATTACTTACCGCCTCAAATCCAAACGATGCTGAACCAAATGCCGCCCCACTTAATGTCCTACCATAACCGCCCCTGTTTGGTGTTGTGTATGCAATACCAATGGATATATCTTCATAAATTATTGATGAACCAATGTTGGCAGCCGCAGTCCATTTAGGAATATACCCTGCCGATCCTGAACCGGTCACCGGACTTGATAATGTAGAAACGGAACCATCAGCCATCAGGAATTGTGTAGATAATCCACCGGATTTTACAAATGTTGTTGCCGTAATATTTGCAGCCGTTAAATCCTTATTAAATGTAATCCCGGCTGATGTCATTCGTACAACCTCTAATAAAACTGCATTATCAGGTTTTACAAAAAACCTTAAATCTGCGCCCTGATGCGTTGATGTTGCCCCTGAAATATAGGATTGAATTGCTGATCCGATTCTGCGTGTGGAATCATTCCCTGCAATAACCAATGATAAACCACCAATTAATGCACCGTTTGTTGTTGAACCTGTAACGGCTTCGAATCCAAATGATGTTGAACCAAACCCGGAACCTGTTAATGATCGGCCATATGCGTGATAATTAACATTTGTTGATCCAATGGCCATTGATGTTCCATTGTCATATAAAATTGAACTGCCCAACACAATTGCTGATGTCCATTTTGGAACATATCCGGCTGATCCTGCACCTGAAACAATATCACCTGTGATTTCGGCCACACTTCCATCAGCCTTTAAATACTGAACTGATGTGCCACCTGCTTTGACAAATGATGTTGCTGTGATTGATCCTGTTAATGTTCCACCGGTCAATGCAAGGTATGTCAATGCTGCATCCGCTGTGGTTAAATACGTTGAATTGTCATACGATATTGTCGTGCCTGATGCTTTCACAAACCCTGTGCCATTCAATTGCGCCTGTGGTGTATAACCCAACACCGTTGCAATGCTCTTATTTTTCCACAATCCTGTGGATGATTCGTAAAATAAACCTTGATTATTAGCTTTGCTTGTAATTAATACATCGTGTAATTCCTCGATTTCAAAACCATTTTGAACGTTTACAAAGATTTCACCATTATTTGATTGTACACGTGTCACAACCCCAATATAAACCATATTTGCCGGTGCAACAGGTTTGTTGGCTAAACCGAACAATAATGCGCCATTGACACCCAACCAAACCGGATCACCTGCCTGTGCTGTTGATGTATCCAATCCGGCAATCAAACCAAATGTCACGCATTTAACAAAATCATTTGTTGCGCCACCTGTTTCAAGTAAACCAAACGTTTTTGAACTCAATGCCTCACTTGCATTTGATGCCGCCATCACAATCATATTGGTTCCGCTGCCACCGGTTGATCCTGAAACATAAACCGCTGTTCCTTTGGCTAATGTTGCGCCTAATTTAACCTCATTTTTGGTTTGTGTGGCATAATTATCAATCCATTGGGTATTGTAATCCGTTGCATCAATTTTAGCCAAAATTTGGCCTGCTGTTCCACCTGTTGGCAAACCTCCCGGTAATGTTGGGAATGTAGCCAATGTGCCATCACCACGAATGTATTGCGAAATTGTACCGGTTGGATTATTGAATTTGGCATTTAATGCCGTTTGTAAATCTGTTTGATTCGACAATGTGCCGGTAATATTACCCCAAATTGCTGCCGTTCCTGCAACCGTCCACGATCTATTTGCACTCAAATCATACGTTGTACCATTGATTGTTAATGTACGTGTTGTCGGAACCGGTGTGTAACCTAATGCCGTAATGATTTGCGAACTCGTGATGCCGGTCAAATAAGTATTTGCATCCAATGATCCATCAGCCTTTAAAAACTGCGTGGCTAAACCATTAGTGACCTTGTATTTGTTTGCTCTTAAAAACCCCTGTGAATCAATAAAAACATTTGATCCGCCCCCCAATCCATCTGTGATTTGCTTTTCGCTTGCTGTTAGGATGTCATTGTCAATGGTTTTTAACAATGCTTTGTATGTTTCCGCTACTAATTGACCGGTTAATGATGCCATTTTTTACCTGCTTATTTTAATGCAAGTTAAAAAATAAATAGCCTCATTTTATAAAACACGTATCCGATAA
>Ga0247723_1001577_pt1 | contig 13189 bp, 7 predicted proteins | sample MSEWelMarce5H_FC_FD_189079 | JGI IMG/M metagenome (GOLD analysis project Ga0247723, IMG submission 189079) | Subsurface sediment microbial communities from gas well in West Virginia, United States - MSEEL Well Study Marcellus 5H_FC | ecosystem: Environmental > Terrestrial > Deep subsurface > Rock...
TTCACAACGGGCCTACACAAGTTTATTTGTAAGGATTGTATGGATGCGAAGGAGAAAGCAAATGGCAAAGTTGAGTGAAACAACTGCACGAACAACCATCGGCATGATGCGTTCAATGGCAAGCCACGTACCGATCAGTCCATTTCATTTGATGGCGGCTGATGAGATGGAGCGCCTGTTAGAAGAGGCTCTCAAGTACCGAAAGAAGAAGCCATTGTGGGTAGGTCTTACGCCTAAGGAGCGAAACGCCTACAACAATTATGGTGACAACTACCGCTTAGTGATAGATGAAATTGAACAACTATTAAGGAGCAAAAACGAATGAGTGAACTAAGCATTTGGGAAAAAGCAATGGGATGGCGTAAGCGTCAGATGGTTGAGGCTCAGGTTGACAACGAGATCACACACAAGATACGCAACGACACGTTAGAAGAAGTGGCTAAGGAGTTTGAAGCCATGAAGAACGGTGGAGACACAACCGCAAGCTTTGCGGTCTACGTAAGGATGATGAAGAAATGAATGGGTTTGTAAAACAACAGTTATCTTTAAATGGGATGCCACCCAACACGCATCAGTTTAAACAATGCGGTAAATGCCAGCAGGATAAACCTCCAGAAGGAGGCATCCAGATGAGTTTAAACAAATGGTACTGCGCCGGGTGCTGGACAAACAAAGTTACACGGAGGCCAAAGAATGCCTAGACCTAAGCCACCAATGGAGTTAAAAGGTCGCAACATGCGGATGTCTGATGTGGAATGGCTAATGTTTAAAGAACTGGGCGGGGCTGACTGGCTACGTCAGTTTGTTAAGAAGAAAGCCAAGCTACCAATTAACCACTACGAGAAACAGGTAGAAAATGAACGAATGCAAAAAGGAATACTGTGACTTCATAGGCAGTAAAGCCTTTGAAGACGACGGAGGTTGGAGTTACGAGGTATGGCAGGCGGCCCAGCAGGCGGCGTTTAAACGACTGTCTACAAGGTTTGCAGGTTACGGGGACATTGACTACACGGGTCATGAGATAGCCCGATATGTAAACTTCTTGGCAAAGCAAGATGTACCGGAGTAGGAAGCTACTGGACATCGTTCGGGAATCACCCTGTCAGATATGCGGGGCACAGGACGGAACGGTGGTGGCCGCTCACTCCAATCAACAACGGGACGGTAAGGGAATGGGCATCAAAGCCCATGACTACAGAATCGCCGCATTGTGCTACACCTGCCACGCGGATGTAGACCAAGGACAACGTTTAAACAAGGAAGAGAGAAAAGCTGTCTGGGATGAAGCCCATCGCAGAACCATTGGATGGCTTTTCGACAGGGGTCATCTTATTGTGACAGACCTTTCTTAATCTCTTGGATATTGCTAGTCATAGAGATCAGTGCTTCGTTGATGGTGGACAGGGCTTCCCGTTTCTCATCAGGATCCATCTCCGAGGCACGGATCTTCCTAGCGTTCTCAAGCAGTGGCTTCATCTTGGCATCCATATCGGAGATGAATCCACGAGCACCCAACAAGCTTGCCGTCTCTAAGCCAAACATGCGGTGCTTACCTTCTATGAAATCAGCAAGTTCTTCACCTTGTCCACCCGCCTGTAAGGCGTTGACTGTACGAACAGTCTCATCCACGGCTTTCTTCAGATCAAAGTAGGCAGATACGGATCCCTTGGCTTCAGAGTCAACCATGAAACGTTTGAGGATTGGGTACTGCTCAATCCTTAAAGATGGTTTCTGAGTGTCGCTCATGGAATCAAAGATTGCATCCACGGTGTTAACCAAGTACATACCCATGGTTCCTGTGTAGCCTTGGATAACATGGTCAATCTTGATTGGCGATACGTTTAAAGCCTTACCGACTGTCTCTGCGATCTGTGTTGTACTGGGGCCAACTTGCAGGCCGGGTCGGATTCCTTCTATACCCTGACTAACGATGGGTCGCATCGTGAAGTAGGAATAGTTAGTGGTTGCTTCCACCAAAGGCAAGACAGTCTGAGGAATGTAGTTAACACCGAAGGTACTGCGTAACGCACGTTCCATAGAGTTAGCCAAGTCTTCTCCGGTGTCATCACCAAAGGCGAACGCAAGAAGCCGCTCCGGCACGACTTTAAACAGGACACCAACCTCAAACGGGATTGGTATACGAGCATTGATCATTGGCAGGATCCAGTTGTTATCCCTAACCTCTTGCTCCTGTTGCTTGTATTCGTCATCGTCTTTCATCATGAACCAATACATGGAACTGAGAGCCATCATGGTTGCACCACGGATAAGAAAGTTCTTCTGAACCCGCTTCTGATGATCGGTCTTGTTTACACCCGCTGGTCTTGGAGCCATACCAGCACGGTACAGCACATCCAAACCTTGGATACGTGCGTTTAAAAAGGGTATGGATGCAGTGACAATGCGGATGATTGGAGAGCTACCCTTGCGGTTGAAGTTCATTACTTCAGCGGCTTGACGGATAGCCTCGGCTTCATTGCCTGTACGCTTCATTACATCCTTGTAAACGGCAATACGGGTAGCGGCATCAGATGCTTCTGTGCCTTTCTCAAGGAATCCCCATAGACTTGTGATGGGTCGCAAGGCTCTCTCGGTGTCTGTCTGAGTCTTGGACTTCTTACGAAGATCCGCACTTAACTCACCACCGCTAGAGACTACATCCCTAGAGAACTCATAGCCACCGATGACACCCGCATTAACCAACTTCACAAACTCAGGAGAGCGGTTAGCCATAACAGTACCGAAGTTACGGATGGTGTCTACCAACGGAGTCATGTTTGCACCGCTAGTTGCGTAGGCTGACAGGGAGTCACGCATCATATTGGCAAGCATAAAGCCGGGGTCTTTGGTCACCAAGTTACGGAGCAAGTTGGCAGGGCCAGCCAAGATGCCAAGGAACGGCATCTCAGGTAGGTGCAAGCTTTGCATCGCATCGAACAAGAGGCGGTCAGACACGGCATAGGAAACGGGGATACCGTTACGCAGAAGTGTGACTGTATTAGGAGCACTAGAGACTTGTGGCAACTGAGACGCAGTGCCCAAGAACAAGGCTTGATCAATCGCTCTGGTAGCCGCAATGTTCTTCATGCCTGACTGAATAGAAGCCTGTGTGTTTCTTACAACAGTCTCAAGGAAGTCGGCAAGAGGAGCCTCGCCACCCTTGATCTTCTTAGGAGGCTTAACGTTAGCCAAGCTTTGGAAGATGTTCGGGCCGAAGGTTTCTTCACCTTCTAACTGGCGATAGAAAGGAATGTAGTCCGAATACTTCTTAAAGATCTTGCCCTTCTCGGGGGTAAGTACACCAGTCTTGACCATGTAATCCACATGGCCGTTGTTGTAGTTGATCCAGTCAGCATGTACCTGTTTAAACTCAGGGTAGAGAAGCTCCAAGTCTTTGGCGTACTGGATGTCTGCCTTGTCAAATAACTTCTCTTTGCCATCAGCGTCTAAACGAGTACCCCGTTTAACACCTGAATAGAACTGGAACGCACGATAGATGTATGGGTCACCACGTTCAGCCAACGGCATCAGCAACTCGGTCAGGCCTTTGACAGTACCGTTTACATCACTGACTGTTGTGTAGCCTTTTTCGTAGACTGGGATACCACCTTTGGAATCTCCATAACCCATCACTGCGGCGGCAATGCCTGCGGCTGTATCGGATTGAAGAGCGGCGGCTTCTGCACTTGCGTCTGCAAGGAGTTCAATACCACCCATGGCCTGAGCTATCTTCTTGTCGTTGACGCTCATCTGGTTATAACGGTTAATCGCCTGTGCGCGGAAGCTAGACCATGACTCGGGAGAGATGGCACTCATCAAGCGTTCAATAAAGCCTTGCTCTTCACGGGCGGTAGTGGTGTCAAGAATCCTTTGGTTAGCGTTCTTACCGTTGCTAGTCTGAGCAATCTGATCAGCAATGCTTGGGAAGCTAAGTTTGATGCTAGGCTCTGCTCGGCTATAAGCGCCTGTGTTACCAATGGCAGACTTGATTTGGTAAGGGTTAAATACAACCGCCTCCCAAACCTTGTCTCCGGACATGTTGACTAGGCCGTCATATCCTTCTGCAATTGCTTGGTTGGTGATGTATTCTGCGGCCTCATCCCTAGTCATAGATGAGCCATCGGGACGCTTCACCTTAAATACATCTGTAGTGATAGGCTTTGGGTTAACCATACGGACGTAGACGGGCATGATGTTGCCGCCCTGTGGCCCCATGGGTTCACCAAATTTACCGTACTTGCCCCAGTATTGATCAGTCCTGTCAGGATATTCAGTTACATAGATACCACGACCGAACGCACCGTTACCAACCTTGAAGGTATCGATGTCGCCCTTTGTTCCGTGGTACAGAACCTTAGGTGTGCCGTCTGCGTTTACAAACTTGCTACCGGCATAGAACCGTTTAAACTCAGGCGTGTCTACATTACGCAGGCTAAGTTTTTTGGGCTGGTATTCAATTACGGCATCAGGGTTGTATCCTTGGCCGTAGTCCACCACTAACTCACGTTCACCAGTGTGACCAATCATCACAATATGTTCGGGCGTTAGATCCATTTCAACTACTGTAAGTTGGTCTTTAGGGATCTTCCGAAAGGTGGCTAGGTTGGCAAAAGATTGAGCAACATCAGGACGTAATGTAAAAGAGGCTAATTGGCTACCCATAGCGCCAGCTTTAATTTCCTCAAGCTCTTCTACATGCATCAAGCGATAGCCTTTAAACTCATCACCAAAAGACTGGCGCACTAAGTCTTGTACATTCTGCATGTATTGCTTACCGCCCTGTACACGATACAAGTCATATGCAGAATCACGATCACCTAACCCAGAGACGCTACCAATCCAGTTTTCACGGATAATTTCTACGCCTTCAGGTTCTTTGATATCGTCAGCTTTGTTAAAGAAATCATCAATCTGACGCAGGCTAAACCGCATGTCTTTAGTCTCACCAAACTCACCCGTGTTACCTGTGGCTGACTTAACTTGGTTGGCATCAAAGACTGCGAGGTTCTTCTTGCCGCCCTCTAATACTTGGAACGAATCAAAGCCCAAGGCCTTCAAGGAATCTTGAACGTTGGCGCTTTCAATGTATGTCCAATCACCATTTTCTATACGGGTAGATAGCTCTTCGGCAGTTTTGTAACCATGCCCATAAACTTGAATGCGGTTGGCATTCTCAGGGCTTGTGTAGTTATCAGCCATGTAATCCATGATCTGCTGAACATGATCAGGATTCTCAAAGTCAAAAGGCTTCTCAGCACGTACCCACAATGGATAAATGTACGGCTTTCCTTGTTTCCTACCAAGGCGTTTTAATGCGGCAAAGAATTCCGCATCGTTAGGATTGGGGCTAACAAAGATTGGTTTGCGTTCAGCAAAGATGCTGAACTCATTAGGTGAGCCGTGGTACATAACCACAGGACGACCTTCTTCAGTCAATACGCTGTCACCAAACCAGCGTTTAAACGCATCAGTTGTAGGCGGGGCTTTGCGGTAGGCCGCTCTTTCTGCGGCTTCGGGTGAACGGAAGAAGCTCTTAAGACTGTACTTGGCCTCAACAGGAACGCTCCCACGTTGTTGCTCAGGCGTTAGAACTTCCTTAAGCTCTGTCACTGGCTGGTCAACTTTGGAGTCGCCAGTCATTACAAAATCAATAGGTGGCAAAGCCGCCTTCTGATCTGCAAAGCCACGCTCCAATAGGTTTAAACCTTCTACGCCGGGACGGAAGTTCTGCCATGCATTTTGGCCTCGTGTCTCTGCGGTCAGTGCCCAACGTGCAAACGGGTCAGGAGTAATAGCCATGTGGTTGCGCCAAGCGGCGGCTTCACCATTAGGGCCAAACTGAGTCTCTGTCAGGTTGTGGGCAAAGTAATCATGAACTGCACGAAGCAGATCGTTGTAAAGCATTGGTTTACCATTGACATCCTTCAGACCGGAGTCCTTCAGCAATGGGTGATTCTTAAAGTTAGAACCGGGTGGGCCAAACGTTTCAGGCGTTGTAGCGTATACCTTGAATCGGTTGTTTAAACTAACATCCCGGCGAACAGCATCGCTGTTGGCATAAGGCTCGTCAATGGTTTCCATCAACTCAACCTTGATAGGTATAACCTTGAACTGCTCTTTTAGGGAGTTAGCCAAAGCGGTGTAAGCTCGTTTGACTAACGGATTCTGTAGGTCATTGATGGGCATTTGATCCCATGCCTTAGCCAGACGCTTTTGATCCTTGACTTGCTTTGCGTTAAGAGGCTTCTGTTTAAACGTTGTAACAGGAGCTTTGGTTAAATACTCAGCAATTAACTTGGGAGTTACTGTGTCGCTTTTCTGCTCGGTACGAATGTCGCTTGTAGGGATGGCGACTTCGCTGTACGGGATCCTTGCTCCGTATCCGTCTCCGTAGACGTATAAGCGTTCAACAGTTTGTTTGATTCGGCTAGAGCCGACTCCCACCAATCCGTGGACTCGCTTGACTCGGTCTGTGAAAGATTTGAAGTTGTCTTGTTCATTGCCTTCTGTCCTTACAAAGTATGTGGTCAGCTTCTGATCTGTGATTGTAAAACCTTGCAACCCACTCTCATCAATAACACGGGAGATAGCGTCGTTGCTCAATGGCTTTTTGAGGTCAATTTCATACACTGCGGTGGCATATGAACCATCGCCAAAGTCATGACCAAACTTCTGTGCAGTCTCTTGACGCACATGAATCTGTTGCTGATTGTAGCTATCAGCAAACTTAGCCAAGCCAGCCATAACCTCAGGCATTTGTTTCTCAGCAAAAGAAACGCTGACAGAGATAGAAGGCTCACGGTCAGATAGATAAACGCCCTTGGCATAGTCTACGTTGACCCTAGCATTAGTCTTACTGAGCAAGAACTTCAAGCTACTTTCTGCCACTTTTTGTAGCAGGGTGTAGGCTTCCTTGTCCCGACCCATTGCACGGGCATACAACTCACGCAGGCCGGGAATGGAATTGGTAACCGCAGACAGGTTAAACGTTAGGTTCTCACGGATGTCTTTGGCTTCACGCAGACGAACACCACCCTCTGGTGTAAACGCCTTATCGTAGCTTGCGCCGCCGTTGGATACAAAGTCTCCAGCGCCACTGCCAACCCAATCAGGGTTATCAATACCGCCTGCAATCTTCATTACCTTTTCACGAGTGTCGTCAAATGACTGCTCACCGTTCTTGTACTTAGACCATTCAGTACGGATTTTAGGCTTGATGGTGCTCTTAATGTTCTCACCAAACAGGCCACGCACTGCTTCCCATGTAATGGATTGCATCTCACGGGCACGTAAGCCAACCTTCTCAGCCGCTTCACGGTAGGCATCAGCAATGATGCCGTATGTACCACCAACACCAAGGTTGATGTTCTTACCTGTGCCACCAAAGTTGTGGATAACCTCTTGGTCTGTGCCAGCCAAAGCTTCAAACAAGCCTGCGGCTACGGCATGGGTGTCAATGGTTACGTGACCAATGTCGCTGTTTGGAGCGGCAATGTTGTTGTAGAAAGAACGGATCTTGTGCTCTTCACCCAACTGTTCGCTAATGTTCTTACGGCTTCCATCACGGAAGATGCTGACAGTTTTCTTGATTGGGTCGTAGGTAGACCACATCATGGTGGCAGGCTTGCCATCATTGTTTAAAACAAGACCACCAAAACCACCTTCAGGGGTGACAATGCGGTACTGACGGGAGTTGTAAGCTTCGTCATAAGCACGTATAAACGCCGCCGCATTATCTTCGGTCATGTTATTGAGGGTTGTACCCTCAGCGGCAACCTTCTTGATACGGTCAAAAGCTAACTGACGCTTCTCACGTTCCTTGCGGTTAGACGCTTCCTTGACATAGCTCTCAGCGTACTTAAGCATGTTCTCATCCCACGCCTTGTCGCCTTGCTCGGTCAGGATATCCAATGCACGTTCTGCCATAGATACGTTCTGGAACCAGTCTTTCTGTGGAGACATAGCGGCCATGATGCCAGCCACTTGCTCCATAGATGTTTTGTAGTTCTTGCTCATGTCGGTAGCAATGCGGTTAGCACCGTCATACCAAAGCTTGCTACGCTCACGAATATCTTCAGGAACTGCGTTGTAAAGGTACATCAAATTGTTAATGATGTTACGTTTAAACACCTCAATCACATCCTTGGGCGGAGTGTTGAGCGGCACAAATCCATAACCTTGGATGGCTTGGATGGTGCGTTTATACATATCTGGGTTGGACTTCATGGCCTCACGCACAGCCGCCTCATCAATCGACAGCATCTCTGCGATGGGGTCGTTAGTGCGTTTAACACCCTGAGGATTGCGTGTAGAGATCTCTGTCTCGCCCTCAACGGCAGGACGGATAAGGCTCTTCTTAACCTCTTTGTTTGCCTCGACAGGCTTAGAAGGCTTGAGTTCACCCTTCTCAATCTTGCCAAAGATATCTTTGTAGGACTCGTAGCCTTGACCATTGAGGTATGACTTGAGGGTGGAGAAGAAGTTACGAAGCTTGTTCAGCAACGCAGTCAGCATTCCGGGAGGAGCCTTGTTAGCATCGAAGTCACCAAAGGCATCTGCGATTGCTTCTTCCAGAATGTCTGCTTCGTTTAAACCCATCTCAACATAAGCATCGTACCGGCTGACAACTCGTCCGTCGGGCATCTTTGTTTGATTGTTCTTAAGGTACTTGTCTACCCACTCAGATTTAGCTTGACGCTCTAAAGAAGCCCACTGGGAGTCGGTAAAGAACCCTAGTTCTTTCAAAGCATGAAGAGACTCATGACGCAGAACTCTGACAGGATTCTGTGCATCAATAGCCAATTGGATAACCTTGGCGGCATAGGAACCATCTGCGCCCTGCTCAATGGCATCAACAATCTTTAGGGCTACGTCTTGTAGACCAAACTTCCCCAACATAGATTGGAGGGAAGCCTGCACGGCTTGAAGCTTCTGCGCTTGCTCTGCGCTTGGAGCTTCTTTTGCTGGCGCTGTAGCTCTACGAGCTATCTCTGCGTTTACACGGGCCTGAAGCTTAGGAGATTTGGTTTTTGCCAACTCCTGAATTTCTTTGTCTGACAGGTCTTCAAAGATAGACTGCTCGGCTTCCTCACGGGTGGCCTTGGTTCCTTTGACAGTCTCACCCTTGGTGACTCGGTAGGTCTTAGGTTGAACCTTCTTTATACCAATTGGAGCGACAGTCAGAGGTGTACTGTAAGACTCTTGTTTAGCTTTGAGTTCCCCAATAACAGGCATAGCCGCATCCAGTACGGCTTGGTGCGCTAGTTCTGCGGCTTGGTACTCAGGTGTATTGTCTTTACCTTCGAGGGTCAGCTTGAGCAATCCCTCTTCAGACTTGGTGATCTTGTCATCCTCAGCCTTTAGGTCTGCCTCAGTCTTCTTAAGTTCAGTCTCTGTCAGGCGATTGAGCTTCTCTACGTAAGCATCAGCCTGCTCTTGGTTGTCCATCGTGCGGAGCTTCTCGTTTCCACGCATGATGTCATAGGAGTCTGCCTGCTCTTCCTCAACGCCAATCTCTTCCTGAATGTCGTATCCAGTAGGTGTGGTACGTGAGGGGACACTAACTTTCTTATCCTCTGTAACGATGTTTCCGTTCTTGGTGGCATCGTTAAGCAAAGCATTGACGGCAGAACCTTTGAGTCCTGTAGCCGTCTCTACTGCCTTTGTGGTTTCTTTGAGGGTTAACTCATCCTTGCCCAGAGAATCCATCTTGGCGTTTAAAGCCTCTACAGCCTGAGTAAGTTGCTCAGGGTTGTATCTTGTGGCGTTAGTGCCTTCGGGCAACTCTTGCTTAGTCTCGAATGCAGGAAGCTTTTGTAGGGCTGTAACCGCAGAATGCAACTGGGGCTGAGACATCAGGGCAAGATTATTGATGCCAGTTGTCCTAGAAAGGAAGTCCCCAAACCCGGGTGCGTTTACATCTACGTTCTTTTCTTCGGCCAGCGCAGTCACCGCGTCGGGCGTGTAAACCTGATCTGTGTAGCCGGTCTTCTGGGCAATCAATGCGTTTAAAGCATTGTTAGTTCCTGAACTCAAAGCCGCTCTATCTTTGGCTGGCAGGGCATCAACCACATCATCCAAACTGTACGCAGTTAGCGTAGGCTTACCTGTGTCGGCACGATGTTTGTTTACATATGAAGTTAGCTCAGGGCCAAGGTCAGCCTCTGTCAAAGCACCGATGGGGTTCTTAACAACATCCATCTGTGCGGCAATCTCTGCCCGCTTCTCACTAGCTCGTTGGATATCCTCAGCCTTACGCTTCTCAAACTCAGCCTTCTGGACATCTTCGGGATTGATGGTAGGTTTGCCACCGGACAAAGCACCCGCACCACCACCGATCAAAGTTGCGCCTAGGGCGGCTTGACCTAGGGTCTGACCCAGACCCGCAGTGAGACTTTGCTCAGGATTGACATCACGCAAGGCAAGGTTTTGAGTGAACTTACCGCCACCCTCTTCAACCATTTCACTGGGAATATTCTTAAGAGCGCCAGCAACTGCACCTTTGATGCGGCCTGCACCAATTCTTTCACCTGCAAGGGCACGTTCTAGGGCTTGTGCACCGGGTAATTTCTGCGCCAAAAGGGAAATGGCAGTGCCACTGGCTCCGGCGGCTCTTGCAAGGTTTAAAGCCTGTGCACCCGCCTGCTCTTCAGTCATCCCTTTTTCGGTCATCAGGTACTGTTTGATCTCATCAAAACTACCTGAGCCAATGTCTGCACCCTGTTGCACGGCTCCAGTGCCGATAGCGGCTTTAGTGCCACGGGATATCTGAGACTTCAAGGCGGCATTCTCTGCCAACTTCAAGGCGGCATCTGCGGCTTCTTTCTTTGCGGCAGAACCTGCGGCGGCCTTAGCGGCGACTTGAGCGGCACGTAACTCTGCGGCAACAGCAGGGCCGACACCGGGAATCAAAGCGGCAATGACAGAAGGAATGGCTTGCGGGAGTTGCTCTGCGGCAAAGCCAATACCCTGTGTTAGAGGGTTCTTTAGGACTTCACCAACCTGTGTGCCTAGGGCTGGGAGGATACCCCTCTTCTCAGCCTCTTCCACCTTACGGGCAGTCTCAGCTTCCTCAGAAACAAGCTTCTCAGACAGTTTCTTCTTAGCGTAGTCTTGTATGTTCTGACCTAGACCCTGTAGACCTGTGGTTGCAAAGTCTTTGTCTTTGATTGCACCTGTGGTCAGGCCATAGATCTGACCGGGAAACTGGATTAGCTGACCAATGCCTGAGGCAAACTTAGCCGCAGGGTCGGTAAAGGCTTCTCCAACGGTACGCTCTTTAACAGGGCGTGACGTACCGCCCAGCTTCTTAGCTAGTTCATCTAGATTAACTGGTTCAGGAGTAGCTGATACACCACCATACTGTTTTGCCAGTTCATCTAAATCCATTATTTTGCTCCACTAGCTTGTTTAAACGCATCAGCCGCCGCTTGGGTTGGGAAGTTGTAAACTTTTCCTCCGGCCATCACAGTATATCCGCCAGCGGTTGGAGGTGCACTAGGAGTTGCCTGTGCCGCCAAAGCTTGTGGCAAACCAGCGGCATTTGCGCCCAAATAACGGTCACGTATTTTTTTCAAACCTTCATCTCGTTCCCTCGCCCAAGCATCATACTGAGCTTTAACCTCTGGCTTTTTGGCTGTTGCATAGTTTTTCCGAATGTCACTGTCGTGACTCTTAAGGAATTCTTTTTCAGCAATATCAAGTTTTGCCAAACGATTAATATCAATTTGCTCTTGTTTAAGATCGCCACCTTGGGCTATTAAGAAGCCCTGACGTAAAGCTTCTTCTTTGGAAAGATTCTTGTTAGAAGCCATAAGCATGTTAGCAACCTGAATACCAACGGCAGGCTGTCTCATAACGCCAAGCTTTTGATTTTCAATATTAAGCTTCTTAAGCTCAAGCTCTTTCTCTTGAGCCAGTCTAATTCTGTCTTGGTCTGTCTTAGCCACTTGGATGGCCGCATCGTACTTCTGCTTGATAGCGGCTTCAGCGGCGGCGTTACCTGTGCCAAACAGGTCTTTCTTGTATTGATAGCCAACATCTGACTTCTTCTGAGCCAGATCAATCATCTTCTCAGTCAATGTGTTTTGTTGTTCTTCACGGGCTTTTTGCAACGCATTTTGTTGCTGTGCACCATAAGCGCCTGCCGCAAAGCTAGAACGAGCACCCACTGGGGCACTGGCAATCTGCGCTAGGTATTCCATCATTGCGTCATAGCCGGGCTTAGGGGCTACAAGCTTTGATTTGCGCCCCTCTAACTCAGCCACCAAACGGTCAATCTGCGCCGTGTCTGGCGCACCAACTTCAGCCTTTTGACGAGCAATAGCTTCTGCCCGTCTTGTTTCCTCGTTTACACGCATCTGTTCACGCAGGATATCCTCTGCGCTTCTTGTGTCTGGAGGTGTTCCGCCTTCTTGAAAAGCAACCACACCGCCAGTTGCATAGGATTCCCCAACGTTAGAGGTAAGGCTATCAATACCACGCTCTTCAGATTGTGGTCTAGGTTGGGGGACTCCAAACGGAACTACCCCGGGTTTGCCTTCTTTAGCCATTTGTTTCTGAGCCTCCTGAACCATACGAGCCTGTAAAGCCTGCTTGGCTTTGGCCTGAACATCCTCTGCGACAGTTGGCATGTTTGTAGGTGCGTTTAAAGCGGCCTGAATGCCAGCGCCTTGGCGCATCTGGTTGATGTCGTTTAAAGCAAGAAGCTGGCGCAGATCCTGAGGAATCCCACCGTTTTGTTTTTTATCTTGGTCAACCTTCTGAGCCAAAGGCGCAGGATTGCCCTGATAGGCCTTGGTTATCTGATTGACGCTAGGAGGATTCATCATAATTCTTTTCCTTACAGGCCAAGATTTTTAAGCAATTGATTAACGGTTGTTGTAGCCTGCGCCGCTGATTGCAAAGAGCTAGGCTGGGAAGCGTTATAAGACTGAGACGCAGTTGGTAAGCCTTGTAGCAAGGATTGTTGGAACTGAACCATCTTATAAGGGTTTGCCCTAGCCTCTTCAAACTGAGCTTTATCTGCGGCAATACCTTCAGACTCAATACCACGTTGTTGTGCACCAGCGGCCAGTTGTGCATTGAGAGCATTGATGCCTGCTTGGCTTTCTTGAGTACCAAGTGCGCCTTGAGCTTGAGCGGCTGATAGACCTGTCTGCAAGCCCTGCAAACCGAAGCCTGCACCGTA
>Ga0247723_1001578_pt1 | contig 13187 bp, 3 predicted proteins | sample MSEWelMarce5H_FC_FD_189079 | JGI IMG/M metagenome (GOLD analysis project Ga0247723, IMG submission 189079) | Subsurface sediment microbial communities from gas well in West Virginia, United States - MSEEL Well Study Marcellus 5H_FC | ecosystem: Environmental > Terrestrial > Deep subsurface > Rock...
ATATTATCTAATCCGCCACGTTGTATGTGCTTAACATATGTATTAATTACTGCGCCACTAGTTCTAACCATACCAAAATGTAAAGCTACTGGCAATCCAAATCCGGAAGTAGAAGCAATACTACCAAATCCAGTTGTAGGATCTTCTATATTTTCTAAACTACCGTTGGCTCTATTTGTTCTTCTTTGTGCAATATCGAAAGCCGTCTGCCCTTGCCCGAATAAAGAAGATTCTGTAACTCGTTTAGCAAGTCCTGTAAGTGCTACTGCCTGATTACTTATAGTACTGCTAGTACCATAAAATACATTTAAATTACCTAGACTGTCAAAACCTACGCCACCAGATATCATAGGTCCAATAGTTATATCGCCACGAACCTTAAATTTTAACATATCTGAAGTTATAATCTTACCTGAATCAATTATAAATATGTTTTTAATCTTAGATATAATGTTACTGTATTGGTTTTTGATAAAAGACACTACGTCTTCGTAGGTATGTACCTCCAAGGTAATAGTATCTTTACTATTAGTTATTGGCGGCATTATAGTTAATGTGATGTTCATTTAGTTTCTCAAACCTCAATTCTTCATTTACAGACCAATACTTATAAAAATTATTTCCAAATCCTACTATGAAACTGTACTCAGTAAAACTAGTACTAGCTAAATCCCTACTACTAGGTATTGGATCTACGCTGCCTGGGTGTGAATGAAAAAATCCCCATATATTATCATAATGTTCTACTATGGCTATGGGGTCTATTATAAAAGAATTTTTTGGGTTTTTACTTATATTTTTAGTAGGAATATAATGTAAATCTTTAGTAATTATTCCACATGCTTCTTTAGGGTATTCCGCTAAGGAATGATTGCCCATACTATTAACCAGCTGTTCAAACTTATTCATTTTTCAAACCTGTAAATCCGCCAAAATTAGTCAGGTTTCTTCTAAGAGAGCAGGCGGTTATAGTTTTAGAACATATGTCTAAAGAAGCTGAGGCAGCAGTTTCATTAGAGTATGTAAAGAAACTGTTAGCAGTAATAGCAGGATTAGATCCTACTATAGTACCTGTACCGGATGCTGGATACTTACACTCTACCCCTTTATATTTCCAAGGGCATGTAGTTGATACATATTTTCTTTTTGGTACCTTCATTTTAAAATATTGCAACCAGTTAGTCAAATTAAATTTTGCTATAAACTCATCTAGTTCATCTAACCTATTTACCGTATACACATACTCTACATAAGAAGAGTTATCTGCATCAGGATTTACTATAAGTAGTTTAGATCCTGCAGCTAACCCAGATAAGCTGGTACTACTAAATGATACATTACTTCCATCTATAGCTGCTACCGTAGTCCTAGCGGTACTGCTGTTGGAAGTAACGGTATCACCAATTCTATAGGGTATTGAGGAATAAACATTAGCAGAATTAGCAGTACTAGACCTAACAATAGAGTACTCAGGCCAGTGATCTAAGAACTTAGCATAAGTTAACTTTACTTCTACTACTGCACCCAGTAAATCTCTAGTATCCTGTTTTAAAGACGTCCAGGTTTCTCTTCTAGAAACTGTAGAAGAGTAGTCCCAAGCAGCGTTTACACCTCTAGCTGCTATAATAGAACTATTAACATGAACATTTCCTGGCACTGTTCTTGGATCTATATTCTGTACTAATTCTCCATTGACGAGAGCTAGTGCACTATTTGAAGCGTTATATCCTACTAGATTTTTATTTTCCACTATAGACGCCATAACCCCATCAAAGTTAGATATAGATAGTGAAAGTTCTCCAATTCGACCAGTAGAGTCTATATTTATATCTCCACTATCGCTGCTAACAACTCTATATATTACATTGTCTAAAGACACTGAATAATTAAAATCACTGTAAGATTCGCCTACTACTTCCGCGTACCTAAGTGGGAATCCGTAAGGCCAAGGAAAAGTTTCTCCACTTTGTCCGGGATTACCATTTGCAGTTCCGGGATACCACTCTCCTGGATAGTATATTGTATATAGTTTTACTAGAGGAGTTTGTTGTGTAGAATTTTTTTCTGCTATATAAGGATTATCGGAAATAGTAGATACAGTACTAGTAGCAGTAGTAACTTCACTAGAGTAATTAGCAGACACAAAAGAAGTGGCAAAAGTATTACCCGATACTGTTTGTATAACTATGCTTTTTACTGAAGTATCAGGGTACGTGTATTGCACTGTAGCAGTGCCAGTAGGGCTAGATAATTTAGTTCTAGGTATAAATTGTATCTGACTGGTGCTAGCCCTTACATAATATTGCTTGTCTACTAGATTACCAGACTCATATACTATTATGCTATCATCGGGAGCTCCGATAGTAGGTATTGGAAATGTATTAGTTGTTCCATTTATTGAGCCTGTTACGTTAGAGAATACATTATAAGTAGTAAGTACAGCGCTATTACTTCTTACAGTTTCTCCTACTGAGAAGGACTGGTAAACGTTAGCTACTTTAACTCTTACATTGTTACCTGTTATACCAGTTATTTCACCTACAGTTAGGCTAGAAGCCCCAATGATAGAATTTCCAGTTCTAAAAGTTGACGCATTTGCTAATTGAAGTATGTAATCATAGGATCTAGTTGACATTATGTATAACTCTCGGTTAATGTGAATGATACGCTGTATACGCTGGTTACTATACTAGAGGTAGTAAGTACTTCAGATACTGAAAAATCGGTACCAAATCTAACTTGTATTGTACCAGAAAGACCTATATATGCCAAGTCAAATTCAAAAGAATCGAAGTCTCCTCCTCTTGCTCTATAAAAATTTTCAATAGCCTGCTTATAAGCCCCAGAAATATTAGTATATTTTAATTGGAACTGTCTCTTTGAACGTCTGCTTATAGCACGGGTTCGTTGATATCCATTCTGACTAGTAAATGAGGCATTGTTAAACGTCTCATTTACAGTGAAATTTCTGTCTGGTTTTTTACTGCTCATAGTGTAGGTCGTTGGACCTACACTATAAGTTGCGCCGCTAGGATAACTGGCCATTATCTTATACTCCTAATCTGTCTATTAATAGGACCGTTTGTTCTAAGATCCTCTAGTATAATATCTACTACGATCTTACCATTTTCTCTACGAACTTCTGGTGTGCCTATAGTAGTCTGAGATGTTCCATTGTTATTTATATTAACCTCTACCTCAATATCACCACCAGTATCTCCAGTAGAGTTTAGACGTATAGCATTATCTAACCCCATGCGATCTACTGCTTGCTTACGAAGTACGAACTCTCCTGGCTCTAGCATGGCTGAGACGGAGTCTCTTGGGCTAGTAACTAATCCGCCAGCGCTAAAGAATCTCTCTCTTATTTGAGATTCATTTAAGTTAACATTTGCTTGTCGTACTTGGTACCCACCTGCAGTTAGTGATGAATTTGAGAATGGGTTACTAGTGTCTACTACAGGACGTGCTGGAGCAGCTTCTCCGTAAGTACCGCTATAGGATCCAAATTGGTTTCCTCCAGTAAAGCGTTCAGAATACTGCTCATCCTTTAGCATGGAGGTTATAGTATTGATGCCAGCAAAAGGACTAGTTCTATTAATAGCAGAATCAGATTTTAACATATAAAAATCAAAAAACATTTTGTCTCTGTTATTTAAAGATTTTACATAATCACTTATTACCGCTCTACTAATTCCTGTAGAGTTTACATTTGCGCTTATAGGTAGAGTACCAAACATATGGTTTGCAAGCCTAACTGTTTGGTTTAGTCGTGCCGCTAATCCACCATTATACTTATTTGTATTTTTACCATAACCTTCAGGTCCTACGCCAACAGGAGCACCATTAGTAGGGCCGTGAGACGCTACAAGTCCGCCATTACTTCTCATGACTATATTATTACTGTTCATATACTGATCAGGGTCACCTATGCCATAACTTAATCCAGCTATGCCCCCAAAGCCTCTGGCTTCAGCAGGTCTAGAACTTATTATTGTAGATGCGCTCATAAGTCTAATTAAGTTATCATAGTCAAACAGTGCTAGATTCTTTATAGTGCCGGGGTTCCAAGGATATATTTTACCAGTAGAATTTGCGTTAGCAGGTACTGTACCGTCCATTCTTGCAAAACCAGAAACGCCATTTAACTGCTCTATTGTACTAGGTAGTCTGATACTAGAAAAACTATTAACTAACTTATCTATTTCTTGTGTTTCAAATAATCCGCCATACGCTCCACCATCATTATTGAAGAACTCTAGTAGACCAGTATTAGGGTTATATGTGCCACTTCCACCATTACTTCTAAGCATCCTAGCTTCTTCAGGGTTTATGTGCGCTACTAGGTTATCGCCTCTTCTACCCATTTTTGATAGAGATACGCCTATACTACCAGTGCTGTTTATATCGTCTAGTAGGTTTTTACCTAGTCTGCTAACTGTAGAAGCTTTTATTACATACTCGCCATTAGAAAGCTTGGCAGGTATTGAGTCACTAGTACCAGATCCAGTTCCTTGCACATAACCACCCTCAGCAAATGCAGCAGCAGCTCCAGGCATAGTACCTGCAGTGTACCCTCCGGCACCTAGCGCCGCAATAGCAGGGAATTTACCGCTGTTAGTAGCAATAGATTTTAAGTTTCCACGATCATTAGTAGTAAGTGCGCTACCGGCGTTTACATTAGCATTTACCGTTATTCCAGTACCTAAATTAGTACTAACTGTAAATACTACATTATTCCAAGCATTTTGTAGGGCGGTAGCTATTTCAGTTATTTTACTCTTGGCCTGACTTAGTTGACCTGGAGTGACTACTTTAGTAGTAGCGTTTGTAGTATCATTTAATTTAGCTACCTCAGTACTTAAACTTGAGAAGTTAGATACTAGAGTAGTTAGATTAGTAGTTAGCGAGTTCGCGTTTGAACTTGAATTAGCTAGTGCATCTTTTAATCCGCCAGTAGCATTTATAGTAATACCTATCTTATCAAACTGATCTAATGCTGCCCTAAACTCGTCTACTTTACTTTTTCTTGCGGGAGAGAAAGCGTCTAGTAATCCGTTAACTGCAGTTATGATATTATTTTGGAAAGTACCAACACTCTCGCCTATAGACTGAGTAACGCCCGCTATAACTCCTAGTTTAGAATCTGCTAGTAGTTGATTTAGCGTAGGGCTTAAAAGCTGTAAGGCATCTTGAGTCTTGTTAAGGTTGGTTATAAATCCATTAAAGTTTGTAGTGTCAGTAGCGTCAAACGAGGTCTTTAAGATAGCATTTATGTTAGTGACATATCCAGATATAGTTTTTGTATATCCTTCAAAACTGTCAGTTAGCAGAGAGTCATAGATCTTTAGAGTATCAGATGTTGATTTTACAGCATTAGCAAATGTAGTACCAACACCTACAGTACTATTAACTACCGTAGTTACCGATGTTGCAACAGCTTTTAGTGAGTTAAACTCAGCAACTGCTTGATTAACAGCTGCAGTGATCTGAGTTGTTGCAGAAGTTCCATATTGTATTTCAGCTGCAAGTTTTGCTTGTTCCTTTACTTTATTAATATCCGTAGTACTTATACTAGTAGCCTCGGCAACTAGATTTCCAGCTATAATAGTTAAATCGCGTAGAGCTTCTGATACTTGTACTACTCTGTCACGCTCTTCAAATCTTGCTTGGTTAAGATTAAAGTTTGCAGAAGTTAAAAGCTGAGTTATATCTTGTAGGTCTTTTTGACTAGTAACAAACTCTAGGGCAGCACTATTTACCTCTTGTACAGTTTCTGATTCTTTTATACGTGAATCTAATAGCTTAGAAGTAGTAGACGCTTCAAGATCAGTTACAGTCTTATTTGCAAATAGGTAGTCCTTCTCTGCTGCTGTTCTATCGGATATAAGCTTGTTGTAATCTTCTTGAACAGTAGTAAGTTTTGAAAGCTCGGCCTGTAGTAATCTCTGCTTAGAGGACAGAGATCCTAGATTTAAGAACGATGCAAAATCAAATGGCTTAGATGATAGAGTGGCTATCTGAGTACCTACACTAGTAAGTTCTGCAGTAACGGCAGCAACTGTTCTACCTGTTAGCTTGTTGGTTTTCTCAAACTCAGCTACAGCTTTAGCAGCAGTATCAAAAGCCTCTTTAGCATTATCTCTAAGAGTATAAAGTTTATTTCCGCTCTCCGCCACACTCTTTAGAGTGTCATCAAATAGACCTAGGACACTCTGAGTTTTATCTTTAAATCCATCCAACAGATCGTTGAAGCTACTACCGACTTCTTCTGTAGAAGTTAATAAACTATCTAAACTTGTTGAGTAAAGATCATATATCTGACTAGTAGTTTCTTCTACTGAAGATACTAAGTCTGCTAGTACTTGTATAGAGTCTAGAGCGGTACTCTGTAGTAAATCTAATGCCCCAACTAAGTCTGTGTATGTTATTGTTCCTTCACTTATTTGAGCATTCAATCCTGCTATAGCAGTTTCAAAATTAGAAGAAATATTCTCTCCTCTTCCTATCGCGTTGATAAGATTTGCAAAATCAATAGAGAACTGGTCAATAGAGTTTTTACCTAAAAGCTCTGCAACTTCAATAACACTAGTTGCCTGCTGTACGAATTGAGGCACTGCAGAAGACTTAGTTATGTCCGCTAATCCCTTATTAAACTCTCTACTAACTTTTATAAACTGTTTAGCTGCTGTTGCACGGTCTTGATCTTCTATTGCTACAAGTCTGCTAGAGGCTGCTAACCTAGTTGCAGCATCTATTCTTTCTTCATCTGCTACTACAGCTTTTAGCTGCTCAATGTTAAGAGACTCTAAATACTTCTCAACCTCTAACGCCCCCAGCTCTAAAGACTTAGCTACGTTATCTATAGCTTTATCTATATTAGATTCAGATATTCTGCGTTCTGAGGAACGTAGGCCCGCTAGAACCCCTTCAGCTTGTTTGTTTCTGTCTGCAGCATTAGCTATGATAGCTTCTAGTTCTATAGCAGATTGTACTGCAGGATTTTTAAGAATGTCTATGCTATTTTGTAAGTTCTCTCCAATCGCACCGATGAAATCGGTTAGCTGAGTTGTTAAAGCAATATCAATTATACTGGCAGCCTCAGAAGCGGCAAATCCAGCAGCTACTAGCGCTGTATCAAATGCACCGATACCTTCTAGTATATTTACTATTGCAATAGTGCCGGCATTAAGCTCTTCGTTAGCTTTAGTTACTGATCTTATTATGCCATCAGAACCTTTTGCTAAGCCTAGCTGGGCTAGTGCATTTGCTTTTAGTTTCTTATTTAAAGTATCATACTGTGCAGACGCCGTACCAAAAACATCAGCTGCTTTAGCTTTTAATTCAGAATATTGAGAAGCTGCCCCATTGGCTGCAGCCCTAGCACCTTCTACTACTTGGCTCAATGCATCTTCCATTGTTACTGGAACAGCCTCACCTAGTTTGGCTAGTATATCGCTGAATCCAGCTGCGTAGTCTAGTACTTCTTTTAAGCGTTCTACAGTTTTAGTACCTTGATCTTCTTTTACAAACTTGTCAATTGCAGACTGCAAATCTGCAGCGCCTCTTACAGTTTTATCTACTACCAGGCTTCCAGTTCTAAGACCTTTAACAAAGCTATCTAGGTAGAACTGAGCTACCCCTTGTAGATCTTCTTGACTTGTACCGCTGCCGCCTTTTTCAAATCTTGCTCCGCCTGCAAATTCTAGGGAAGCCCCAGTTATGGAATTCTTTCTTAGCCCTATGCTAGTATTAACAACATCCTTAAACTGTACGCCTATGGCTTTTAAACTATCTACCATACTACCAAGCGTAGAGCCGGCTAGATCTGATAGATTTTTAGCAGTTCCTCCGGCTACTTTTCTCTCAGACGAGCTGGTCATAGTGTAACCTTCAGAAGTTAGTTGACCTGTGGCCGCAGCAGTAGGAGTCTTACTGAAAAGTCTTCCTATAAGGGCACCTACTAGTGCACCTACTACCGGTATAGCAAAGCTCATAGCCATGCCGAGCGCACTACTTATACCAGTAGCTATTCCGCCTAAAACAGTTCCGCTAGCAAACATAGTAGGTATAGCTACGCTGAGACCAGAGGCTAAAGCACCACCAATCATACCACCTATGCTACTACCCATACCAGGATCTTTGGTTAGCATACCTACTATATTACCAACTCCTAAACCAGTCATACCACCGCCTATTGCAGCTCCAGCAGTACCCCAGAATCCTGCAGCGCCCGCTTTTGCACCTGCACCGTAGAAAGGATTTGCCATAGGTCTTTGACTAGTTAATGGGGCTAAACTCTTTGCAGATCCTGATGCTCCTACCGCTTTAGATATATTTGATCCTGCGCCAAATAGAGTTTTTGCCGCATTAGTTAAACCAGTTACGGCGTTAGAGAACATATTACTGCCGCCAGTGCCGCCAAATATCAACTGGTTAACTAACTGATTTCCAAAACCTTTCAGACCGCCAGCCAGTTGATCAACACCAAATCCAGCACTAGAACCCATACCTATTACTTCATTAACTCCGCCAGCAGCTTGTTGAAGAGTTTGCATACTGTTCGCAAGTTTGAACATCTCGCCGCTTAGTAGGCTAGTTATTTGAGTTATTAGAGCTTGGGTTTCAGCTAGTTTCTCTTCTGCTGCAACTCTTATCATAGTGGCCTCTTCAAGCTGTTGTTCTTGAGAAAGTTTACGATATTCTAAAGATTGAACAAAAGTATCCTGACGTATACGTTCGTTTATAGTTCTACTAAGATCTATTTGTTTACGCTTTTGATCTAGAATATTGTCTATTAGAACACGACTACTCTGTTTTATGCTACGGTCGTCCCCAGTCAGAGAATCAATATATGTTTTTTGAGTCTCTGCTAGAGTCTTATAAGACTCTTGTATCTCATCACGTAACGATAGCTCTTTTTGCATTAAGTCTTGTTGCTTAGTTTGAGCTTCTGATAATTTCTCGCTAGTTGAAGCTAAGTTAGTATTGGCTATAGTTTCATTGACTTTAGCCATTTCTACTTTACGCTCTAGCCCTTTAGTAACCATACTACCTATAGTTTCTACAACGTCTTTAATTAGGTTGACAAACGCATCTTTTAGCTTACCTATAGCGTCATTAAACTTATCCTGTAGCTCTTTTAGTTTTTCTTTGTCTTTTTCGCCAGCTTTAGCGGCGTCCTTAAGTCTAGCCTTAGCATTTTCTGTTTCGGCAGCGCCTTGTCTAGCTAGCAATGCTAGTTTTTGGTCTGCGTTGGCATTTACCATAGTGGCTTCTTGCTTCAAGCCTTCATAGGTTTGTATGTATTTAGTTGTTTCTAAATCCTGCTCAGCTTTATATCTAGTATCAATGCTGTCTTGAGCTGCTACGCCCCACTCTATCATACTAGTGGTTGCATCAGTAAACTTATCCTCTACTTTCTCCAGCTCTCCGGCATTTATCTTAACAGCTTCAGACATAGCAAAAGTAACTTTTTCACCTAAAGAATCAGTAAATAATCTACCTAACGCACCTCCAAATCTATTGAATGTCACAGTGAGGCCAAATATTAAATTATTGGCTGTATCAGCAAAAGCGCTATTATTATTACTATTAGCCTGTTCAAGTGCTTCGATATTAGTTTGGTACATCTGACCTTGCTGTACTAGTAGCTCCATCTCAGCTTGTATCTTAGATTTTTGAAGATCTGCTTCCTCTTGAATTCTTCTCTTATTGTCCTTCATTAGTTTATATGCAGCATCTTGTTCAGCTGTTATATTGGCAAGAGCATTAGTACGTTCTATTTCTACAAGTTGAACTTGTGCAGTTAGTATTTCTTGTTGCTTATCGTTTATAGCTTTAGCAGCATCCATGGCGGGCATAGATCCGCTACTCTTTTTAGCTTCTATAACGTTTACGTCTGCTTCTAATCTTTCAATTTCAAACTGTTTTCTAGTAGCTTGTAATTGTCTCTCGAAAGCTGCCCTATCTAGTTCTATTTTTGCAGATATTTCAATTTTTTCTTGAGCCAGTGCTTTTATCTGTGTATATGAATCTATAACTATATCTTGATATCTTGATGCTGCCTGTTCCATAGAAGATATAACTTCGTTCATGCCGTTTATTATAAAATCTTGTAACTTTTGTTGTGAGGCAATTCTTGCATCCCCTGTTTGTTCGTCAAGAGCAGCAATATCACGCTGTAGTTTTGCTTCTATGTCTTTTATTTTTTGAACTTGCTCATTTCTTCTTGCTAAAATAGCAGAGGCGGCTTGTTGGGCTGTTGCAATTTCTTCATTGATAGCAGCAATGTTAGCTGCTTTTAGTGCTTCTCTAGCTGCTAAGGATTTAGCAAATGCATCATCCTCAGCTGCAGTCTTAGCAGTTATTGCAGTAATTTCTTGGCTTAGAGCTGCCTGGCTAGATCCTACCGATATCGCTAGTGCATCTTGCTGCAAGGAATATAAAGAACTGTATGAATCAGCTACTTCCTGTCTAGCACCTTTTAGATCTCCCATTAGTTTATTAAAATCTAGTTCACCTGCAGCTCTAGCGGGCACATCTATTTGTTTACCTATCACTGCTGCTTGAGCTTTAATTAGGGCACCATATGCATCTAAGAAATCATTAAACACTTGTTGTTGTGTTTGAATGCTCTGTAAGTATCTGATATTAGCGTCTATGTCGTCAGTAGCTTTTTTGATAGATAGCTGTTTTTCGTTTTCAATATTTTTTGAATCTTGAACATATTTAGTTGCTAAGTCTGTTTTCTGTCTTTGTAAGTTTGCAAGATCTATAGCAGCCGCGGCTTTTCTAGCTGTGTCTTGAGCTTTTATTATATCTATCTGTGCATTTTCACTTGCGACAAGTAGGGCTTTCTGGTCTTGTAACAGTTTTACTCTACTATTGGCTAGTGCATACTCATTAGTTAGTTGAGTTATGTCATTTCTAACAGAAGCAGACTCTTGTTGAGCTTGTAAGTTGAGTATGGTTTTTTGATTGCTGGCAGAACGTTCTGCAGCAAGTATCTCTTCTTGTAGTAGTTGTCTACGTAGTGCTATCTCTTTAGAGAAAGTATCTTCTACTGGTCCTTGTTCTACTGTAGGGGCTTTTAAGAATGAAAGTTGTAGTGCTGTAACAGCTTGATCTACGTTTTTAGCTAGATCACGCACACTGTTTATCTGCTGGATTTGTCTTTCAAGATTTGCGACTCTTCTAGCAGAAGCTCTATCTTCTTCAGCTGATACTGCCTGTACAGCTTCTATCTGTCTTGTATAAGCAGCTTGTGTAGCTTCTTGGATTAAGTCTAATTGACTTTTTGCACGCGCAGCACGACTCTCTTCTATGGAGAATAGTTTACCGTTAAGTTCGATTTGAGCAGTTATACCTTCTAATGCTTTTTCAGCATTGAATACAGCTAGATCTGCGGCAGCTGCATTTTCACGGAGTGAAATAAGTTGTTGTTCAGCAGCAGCTTGTGCTTTTACTAAGTTTAGTTTTTCTTGCTCATTTGAGATTTGTTTTTTTAATTCAGAAGTTAATTTCTGAGATTCTGATAAGGTTTTAGTAATCTCTATTCTTTGTTCCATTAGTAGAGCTGCAGCATTCTCTAAAGATTGGCTATACTCTGCTAGTGCTTGGTTTTGCTGACCGCTAGCTTGCTGCGTATCTCCTTGCCTATCTCTAGCACTTCTAGAAAGTATAACTTTTACTTCATCTGCTAATTTTTTCTGTGAGTTAGCTTGTTGCAATAGTATATTAGCCCTAGCCTGGTCTACAGATACTAGTTTAGATGCAGCAGTCAGTTGTGCTTCATACTCAAAAGCATTATTTTTTGTAGATTCTTGAATAGACTTCAAGAAAGTTGCATACTCGGTAATTCTTCTATAGTAGTCTTCTTGGCCTTTGAATTGATCTAGCTGTACTTTAGTTGCTTTGTTACTTAGTTCCTGAGCCTTAGCAGCTTCTAGTAATCCAAGCACAAAATTCCTTTGAGGCCCTTCCGGGTAGCTTTTAGCTAGGTTAGCTAAATCAGGTATTAGTGTCACTAGTTTAGCGTTACTATCAGTTAGTGCAGTGCTTACTCCTGATAAACCTTGTTGTAACTGTTCAAATGTAAGACCGCCCTCGTTAGCTTGTTTAGCTAATGTATTAAAATTATCTGCTGCGCGTATAGAAGATATACCAGCATCATTGAATCTTAGTGATACCTCCTCCAAGCCTTTAAAGCTACCAGGCTCTAGCACTGATAGGGCTTCTTCTGTACTTAGTCCTAGTTTTTCTAGGTTTTTTGCTAGATTTCTAGCGGCGGACTCGGTCCACCCGTCCAGATCATTAATTGCCCCTTCTAGAGATCCTGTTTTCTTGATGCTTTCTAGTACAGACTCTCCATAAGAATCTATATAAGACTTAGTATTGAAAAGTACTTGTTGAGTTTTTTTACTATCTTTATCATCTATCGGTACAAAATCAAGTCTACTGCTAGCAGTAGCTTCTTCAATCTGCTTCTGTATTTCTACATATGCACCACTTTCTAAATTAAGAAGCTTAAAGGTTACCGGTACATTTATTGGATTGTTATTGGCAACCGCTTCTAAACTAGTTTTAATATTACTAAATGTCTTAGTTGAATCTGGAGTTATATTAAAAGATTCTGTTATTTGTCCAGATGTTTTACCTAGAGCTCTAGATAATGAAATTATAGTTTCTAAGTTTTTCATCTGATTTAGTTGAGCTACTACTACTTGTGTATATGATTCTAAATATAGCTTTTGCTCGGCGGTCATTATTTTAGATGCGCCTATTCTTTTAGCCTCAGCATCTATTATTGCGGCTAGTCTTATGTCTTGGTTAGAATACCCAGAATCTAATACTTTAAAATTATCTGAATATTGTTTTTTTAGTTCGGCAACTCTATCTATAGATATATTTAACTCAGCATTTAGATCGCCCTGCTCAACTATAGTCTCTTCTGCAGCGCCTAAAAATCCGGAAGAAAATCCTGCCGCAGCTGCAGCCCCAACCGCAAGCCATATAGTTCCTCCAGAAGCTATAGTAAGTGCTGCACCACCTGCTGCGGTTAGTGCGGCAACTCCTATATCTTGCCAAGAATTTAAAAAATTTCCTGTAGTTTTTTGTACGAAAGATTTATCTTCGGTAACGCCAGATACTGCTTGTGTAGCTTGTCTTACCAGATCTTCTTTAGT
>Ga0247723_1001579_pt1 | contig 13183 bp, 18 predicted proteins | sample MSEWelMarce5H_FC_FD_189079 | JGI IMG/M metagenome (GOLD analysis project Ga0247723, IMG submission 189079) | Subsurface sediment microbial communities from gas well in West Virginia, United States - MSEEL Well Study Marcellus 5H_FC | ecosystem: Environmental > Terrestrial > Deep subsurface >...
GTCATCAAAGACGGCAAAGTTGTCGCCAGTTTTGACACCAACGACAAGGCTCAGGCACACGTCCTTTCTCTTTTAAACGACAAGGACTTGGAGTCAATCGCCAATCGTGGCGGTGTCATGGGCAAACGAGCAGAAGCCGAGTTGGCAGACAGAGCCAAGCCCGGCATCAAGGTCAGGGGAACAACCGAAGGCTTGGAGGCTGCTGGTGTTCGTACGCCTGAAGTGGAAGCACAATTGGCAGAACTCAAAGCCAAACTTCTTCCAATGTTAAAAAAGTTTGGCCTTGAGCAGGTTGGTTTAAACATAGTTCGGGAGATTGAAAACGACGCAGATGGAGCATGGGGTAGGGCAGACAAGCTGATCCGCATTGCTTTGCAAGCCACCAAACCAATTCAGACCATGCGCCATGAGGCGCTACATGCCTTGAAAGAACTTGGGTTCTTCACGCCCCAGCAATGGGAAGCTCTAAAACGGGAGGCCGACAGGACTTGGGTAAACAAATACCTCAAGAATGTTCCGTTCAACGACACTATGTCCCGTTACGACGCTTACGCCAACGGCTTGTATGACAAAGACGGCATTATGCTCATGGCTCCTTTAAGCCGTGACGCAATCCTTGAAGAGGCAATCGCAGATGCGTTTGGTGACTGGGAAGGTGGAGCTAAACCACCACCCGGGATGATGGCTGCACTGTTTAAACGTATGCAGCAGTTCTTTGCTGCGCTGCGTCAAGCATTGACCGGGGCAGGTTTTGAGTCTGCGGACGAGATATTTGGCAAGATCGAACGGGGCGAACTGAAAGCCAAAGCGCCAGCCCAGTCCAAGATGGATTCCAAAATGAGTTTGCGTCAGGCAAACTACAACAAGGATGCCAATAGACTTGAGGTCAGCACCGCTAGACCAACTGCGTTAAGGCCGCTTCCCGGCGAAATTGCTCCACGCGACCCGATCAAAGACTTCTACGTCATTGACTCAGAAGACATTATGAGTGTGCCATCCCACATGGCATCTGCTCACAACGCCATATCAGCGTACAACTGGTTTCCAGTCAGCGAAGACCCCAACGCAACCGTTCGGGCGATGAAAGACACCATTGTTGACAACCTTGTTTGGTTGTACAACTTAACCCCAGAAAACATCCGTAACCGCGCAAAACTTTGGTACAACGGCGCAAACCGAATTGCCAAGGATTGGTCAAAGTCATATGGCTACACCACCCGTCAAATGGCGGGTGTTTTGGCTGTACTCAGTCCGCAAAAAGACTGGTTTATGAACACCTCTCTGGGTGAGCGTGTCGTTCATGTTTACACACAGCGTCAAAACGACAAGTGGTCGTCGGACATGACTGCATGGGCAGACAGCTATGTCAAGGCTTCTAGAGATATTGATACCCGTGATAAGCGTCAAGTTATTCTTGATGCCGCCAAACGCTTGGAAGGCACAAAGCTCAAGGACATGAACCTTGAAGACATGGCGTATTTTGTCCGTGTTTTTGATGAAACTTATCATTCCCGTAAGTATCGTGTGATCACCCCAGAGGGTATGTTTGGTGATTACGTTACCGTCAACGAAGAGGTTGGCGAAGATCAAGACGAGGCTGGCGGTCAAGGCGATGTGGCTTGGGGTACATATGACTCCATCAAAAAGGCCATATCTATTCTGCAAGATGGCTCGCATGAGAACATTTCAGAACAGTTGGGTGATGAGCATAAGGTTCGCAACTTCAACAACAACATTGTTGATCCAGACAGTGCGTCCGGCTCAGTAACCATCGACACGCACGCAGTTGGCGCAGCATCGTTTAAAGCATTGTCCGGCGCTTCCTTGGAGGTGCTGCACAACTTTGGCACAACACCAAAAGGTCTTGTCTCTGCTGGTGGTAGCGCCATGACTGGAGCCTCCGGCACTTATGGCTTTATTGCTGACGCATACAGAGAAGCTGCCGCGATGGTTGGCGTTCTGCCAAGGGAAATGCAGTCCATCACTTGGGAAGCTATCCGATCCATATTCCCAGCCGCATGGAAAAGCCAAAACGCAAGTCAGGTCAATGCCATCTACGACAGATTCAAGGCCGGAGAGATCACACTCAAGCAAGCCCGTGACGAGGTTCTCAAAATCTCTGGCGGCATTAAGAAGTTTGCATGGGAAAACGACAAGTCGGGCGTGTACCCATCTGCTGGCGCTACATCATTTGATGTGACCAAGCAAGAGCCACGGGTCTTGGAGCCGTATCAGATCAGAGAGAAGTTGAAGATCAACCTGTCTGCCGCCCCAAGCACAGACGAAGGCGCAGAAGTCATACCCGGCATTGAGTACTTGTTCGGCAAAGCCAGAAACAATGACATGGCGGCTTACACCCTATTGCAAGAGGTTGCTTCCGACAACGCTCGCCACCTCCTTAGCGGTATTGAAAACGTCAAAATTACTTCAGTTCCTGCGTCCGGATTGTTCTTTGATCAATTTGAGCCATCCGTCAACCTTGCGGTGGCGTTTGACTATGGTGACAAACCCGCAGTTCTTCCTGCGATAAAGCGTTTTGCGTCCAACTTTAAGCAAAAGCAAATCCATGTGCGCCAAGTCAGCAAGTTGGATGTTGAAACAGAGTACGATGATGGCTCGTACAACACGCCTGTGTTCACGTTTAAACTGGAAGATTCATTCTCAAGAGATGAGATTCAGCAGATTGTCAGAGCATCAGGCTTGCCCGGCATCACGTTTACAGAAAACCAAGTTGTTGCGTATTTCATGCGCGGCAAGAAATCAGAAACAGCGGAGGAATTCTATGGACAAATTGAAAAACTTGCCGAGCAACTCGGAGGATTCGCGTCAGCGATTGATGCAACGGTTGAAAGACTCTGGGTTTACGGTACAGGATTTGGAGCCACCCAAGGATATAGCTCAATTAAAGGCGACGTTCGTCCCGGAAAAGGTGTCACAGTCCAAACAGCAAAGCGAGTAGCCGCCTATTTAAATAATGTCCGCGACAACAAGGTCAAGACGTTTGAAAACGCAGACATCACTGACGAGCAAGCCAGCAAACAAAATGTTATTGGCGACATGTATGACAAACTGCCTATTGATGACATGGGCAGACCAATTGTCAGAAAAGCATACGAGGCTTTAGCTCCAGTATTGCTTGAGCAATACAAGGCGTTACCCATCACTGTTTCTTGGTCAAAGAAAAAGAACAAGAAGGGTCAGCCTATTGATGCTTACGGCAGTGACAGCGCAGAGATGCGCAAAGATATTCTGAACAACAATCGTTTACAGATACTGCCAACCACACCAGAATCGTTTGGCCCAGAAGGCTATGACTTCTCAGATCATCCCCTTCTGCAAGAAACAGGTTTGACGCTGGAAGGTCGTCCGTTGCTTTACAACGATCTGCTCCGTGCAGTGCATGATTACTATGCGCATGGCATGACTGAGGTTGGGTTTGGGCCAAAAGGCGAAGAAGCCGCTTGGAAGAACCACATGTCCATGACCAAAGACCCGCTTGCTCGCTGGGCCTTGACAATGGAAACCCGCGCCCAGAACAGTTACGTCAACTTCCGCTCTGGACTTGATCGCAATAAAGTGCCTTTGAAGAAGCGTGGCTTTGCTGAACAGAAAGCTGCGTTGTTGCCTGTTCAGGTTGCATTGACCGGCAATGCGTCTGTTGATGCTCCAATGAAAGAGTTCATCAAGACACTGAGCAAGGATGAGAAGCTTGGTTCGGCAGGTGACATCAAACTTGCGCCGGGGCAGAAGTACAGCTTGCGCGAAGTCAAAGACATCTTTGACAGGGCAGAAAAGATTCCTGAGCCACCCGGCGTAGAGTCCATCAGACAGCAATGGATTGGCGGCGTATCAAACGTTGGCGACCGCGATTCCATGTATGACCTGTACCGTGTAAACGGCAGCAAGAAATACATCCAAGACGTGCAGGACTTTATCCGCGACGAACTTGGCGACGACTTCAAGGGTTACCGCCTGATGTCAAATGACGAGTTGGAAGAGATACAAACTGGCGCAATGGGCAGTCAGTTTGTTTCTTTTACGCTGAGTCCTGAAGTGGCAAAGGCGTTTAAAAACATTCCAGCCTACGCAGACAAGACGGGTATGTCGGTGGTTGAAATGGACTTGACCCCTGAGCATGTTGCCATGATTGGTCACCCCGGCGAGCTTGAACTTGTTGTGGACTATGGTCAGGGATACAACCCAAGCGATGTCAAGGTTGTTGAGAAGTACAGCCTGCGTGCCGCACCAGACACCAAAGAGTTTAAACGGTGGTTTAAAAACAGCAAGGTTGTTGATGAAGATGGCAACCCCCAAGTTGTTTATCACACCGGCTCATTTGATGCAAATGAAATTATTAGCGGAGCAGAATTAAATCGCCGCAGAGGTGCTACTTTGCCAATTGGAAATGAGGGCATTTATTTTTCCGCAAACCCAAGGTATTCAGCAATGTATGGCGATAGCCGTCAAGGCAAGACAATGTATCCCGTATACCTGAGTTTGCAAAACCCATTCATTATTGAAGACGAAAAGCAAATGGGAAGATTGGCAAAACTGAAGAATTTTATTTTTGGAAAAAGAAACGTCTTCAATGCCTTGACCAATCCTTCAAATGCCTTATCAGACCAGCGCACCGACTCTTTTTACATTACACCCGAGTACAAAGCAGAGCTTATTAAGCGAGGCTATGACGGCATCATCAATATACCTTACACTGAAATTGTTGCGTTTGAGCCTACGCAAATCAAGTCAGCTATTGGTAATCGCGGAACATTTGACGCAACAAACCCTGACATTAGGTTCAGCTTACCGACATACTTCCCCACAGCAGAAGCTGCGGAAAAGGCTGCGTACAAAAAAGCTCCACCAGAGACGGCAGAGTTTAAACGCTTCTTTGGGGCCAGCAAGGTTATGGAAGAAGGCCGTCCATTGCCGATGTACCACGGTTCACTGAATGACTTCTCCCAGTTCAACGAAGACAACCGCAAGGGTTTGATCTTTGTCACACCAAACCCAGCATTTGCTGAGGAATATGCATTGCTCCACGCAAGCCGCATGGAAAAACAGGCAGAGACACCAGTCAAGGTTTACCCTCTATGGGTTCGTGCTGAGACCCCGTTTGACTACGAGAACCCTGTCCATGTTGATAGGGTAATGAACGAGTTCGGCAGCGCAATGAGCATGAACGAGTACATGCAGACCGAGAAGGAAGTCAAAGAAGGCAACTGGGCAAAGATCGAAGACCCGCGCTTTGTGGCGGCCCTGAAAAAGCTTGGCTTTGATTCTTTGTATGTCAAAGAAAACAAAACCAAGAACCTTGCCGTGTTCAAGGCCAACCAAGTCAAGTCAATCACAGGCAACATTGGCGACTTCAGTCTTGAAACAAAAGACATGCGTTACAGCCTGAAGAAAGTGCGCTATTCTGACGACCGATTTAAAAAGTTGTGGGATCAGTCTTTCTACACCCAGAACGACGCAGAAAACAAAACTAAGGGTTATCTTGCATTTGTTGACCCAATTGAATTTGTCCGCGCCACAGCAACGCCCAACGACTTTGAAAGGTTGCTCAAAGAGCAAGAGCCTCTTGATCTTGAAAGGATGAAAAAATACGATGGGTCTATGTATCTGTCGGTGTCCGAAAGAGATGGCAATTGGAAAATCACTGGGCATGAAGGCCGTCACCGCATGTTGGCTTTACATGATGCGGGCTATACCGAAGTTCCTGTTTACATCGATTTTAAAACTGACAACGCACAGTCCATCCCAGTCAAAATATTACGCGCACAATTTGCCAACTCATTGTCAGCAACTTTGGTAGCCAAAGAGGTGGAGCCGCTTTCCTACGCCAACAGAAATAAGGCGATGGAGAAGTACACCAGTATGGATAGCAAGGTCAAGTACAGCTTGCCGACCATCAGTACTGCCGCATCAACCCGCAGAGATGAGACAACCGTCCGCAGGGAAGGTAAAGGAGTGATCCAAAGGATATTGGATTCCTTTGCGCCAGAAACTCTTGCTGATCTGCGGGCAAGCTTTATCCACCGCTACAACCAGCTTGGCATTTACGACAAGATGCTTGCCGAAAAGATGGGCGGTAAAGTCCTGTTGGCTGATGTCAGCGCAGAAGCGGCGGCAAACATGTCTGACCTGTCTGCGTCCGTGACCTATGCGGCATTTGGTATTGGTAACCGCAAGGGCGGTGTGCCTGTTTACAAGAATGGCATGACCACCATCGACACATCCGTCAAAGGGCCGTTGGAGATTCTCAGCCCGCTGGCGCAGTTCAATGATCCAGTTGCTTATCAGGACTATCAGTATTGGGCTGGTGTCAAGCGCGGCAAGCGTTTCATGGCTGACGGCAGGGAAAAGAACTTTGATGCTGGTGACATTGCGCTGGCAGACGAAGTGCGTAAAGCCTACCTTGCCAAAGGCGTTGATTTCAACACCATCCAAAAGGAAATGAATACCTTCAACGATGGGCTGGTGGACTACATGGTCAAGACCGGCGTGCTGTCCCCGGAAAAAGGCGCAGAGTTTAAACGCCATATGGATTACATCCCGTTCTTCCGCCAGATGAACGGAGAGAAGACCGTCGGGCCAAAGATTTTCAACGCAATCTCTGGGGTCAAGCCACCCAAGAAGCTCAAGGGAAGCGAAGCGCCCCTGACCGACTATCTGGAATCCATTGTCCAAAACACCCAAGCCGCCATCAATGCAGGCATGAAGAACACCGCAGCCCAAAAAGCTGTAAACGTTGCCATGCAGCTTGGCCCGGTGGTTGGCGCAGAACGTTTAAACACCATCGACAACGGCCCGGACACCGTGCAGGTTCTGGAAAACGGCAAGCAGGTTTCTTACCGGGTGGCGGATCAGTTGTTTATCAACGCCGTCAAGAGTTTAAACATGGCAGAGATCCCGTTCTTGGGTTTCCTGTCCGCTCCGTCCAATTTGCTTCGCAATTTGGTAACCAAAGACCCCGGCTTCATGCTGGCAAACCTTGCCCGTGACTCTTTGTCCTCTTGGGTTGTGGGCGGCTCAAACGCCACGCCGATCGTAGGAACTGCGGTCAACTTTATGAAGGCGCTGGGCGGCAAGGCTCCTTCTTACCACGCCCTCTTAAACGCAGGTATTCTGGGCGGCTACGAGTTCTCTTCCGGCGTTGCCCAAAGCGGTCAAGTGCTGGAGGCTGACCTTGCCAAGAAATACGGCTCCAAGGGCGCTGCTGCGCCCCTGAAGGTGTTTAAAGGCATCTGGGATGCACTGGAGCATGGAACAGAAGCGTCCGACGCTGCGACCCGCATGGCGGTCTACGATCGGGTATTGCAAGAGACAGGCAACGAGACAGAGGCTTTGTACCGTGCGCTTGAGGTGATGAACTTCAACCGCAGGGGAAGCTCTCCTGTGGTTCGCATCCTGACTGCCGCCATCCCATTCTTGAACGCCCGTATCCAAGGCTTGGATGTGTTCTACCGAGCCGCTTGGGGTCGCAATGTGTCCCAGAATGCAGAAGCGATGCAAAAGGCGTTCTTTGTCCGTGGCATGACCTTGATGGCCTTGTCGTCAGCCTATTTCCTTGCCGTCTCTGACGATGATGAATGGAAGAAACAGGAGCAAGAAACCAAGGACAACTACTGGATCGCCCCGGGAATAGGTAAATTCCCTACCCCGTTTGAGGTTGGCTTCCTGTTTAAAACCATGCCTGAGCGGGTTTTGGCTTACACCATGCGGGACGACACAGGTCAAGACTTCATGGACTCCATGCGCCGTGGCTTGGTCAACACCTTCGCGTTCAACCCAATCCCACAGGTAGCCAAGCCATTGTATGAATACGCCGCAAACTACAACTTCTTTACAGGCCGACCCATTGTCGGTCAGGGTATGGAAGGTAAGGAAGCACAGTACCAAGTCGGGCCAAACACCACCAAGGTCGCAGAGATACTGGGGCAATCCCTTGGTTTGTCACCGCTCAAGCTGGATCAGTTGATCAACAGCTACACCGGAACGTTGGGTGTTTACGCCGTGACAGCAATTGACTCTGTGCTGAACAGCCAAGACAACAGCCCGAAAGCGTCTAAACGCTTTGAGCAGATGCCGATCATCAAACGGTTTGCGGTTGACCCAGAAGCCCGTGGCAACATAACGCAGTACTACGAGCTGAAGCGGGCTGTGGATGCGGCTGTGGAAACACAGAACTACCTGCTCAAGGCTGGCAATCCAGAAGAGTTTGCAGAGTTTGCGCAAAAGAACGCAGGTCTGCTGGCAACCAAGCAGTATGTCGCCAACATTGAAAAAACCATGAAGCAGATGCGTGAAATGCGCAAGATGGTTCAAGGTGCAGAGATGACAGCGGATGAAAAGCGTGACACATTGACTGCAATTGGTCAGGCAGAAAACAACCTGAACCAGAATATCCAGACGATCAAGAAGATGATTAGCCAGTTTTAAGGATGTCGTTGTCGAAGAGCCAGCCCACCGTTCGCCGGTGGGCGTCCTCCCACATGTTTAAACGCTCTTCCCGGGACATCTTCCTGCCCTGATCCAGTTCTGCGTGGCAGGTAAAGCAAAGCGCGGCAATCCTGTAGTCATGGGCTTTGAGGCTACGCCCTTTGCCGTCCCGACTTTGATTGGAATGGGCGGCTACGACCGTCCCGTCAGACCGACCGCAGTGCTGGCAAGGGGATCCCCTGACAGCCTCAAGCAGTTTCTGGTTGCGGTACATCAGCGTTTGGCTTCAATGATTGCTTTGACTGGCTGCCATTTAGAGGCCACCACTTTAGCAGGGGCTTCTGACACAGCACGTTGGTGGTATCGCAGGTTTTGTCGGGCGTGTTTTCGTTGTTCTTTTTCAAGTTTTTGCAGGTCAAGTGATGCTCTCAGTTCTGCGCTGTGGCGCAGGAATAAACGAAGCCATGTAATGCCGCCAAGCTTCTGGTATTCGGCAAACTCCGTGTCGGTCAGTCTGGCAGTGACCCCGTTCAGGACTTTTTCTTTATGCATCGCATCATCTCTGTCGGTCTTGGTTTAAGAGGCTTGGAGGTAATGCCATGAACAGTTCCATGACTGGGTGTGGTGATTCGTATCTTTTCTACAGATTCAGTGGTACGTTTGCTGATGGCAGCGTTGCGTTCAAGTTCTTTAAACGGGCTTCCTCTGCGGTTGATTTCTTGTTCGGTATATTCTTTCCAATTAAAAGCGTTCACGGCAGTCATGCTGTTCCCCTGCGGTTCTTGTTAAGAAAATTAAATTGCATCTGGTGCATCTGTACACCAGCCCCTGTTCAACAATCGTCTTGCGCTCCCCATGCGAGCCGCGCACTCTACCAAAGAATGTTCTGATTGCTTCAAGCACCTTGTTGCTCCTTCCATCGTTTACACATACGTTTCACGTTCTCACTTTGTTTCTGCCCACGCTTGCGCTCGCATACGCCGCTGATTGACTTCATCTTTGCTTTTTGTTTCAGCGTCAGCGGTGTGGGTGGCGGTGGTGGGTCAGGGAATAAACCATTGAACCCTACTGTGCTTAGCACAGCACTGAGAATGAGTCGGTCAATCATTGTGGTTTCTCCAAAAAATGTTTAATTTCTTCATATACCCTGTTTCTTAGCCTGTTGTCTGCCTCAAGTTTTGTCCATCCTGCATAACGCATCTCTGTCTCTGCTTGGCGCAACAAATCAAATGCCTTGTCAGAGTCTTTGACGATTGCGTCAACTTCGGTTTGATGTGACTGCTTGAGTGCTTTGGTCAGTGGGTTTTCAAGCCATTCCTGAAACACACGCTTCGTTGGTGCAACAACTTTGGTTTTTTGTGTCTTGCCAAGCAAATACAAAATCGTTTCTTTATCGTCTTGCGTCAACAACCACCTAATAATATCTGCGGTTGAGTGTGCATCCGTAATGGTGTAGCTACCATCTGTGTTGCGTTTTATTTCTGTTTTAATTTCGCTCATGTGTTCTTCTCCTCGGCAAAGCCGTTCTTTTGCTTGAGTTTGGCTTCTGTTAGCTGACCAATCCGTTCTGCATACTCGCCAGCAGTCATTTCCCAGTGGTAATTTGCTTCTTTAGCCATCTGTTTTTTATCCTCATCCGTCAGCCCTACCCATGTGCGCTGTGATGGGTGGGCGTAGAGTTTTGTGCCAACCGGCAATGCAGGTTCATGCCACCAAGACATTGTTATGTCTGCCCCTGTTTCACTTGTGACTGTCGCCACAGGCTCTTGGCTTTCCAACTCTTTGATGGCTTGTTGCAGGGATGTGATGGCATCGTGCATTTTTTCTGCTGATGCGTTAAATTCATCGTTGTTTGTCCAGTCGATAGACACCTCAGTTTCCAACGCATCAAGCGCCTGTTTCAACACTTCAATCATTGTTGTCCCCTTGCTCTGATTGCGGCGGCACAGTCTCTTGGCCCACTTGCTGAATCTGGCTCGTTATCCCACCGCCATGTATCGTGTTTGTCATCACACACCTTCGCACACGCTTCACGTTCAAACGCAACCATCTTTTTACACATCAATGTCCAAGAAGCATTGGCTCTTGCGTTGGCTTCTTCTGTTGCTTTGGCGGCTACCAGTTTGGCAAAGGCTTCAATACTTAATCGAAAATCATAATTAAATTCATTTTTAACCCCTGCTTGATGAGCCATCTCATAGATTTCATCTTGTGTCATACATAGTCCCCTTCCTCCGTGTGTTCAGTCAGTCGTGCCGTCAACCGAGCAATGCGCTTCTCGTTGTACTGGATAGCCGCATACGCATACTCAGCCGCAGTCTCAGCTTCCAGCTTGCGCAGGTGTGCCTCTCGTAACTCATGCGCGATGACCTCGTGAATGGTCTTGGCCCGAAGCACGTCTTTGATGTACTTGACTGTTGATTCTCTGAAGCTCATTTGTTTTCCAATTGTGGTTGTGGTAGCGTGTCAACGAATGCCTGACCCATGCGAATGCTGTCTGCATTCCAAATGTCCATGTCGTTGAGAAACGCTTCCTCTGTTTGCCCGTGGCAGTAAACACGGAACCGCTTTTGATAGTTGTTGATGTCGTATTCGGACTCCATGCGCTCGACAGGTTTGTTGCAGACAGCGCACAACGGAACACCGTGCAAGGCCAATTCAAACTTGTTTTGCGCAGAGAGCTTCATTCCTCAACCCTCTCATATGTCATCTTAAAAATTTCATCTTTGCAAGGATAAAATTCACCCTTCACGCCAGTGATGATCCAGTCGCCGGGGGTGACGATGTAATAACCTTTAAGCGTCTCAATCCATCCAAACTGGTCATTTGCCAAAAATTCTTCAACAACAGGATGGTCGCCCATCTTGAACCACTGGGTGGCTTCAATCACTACAGGTTTTTTTCTGAATTTCATTCGTCATCCTCCGTGTTTAAACTTTCCGTTATCAGTTGTTGCTTGACCAACTCCAACACGCCAATGACTGTGGACATATACATCGAATCGTCATACTTGTGAATGAGCGCCAGCAATTCGTCAACCAATCCGTTTGCCAGTTTTCCCTGATCAAGGATCATTGCTCCCTCGCCTTCAACATTGCGTCTGCCATTTCATAAGCAAAACCAGCCCAATCGGAATACAAACCAACTTCAGCTCTAGTTGCACATCCAGTGATTGCCGCTTGCATAGCCTTTGCCGCAAAGTAATCACGCAAGGTCATGCCAACATGAGCTTTGTAACAATGGCCATCAACATCATCTTCGCTGTATGGTCTTGGAAATGCTGGTGGGTTGTTCATCGCTTCATCCCCCTGATATAGATTGCAAACGAACTGATGGTGTCTTGACCAAAACCTGTCAGCTTCTCGACGTGCTGTGCCACTTCTTCGATGACCTGATTGCGTTTCCAAATTGGATACTGTGCATCAAAGGCATCCTCCGCATCCCTTAACTGTTGCTTGACCATCTCTTGCTTGACCTTGCTCATACGCTCAATTTCATTGAACGTTTCATCTTCGTCAGGTGTTGTTGGTTCAATCATCTCTACCTCCGTTCTGCATGTAGAAAATTGCCGCAATGAACACAGCGCCCACAACCACAACCATGAACGCGCCAAAGCCCATCAGTATCAAAGTCACAAGCACATCCCACATATAGCCTCCTCAAGAGAACCAAAGGTAAAAGCCATGCAATATTCCTATTGGAAAAAATATTGCGCCAGCAACCAAGAATCCCCACATGGCATGTGCAAAGCAGGTGAAGATGTGCGTAAGCCATGCGATAAAGCAAGTTAAACCAATAAATGCTGCCCAGTTCATGTTGTCTCCTTGTCTGTTTCGATTTCTGGTCTAGGCTCCCCGGCCCAGAATCCATCTTTGTTTAAACGATAACCGGCAGCCTGCATTTCTTCGGGGGTCTTGCATCTACGGTCATGCCCAAACTTTCCTGTGCGGTGCGCATCAAATGCAGAATTACTGTTGAAGTATTCCTTGCACCCACCGCATTGATTCCTAGACGATCCCAGCTTCTTCATTTGAGTCCTCCTTGGGTTCGCGCCACATGTGCTTGACCAGTTCAGTCTCCACAATTTCAGCAAACGATGCGCCTGACGGGAACCTCATCTGCGCTGGGCGCATGTCATGGATGACTGAGATTGCCTTGGTCAGTCCGTCGTTGTAGCCCTCTGCAAAGGTGTTGCCGCCAGACAGTCGGGCTTTGATGCCCTCCCGCATCAGTTGTGCCATAGGGATGTTGGTGTCCTTGGAATACGAACGCAGTTTTGAAATGTCGTTCGGATCAAGGTACGCCATGATTGGTTTGTAGTTTTTAAAATGGGTCACTTGAGACTCCTGTTTTGTATTCAAGAACGATGGCATCAAATGCCATCTGTGCTTCTTCGTTGCCGTTCAACTCACTGCGTGATGTGATCCCGCAGCGTTTACACAATTCAGCAGCGGCGGATATCTCGTCCATCGTCCCAAGAAATTCTTGGAATTCAATGGCGCGGCACAGCATCCCCGCAGTCTGAACCCTGTTGCTGTAAGCGGTAGGTGACTCGTCGTCTTGGATGCGAACCAAGGCGCAAGCGTATCTTGACCCAACAAAATCCCGTAGAAGCTCTACAGGGATTTCGTCAGGGTGCAAGGACAAGGTCAGGACATATCCTGTCCTGTCCTGTTTCAACGCAACCTTACGGGCTTCAAACTGAAGCGCCATAAAGCTTTCCTTCAAGGTAAGTAATGAT
>Ga0247723_1001580_pt1 | contig 13169 bp, 25 predicted proteins | sample MSEWelMarce5H_FC_FD_189079 | JGI IMG/M metagenome (GOLD analysis project Ga0247723, IMG submission 189079) | Subsurface sediment microbial communities from gas well in West Virginia, United States - MSEEL Well Study Marcellus 5H_FC | ecosystem: Environmental > Terrestrial > Deep subsurface >...
CCTTGAAGGAGATACCTATGGTCAAATTACCATAGATTCCTGTGTATATGATCATGGGATTAAGCCTCCTACGGCAATTTCTTTAGACGTAGAAGGCAGCGAAGGACATGTTTTAAGGGGCGCAGAAGGCGTTTTAAAGGAGTTTAAGCCTAAAATCTGGTTATCTGGTCATCCAGAATTTATGGTGCAACAATGGAATGAATACTTATATGATTTAAGGTTTTGGTTGTGGGGGCTTGGATATAAAGAAACATTACTTGACTATCAGCATGAGGTACATTTATTTTATGAATAATATTAAAGCATATCTTTATTCAATAAAAGAAGAAGATTCTGCAAGTCATAAATGGGATTATGGTTTAATAAAAGATTTTTTTAATAAATATGAAATTAAACCAACCAATGTTACATCTCTTCCAAAAGAAGAAAGAGCGTTTGTAGTTATACCTGGTCCACAAAATATTGGTTATGAAAAAACAATATCAAATGAATTAAATAAAATAGATAGAGTTGTTTTATTTATTACGGGTGATGAGAGTGCAACATTTGATATAGAACAAATTAGGCATAATAATATTGAAATATGGATTCAATATCCACACAAAAAGCATGAAAAGTATAACAAACTACCAGTTGGTGTGCCTCAACATTTAAGTAAAAATTTACCAGAGTATCAAGATAAACAGTGTGATATATTTTTTGCGGGACAGATAACTCATCAAAGAAGACAAGAGTTAGCAAAAATAATGCCATTTATGCCAAATTCTTTTTATCAACCTACTAAAGGATTTGCTGAAGGACTAAAGCCAAAAATATATTATGACAAAATGTTTACTAGTAAAGTTGTTCCTTGTCCAAGTGGAGCAGAGGTTATAGATTCTTTTAGATTTTTTGAGGCTATAGAAATGCTGTGCTTGCCTATAGTTGATGAAATTGATTCAAAAGGAAATAAAATTAATTATTATGATTTTATTTTTGAAAGTGAAGTTCCAATAAAAACTACAGATAATTGGTTTTTATTAAAAGAAATAGTTCCTGAATTATTAAATAATTATCCAAACAATATGCACGAAATTGTTTGTTGGTGGATTAAATATAAAAGAGATCTTGGTATAAAACTAATGAGGCAAATTAATGAATAAAAAAGATATCACTATAGTTCTTGCAACATCAATAATTCCAGATCATCCAAATACAGCAATGATAGAGCAAACCATTAATGATATTAGAGTTCATTTTCCTGATAATGAAATTATAATGCAGATAGATGGATTAAGAGGAGAACAAATAAATCGTAAAAAAGATTATGATGAATATAAAAATCGCATACTGTGGAAATGTTTGCATGAATATAAAAATATAATACCATTTGTGTTTAAAGAGCATAGTCATCAAACTACTATGATGCGTAAAACAATTAAAGAAATTCAAACACCGCTTCTTCTTTATGTTGAGGGAGATGCACCACTTGTCCCAGATATTGATATTAATTGGAATAAGTGTTTGGATATGTTTGAGTATGATAAAGCCAATACTATTCGTTTTCATTTTGAAACAAAAATTCCAGAACCACATAAACATTTAATGTTTGGACTTGAAGATGGTTTTATGAAAACTGCACAATGGAGTCAACGACCACACTTAAGTACTACTAAATATTATAGAGAAATTGTTTTACCAAGTTGCAAAGAAAAGTTTTTTATAGAAGATATATTTCATGGCAAAGTGCAAGATGATATGATTCCATATAATAAATTTAATCAAGATGGTTGGGAAAAACATAAACTTTGGATTTATCATCCAGAAGGAAGCATTAAAAGGTCTTATCACCTAGATGGTCGTCAAGGTACTAGAAAATATACCAGTGATGATGAAATTTGGGGATATAAAGAATGAGATTAGGAATTATAGCAAGATCTGACAATACTGGATTAGGGAATCAAACTAGAGAGTTAGTTAATATGCTAAATCCTGATAAAATTCTTTTAATTGATTCTACACCATTTAATAAAAACAATCAGCATCCAGAATGGTATAGTGAGTATAACTGTATAAAAAGTCATGGGTTTCCATCTTCTCAACAAATTAAACTATTTTTAAATGATATAGATGTTGTATTAAGTTGTGAAACATTTTATGATCAAAATTTTATAAAATATGCGAATCAGAGGAACGTAAAAACAATACTTCAATATAACTATGAACTATTTGGACATTTATCAAATCCAAACCAACCATTGCCCACAGTTTTATTATCACCAAGTATCTGGCAAATTGAACATATAAAAAAAATGTTTGGAAGTAAAACTAAAGTAATTCATCTTCCACCACCAACAAATGAAAGTTTATTTAGCAAAGTAAAAGAAAATAACCTATCTAAATCTCATAATAGAGTACTTCATATTGCTGGTAAAAAAGCAGCAAAAGATAGAAATGGCACAGAGACAGTCATTGAGATGCTTAAATACTCAAAAGAAAATTATGAGTTAGTTATTAGAAGTCAAAGCCAAATAGAAACAAATATAAAAGATCCTAGGCTTAAGATTGAAATTGGAAATCCAGAAAATAGAGAAGATATGTATGATGGGTTTGATGCAATGGTTTTACCAAGAAGATATGCTGGATTATGCTTACCAATGAATGAGGCATTATTAAGTGCTCTTCCAGTTTTTATGACAAATGTTTCACCAAATAATTTTATTTTACCTTCAGATTGGTTAGTTAGAAGTGATTCAATAGGAACAATTAGAACTAAGGTTAGACTTGAGTTGTTTGAGGCAGATCCAAGAGAATTGGCTAAAAAAATAGATAACTATATTATTTCAAAAGATAAGATGGTTAATAAAGAACAGGCATATGAGATAGGTGTTAATAATTTTTCACCAAGCATATTAAAACAAAAATATCTAGATCTTATTTCTCAAATTTAGTTTTTTGTTTAAAGTTAATTTTATTATAGATAATATCAAAAGAACTATCTGCACTAGATAAATATGTATGACTATCTATATTTAGATTATATGATTTAAAAACTAATGGTCCTTTTGTATAAACCTTAACATCTTGCATTTCTTTTCCTTTAATATTAAAAGTATTTCCGTACATAGATCTCCATAAAAACTGATCTTCATACTTTAAGACTTCTTTTAGTTTTTCTTTTTCCATAATCATTGGCACATGTAGTTCATAGTCTAATGGATCCTCAATGCCAAGTCCTATAATTTTTTTATAAGTGGCTGCAAGTTTTCTAGTATAGTTAGAGTTTCCATTAATTTTTTGATAAAGATTTATTTTATTTAAAAGATATCCGCCATGAAATGTTTCTATATTGTCTATCTTTTTAATAATATAAAAATCGTCATTCATTAAAACAAAAGATTCTGATATTTCTTTTGAAGAACAAATCTTTTTTAAATTTTCTGCAGCATTTTTATACTTTGTTTGTGTTTGATTTACTCTAATATAATTTCCTATATACCAGTCTGGTTTACCACCAACAACCCATATGTTTGAGTCTGGAAAACTTTCAACAACAGATCTAATTGAATACCTTAGTTCTTCGTTGGTTCCATCTTTACATATATAAACAAAGTCCATATTTCCCCATTATAAAAATTAAGAAAGGCGAATCCATTTTAGTAAATTCGCCCTTCCTAATTAACTAACTACTTCTTTTTAGCAGTAGCCTTTTTCTTTTTTGGTGCACTCTTAACTGGAACAATTTTTCCAAGAGCATCTGAGATGGCTCCTGTATCTGGCAATACGCCAAATGCCTTGTCGTTAGGATTAAGTGCTCTTAATGCAACGGGTGCTAGAGCAGCAACTAATGCAGCCCATAGATCTTTTGGATCAGTTACACCAGCCATGTAGAGTGCAATTACTGAACCAAGAACGGATCTTCCGTATGAGGCTAGCATTGCTTTTGTTTTATCATTTAGTAAGTTATTCATTATTCCTCCTAGGATATAACTCGTGTTAGTAATGTAAAGCCAATCCATAAACCAATAATTCCTGCGACTCCCGCAAAAACTGGTGGTGCTGGTACTGGCAATTTGAATGCAGCAAACACGACTCCGCATCCAAAACCTGTTAGTGTTGATAGTAAAATATCTTTCATTGTAATATTGCTTCCTTTACTTTATGTGTTTTTTTTGATTCTACGAATTGTTTAATAAAAGGAACTATAGTATGAACTTCTTCTGGAGGAATAGCATTTATTAATAAATGATTTATTCCATCTTTTTCAAGCATTTCAACAAAATCAGAAAAACTTTCATGTGTAAAATATTCTACATCACTTATAACTATTGGAACTTCTCCCTTTTTCCAAACAGGTTTTAAAGCATAGTTTGTTAATAAACCAAGTTCTTCTTCATTTTTTCTAATAATTGGAGTCATTGCTATCATAACTTCCATATCTTTTATATCAACATAATTATTTGTGTCATAAGTGTCAGACCAAAATCCACGTTTATATACATGATAAGGAAGTATAATTTTATTTTTATATTTTTTTGCTACATTAAAAATATAACTATTTGTTGTTGATATATAAAAATCTAATAATTTTTTATTTTTTCTATTTTTTGACATTTCATTTAGCGTTTTAACAAAGTCAATTAAATAATTTGACCTATCAACTGAGGTTGATTGATCATTTACTCCAGTAACTATTCCACCAACATCGGATTCATGATCTTTAATATATCCTGCTATAAAATTTATCTGAAGTCTATCTTCCATTATTTCATTTATTGAATCATGGATTGTATAAAGATATTGTGGAGATATTGTGTACGGTCTAATTGCAACCAAATATTTAATTTTTTCATTAGCCTTTATGTCTTTTGCAGTTCTTACAAACATATCTCCCTGAGTTGCATCATAAGTAAACATTAAACCATCAAAATTATTTTTATCTAAGGTAGACGCTTTTTCTAAACTTTCACCATCAGTAAACTGTCCACCGAAATAATAAAATTTCATTTTTTAGTTTCGTAGTCTTCTGGTAAAAACTTTTTTAAATCTTTATAAGCAATAGATATTTTTTTCATATCATCATGTAATGGGTGACCTTCAGAAAGTGTACTAAATTCTGAAAAATAGTTAATGCTTGGATCTACTTCTTCAATAAACTTAGTTAATCCTTTTTGAACATCCTCTATATAGCCAAATGCCCAGTCTCTTGAATCAGATAAAAACTTTATAAAATTTTCTTTATGTACTACATCATCAGAAGGGCCTGTACTATTTTTTAATTGAAAAGAAATTTGCTCTAATGCCTTATTCTTTATAAATAGTTGTGCTATTAATAGGTTACATTTTTTTAATTTATCAAAAGTTGCCCAATATGCTAAACCAAAAGAAAATGCGAGGGTGGCAAAAAATATACTAAATACCAGTTCCATATTGTCTATTGTACTCCATTCCTGATGGCATGAGTTGCCCAATAATATAAACATTTATCACAGCATGGTTTATTATTATTACTTTTAGTATCTTTATAAAACTCAGCATAATATACTGGATCTTTACGATACAGATTGGCTCTATGGGTTATATTAATACGTTTAAGGTGTGGGCTAGAGTTGTTTGACCAGAAAGGCTTATCAGTGCCCCATATACCACCGCAAAGGGCTTCTAGGCTGTCTATATTGGCTTCGTTTCTATCCGTCTTTATACCACGCCTTGTAGCCTCTTTAATCATGGTTTTAGCATATGACCTTAACGATGTTTCAGCATTTTTCCACATTAGTACCGCTGGATGATTACGCCAAGCCCCTGAAGGAGACTGACCAGATAGAACTTTAAGTATTTGATAAGCCTCTAATATCTGTTTATTTAAACGTTTACTATCAAGTATTTCAGCACACTCTTCATAGTTACTATAAGGTAAAAATGTTTGCATTATTTTATTGCTTCTCTAGTAACTAACACAATTGCCCCATTCATTTCTAAAGCCTTTTTTACTTGAACCACATACTGCAAGGCTTGTATTTTTTCATCATGAACCATTAACTTAAACTTTTTTTCATCTAATTTTATCGTAAGAAAGTGCTGATTGTCAATTAGTTCAACACTAAATCCTTTGGGAGGTATTATTGAATGAAAAGCCCTACGCATATCATTTGTATACATTTTACTTTTCCATAGTTAGGGATTCCCAAGTATTAGCCCAATGTGACTTAGTCTTATGATTGTTAAACTCTCTAGATATATCTCCACCTTCTAGGTATACCCCGCCCCAAACGCCCCACTCTTTACTAGAAACACCAACTGCAAAACAAGTTTTTTTAACTGGACATGATGAGCAAATAGAATCAACCATTGGTCTTACTGATACGTCTTCTTCATACGTATCAAAAAATAAATTATTATCAAGACCTAAACAAGAAGCCTCATCTTTCCATAAATGCTGCTTCAAGATTAATCCTTATACTTATTTGGTATATCCCAGCCATTACGATTAGGCTTATATACTTTATGCAAGTACCATTTATCTTTTACTCTAATTCCAATAGGAGAAGTTTTTGCTATATTTGATTCTTTTAAATCAATAACATTCCAGCCATCCCACATTAAATTTGAATTTTTATTTACAATTTTTTCCATTGTATTTAAACTTTTAATAATCATATTCTTCTCCTAATATTGAAAAAGGCCAACATCAATGTTGTTTGCCTCTGCATTTAAAACTAATTTTGATTTTAACTCTTTTGGACGACTTAAAAAAATAAAATAGTTTACTTGTTTAATATTTTCACTTAACCATTTTGGAGCAGTATTATAAAACTTAATCTTACGACCCCTTGCTTTCATTCCACGCTCAGATAAATTAGAGAACTCTGAAACAAAATTGTTTACTTTTGCAGGTCCAGCGGAATAAATAATAAATTCATTATCTCCGTCTTTCATTTCACCCAAGGCAACACTCATGGCACGTAAAAATACGTTGTAGTCTTTAAACTCCTTGGTTCCCTGCACTGCCACTATCATTTATTTCTACCCCTTGTTTTAAGTCATCAAGTATAGATAACATTTTATCTAATTCTTTTTTTGGCATATTTTCAAAGTTTAATGGTTTTACAGTGGATTCATCTACTCTACCATTTGTAGCAGTAGCACTATAAAAAACATTATCTAATATCCAATATGCCTTTCCCTCAGTTATAATTACCCTCAACATATTCTTTTGAACATGTTTTTGAGATTGAGTTATAATCTTTGGTTTATCAAACCTTTGTTTTGGAATAACATTTTTTATCATTTCATAAACATCGCTTTGTCTATGTTTATTTTTTTTTAAAAATGCTATTCTTTTTTTGTTTGATATCTTAATTATAGACCAAGAAAGAAGCAATGTCAAGCCTATAATTAATAAATATTCCATGCGTTATTTCCTTAAATCAAATGCAGTTCCTTGCCAAACCTTTTCTACTTGCTTTTTTTCTCTTTCTACAATTGCACGACTCCATGAAAAACCTGCATCTCCACCCCAAGCATCCCACATAATTCTTCCATTAGATGGAAACTCTGGACCACTATAAAATCCCTTACCCTTTTTATCTACCTCATGACGAGAAAAAAATGAATACATTCTTTTAACAGTACTAAGAGACATTGCTCTACCAGCAACTATATCTGTTGCTCTACCCCAACCTACTGGAGTTCCAGCACCTGTTGCTTTACCGTCTTCTTTCCATTTTAATGCACGACGTGCAGCAGCCTTCATACCAGCATTTGGAATATATGTATCAGCCATTACCTTTTTTCCTTTAACTTTCCAGGAGCATACTTTTCTACTCTTTGTTTAATTGTTCCATCTTTTCTTAATCTTACAATCCAACCATCTTTAATTTGTATTGGATTAAAGCCGTGGTCTTTATGATAAGAACCCGAAGATCTTCTAGCCATTATTTTTTAAACGGATTTAAATCAAATACTGATCCGCCCCAGCCAGTCATACCTTTACGAGCCATATTGCTCCAATCTTCTGGAAGCATATCTGTTGCACCAAGTTCTCTTGCACGACGAATAATATGTGCTTTTGCTTTTTCATAATCTTTTGCACGACCAACAGAACGAATAGCATTCATTAAATCTGCACGATTTGCAATTGGAAATGATCCATCAGGCATTGCATTTCCTGATTCTGCCATTCTTTCACGAGATGAAGTAGAATAGTCACGTTTTTCTGAATCATTTGATTTACTTACAGGAACACAATTAGGAACCATACGTCCATCTTTTTCTTTCATTCCTCGTTGTTCATATCCTGTCCAGCAAGCCTTAGTCATATTATCCCATTTATCTTCTTCTTCATTATCTGATTCATATGATTTACCTATTTGAGTATCATACATTGCTTCTAAATCTGATTCTTGTGGTGTTGATGGTATACCAGAATTATTTGATCCCATTTCCATAACCATTTCAACTGAAACTGGAATTGATTCAATCTTAACTGCTTCTGATGCTCTATGTCCACGTAATTCTTCTGTTGCTTCCCAAACACCATCTTCTTCTTCAAATACACGAATAGATAAAACTGGATCTGTTGGATTTGCTTCCATTGCATACTCTGAACCAGTAAGACCAAACATACCTTCTGTCATTACATGTTCAACTTGACCAACTTTAATTTCATCTTCTTCACAAATAAACATAACAAAGTCACCCTCTGTTACCATTGCCTTTTCTACTGCTGATAAAGATTTACGAGTAGTACTTGCCCAAATGGCACGAGCCTGTGCTGCTGCCTTAGCCTTTGTTGGATGACATCCATGTACTGTTCCATCTGCACTTACTGTTGGATAACCATCGCATCCGTAACTACCCTTTTTACCAGCACGGTATCCACCTGCTGGTTTTTTGCCTCCGCCTACTGGCATAGTAAACCTCCTAGTTTATATATATACAGTATATCAGTTTTTAAATTTATCTAGTAAATGGGTTAGTCCTAGAAAGACGCTTAAGTTCTTCTATGGCCCATTTATCTCTTTTATCCAGTTTTGACATTTCTGACTTATCAAATGATTTTTTTGTAAGGGTAACTAGGGGATCTTTTGACAAAAAGTCTATGTCTACATACCCTCTTTCCCATAAAGAAAGTATTTCAGAGTTAACGCTATTCATATGATCATTATATAATTCTGGCATAACTTCTTTTATTTTAGGTGTAAATGAGTATAGTAATGAACCATCTTCAGAGTCAATGCCTACTACCTCAAGTGCTCCCTCAAGGATTAAATTTTCAATAATTTCGTCTTCTTCCGATGACATTATTTTTCCGTCTGGATTAAATATTCTCTTGAATATTTTTTTCATAGTTGATAAACTCATTTAACTTTTCCCTAGTTTGTGCCCCAGTTATACGATTTATTTCTTTTCCATTTTCAAATAATATAAAAGTTGGAATAGATTTTATTTCAAATCTTTTAACCAATAATTGTTCATAGTCAGCATCTATTATTTGAAATTCAAAACCATCTTTTTTCATGTCTTCAACAATTGGTCTTGTTTGTTTGCATGGACCACACCAGTCTGCTGTAAAATAAAAAACAGTTTTCATTTTCCAGACTTTACTCTAGCCTTTTTTAATGCCTCAAAGTCTTTAATCTTAGTCTCACCAAGATATCCCCAAGCATATCCATCATTAATCATTTTATTATTAACTGATTCTGATTCTCCATTAATATATACCCAACCAAGAATACGACCATATTTTTCTGATGAATCCATTTTTTCTGTACGAATAACTACGGACTTAGCATCTTTAAGTTGTTTCTTTAAATATTCCTTAGCCTCAATACCTAAAGCCTTTTCAGCCTTATCGGTTGTACGTGATTCTGGCGTATCAATACCAGCCAAACGAACACGAGATGAAAATAAAATATCAAATCCTAAATCAATAATTACATCAATGGTGTCTCCATCAACAACATTTTTTACTTCTTTAACAAAATACTCATACATTAGTTTGAACTCCCTGTTAGTTTGTTTTCTATAAGTTTTTCACGTTCATCAATAACTTCAAGCATAAAAGACATCATTTTTGTATATCCATCTTTATCATTCATAATTTTATTATAATGGTGACTACAAAACATTAATTCTCCAGATAAACCCTTTACCTTAACGTATGCCTGTGCATCACAACTATCACAGCGATCAGTTGCATTTAATAAATATTTTTTTGAAACTACGCTTGGATGGTCTTTAACAACGCTACTCATAATCATATTATACATCTACTTTCTGTTGTCGGTTGAATAAAATCCAGTACCGTTAAAAATTGCACTTACATTAGAGTATACACGAACTAACGGTTTATTACAAGTTTCACATTGATATCCTGGATCATTACTACTTATAGACCTTTCCTTGATTACTCTAGTACCACAAGGCATACAATCATATTCGTACAATGCCATAATTATCTATCTCTCCTTTCATGTAAAAAACATATTATATTAACCCTATCTCCATCAATAACCTCTTCTACTTCATGAGGTATATCTTCTGATCCAACAAAAGCAATTAATGTTCCTGGGTCTGGCTTTATTGTTAACTCTTGTTTTGGAAATACTACGTTTCCTCCAGAATAAGAATTTGTTAAATATAATATAACTGAGTAATCTTTAGAGTGTTTTTCATCATAGTTGTCAACGTGTAATGAATTTTTGCCACCACTTTTCATATGACTATAAAAATATGATTTTAACATAAGGTTTTTATTAAATAAGTTTGATGCAGTTTTTTCAATGTTAGTAAGCAATCCTGTAAAAATATCAATTCCTATATTTATATCTTTATCTGGATACCTATTAGATACTTTTTGAAGACCACTAATATCAAAACTTTCGTGTTCTCCTTTTCCGCTTCCAAGGCTAGCAAATATTCCAGGTTGATCGGACTCAACTAAATGGTTGCCAGAAAATGTTGAAACCAAAAGGTCGCATGTTTCTGAAAATAAAAAATCTTTAATATAAAATATTTTATTTTTTAAAACCTGCACCTCTTTATTTAATTCCATTTATTCCCCTAATTTTAAGAGCAGTTTTTATAGTCATGCTCAGGACTAAAATGTTGTTAATTACAACATATCTATTATATACTAATCGTTACTTTTTGGCAACTTTGATTACAATATCCTTTGGTTTCTTATCCTCTGGAACAATGCGATCAATATCAATATGTAACATACCATCTTTCATTTCAGCACCAGTTACTTCCATGTATTCACCAAGAGCAAAAGTACGAGTAAATTTTCTACCAGCAATGCCTTTATGAACAATTTCTGCATCTGTTACCTCAATAATTTCTCCCTTAATGATTAATGTTCCATTATCTACGGATACATTAATATCATCTTTAGAGAATCCAGCAACGGCTAAAGACAACTTGTATGTGTCTTCGTCTAATTTAAGAATATCGTATGGCGGATATGCCTGACGAGTTGCTAGATTATGTACTGTATTTAAACGGTCCAACTCACGGTTGAAACCAATAAAAAATGGATCCTTAAAAAGATCCAATGCAAATGAACTTACCATTTTATATCTCCTTTTCAGCGAGTTTCATTTTTGTACCCCCTTTTGGCAGGTACAAATATATTATATCAGATTAGGACAGTATAGGGAAATTATATTGTTTTTGCCATTTTTCTATGTCTAACTTATCATTTAGTAATGGCTGTCCTTTAATATTTAAACTAGTATTAAGTAATACTGGAACTCCAGTAAGTGCATGCCAATTAGATAAAACGCCATAAAGTCCAGGATGCTGATTTTTATTTATTGTTTGTACTCTAGACGTACCATCTTTATGAACCACCGATGGTATTTTTTCTGGTTGTAAACATTTAACTGCATATTGCATATAAGGAGAGTCAAAATCCATATCAAACCATTTATCTGCATATTCTTCTAATACTACTGGGGCAAAAGGTCTAAACATTTCTCTTTGTTTAATAAGATTAACTTTGTCTTTAATATCTGGGTCTCTAGGATCTGCCAATATGCTTCTATTTCCTAATGCTCTTGGTCCGTACTCTGCTCTACCAGATGCAACTGCAACTATCTTATCTCTGATTAAATTAGTTATTATTTCATTTATTGGATATTCCCCACCTAAATTATGTCCAAGATATGGAGTTTTCCATTCAATATGTTTTCCATATAGTGCTGCTGCTGCACCTAAAGATGATCCAGCATCTCCTGGGTTTGGCATAATCCAAACATCATCAAATATATCCCATAGCATAGTATTAGCAGAGCAGTTTAGTGCACAACCACCCATAAAAACTAATTCAGTTTTTCCAGTAATGCTCTTTGCCATATTCATAAACTCAGCAAGTCTTAACTCATAAATTTTTTGAACTGCTGCTGCTAGGTCAAAATTTCTTTGATCAAACAAAGACTTAGATTTATTTTCCCATCCAGCCATACACGGGATATTCCCCCAATTAAAATCATGTATTCCCTTATGAAAATTATATTTTTGTTTTGTAATTGATGGGAAATAAGAATTTACTTGATCAAAATATCTGTCTGGGTTTCCATATCCAGCCATGCCCATAAAAATATATTCTTCTTCATTTGGTTTTAATCCAACTAATTGTGTAAAAGCAGAATAAAATAATCCAAAACTGACAGGATAGTTTTGTTTATATTTTAATTTAATTTTATTTCCTTCTCCAACCCAGACAGTAGAAGTGTTATATTCACCAATTGAATCAAGAACAACAATAACAGCATCACTAAAACTACTAGTATAGTATCCTGCTGCTGCATGTGAATAGTGATGTTTAAAATATTTTACTGGAAGATTTATTGGAATATTTGGTTTCCAATCTCCAACCCCTCCCTTTAAAATAAGCCTAGATCTTTTTAACTGTGGCTTTTCATAATATGCAATATGTGTTGGTGTTGCATAACTTAGTGCATCTAGTATAATTTCATCATTGTTATACCAGTCATTTTTTTTCTTACTATATCTTTCTGCATGTCCAGCAAAAAGTATCTCACCATCTTTTATTAAAGATATTGATGCATCATGCGATGTTTCATTAATTCCTAATATAATCATTAGTAGATAAAATCATTTCTTTTTTTATTTTTTTTAATTTTTTTTAATAAAATAAATATTGTATAAAAAAATATTTTCAT
>Ga0247723_1001581_pt1 | contig 13166 bp, 33 predicted proteins | sample MSEWelMarce5H_FC_FD_189079 | JGI IMG/M metagenome (GOLD analysis project Ga0247723, IMG submission 189079) | Subsurface sediment microbial communities from gas well in West Virginia, United States - MSEEL Well Study Marcellus 5H_FC | ecosystem: Environmental > Terrestrial > Deep subsurface >...
GAATTAAATGATCACGATGATAATACTAAAGAAGAAGTTATAGTAGAAACAGCAGAACAACTTTGGAACTTTTTAAAACGAATTGATAAATTAGAAAAATAATATGGTTATAAGACATTGTACAGGGTGTGGAGAGCAAATCCATCCTAAACGTTTAGAAATTATGCCCACAACAACTCGTTGTGTTGCATGTTCAACAGTCCAGAAAAAAGGAGCAGTAACAATTATGAAAGGTGAAGGCGATCATACTTGGGTAGAAACAATTCATTTGGAACACGATGAATATAAAAAATATATGGAAGCAGAAAATAAACTTCGTAAAAATGGAGTAGCATTATTTGACACCCCAGAAACAACTACAGATATTCCTTTTGGATTCAGTGAAACTAAATTAGAACCAGATGCCTAAGGCAAAACCACTATCTAAAGAAATGATAGTGGCGGCAATGAATAAAACTAAATCTAATAAAGCCGCCGCTCGTTACTTGAATGTATCCTACATTCACTTTAAAAAATGGGCTAAACTTTATCAAGATGCTGAAACAGGTCAAGCATTATTTGATAAGCATAAAAACCAATCAGGTAAAGGTATACCTAAATTTTTAAGTAATGGTAACCCTAGAAAAGATTTTGCCTTATTAGATTTAATTGAAGGTAGAATTGACCCATCATCATTTAATCCTGCTAAAATTAAGTATCGATTAATACAAGAGGGTTACATACAAGAGGAATGTAGTTCGTGTGGTTTTCATGAGCGTAGGGTATTAGATTATAAAATGCCCTTAATAATGAATTTTAAAGATGGTAATAAACAACATTATCGACTTGAAAATATTCAATTATTGTGTTATAACTGTTATTATCTCCAAATTGGAGACTTATTTACAGGTAAACAGCTTGAAGGTATGGAAGATCATGTATCTAAAAATGAATCAAAAGTTGATTGGGAGGTAGATGATTATACTCAACAACGACTTAAAGAATTAGGTTTGTATGACTCAAAACCAGTTGATGATGGTAGTGAATTTATTTCTCGCTTTTAATATTTATAAGCATGGTTAAAAAAATACCATTGCTGAAAAAAGGTAAGCATAAAAAACATGATGCTATTGTAAACGACTTTGAAAATCAAAAAAACAAACATCTTGAAAAACTTGCCACTAAGAGTTTGGCTGAGCAAGAGAAACTTAGTAAATTAAAGGAAAAGAACATTAAAACAGATTTTTTTAAATTATTTTAATTATGGTAGCAGAAATCACAGTAAACAATTCAGATGAATTTCAAGAATTGGTAGACCAAAAAGATTTTAGAATAGCTAAAGCTATTGTAGAAGGTATTTTAGATAATGTAAAATCAAAAAAGAAATTCATTCACGTTTTATCTATTAATTGCCTTGAAGAAGGGGAAATATATGATATTACTGTTGAACGTAAACACTTTATTGAAACATTAGAGGAAAATTTGCCTTATTATATTAGGGAAGAACAATACGAGGGATGTCAACGTATTGTAAATACTATTAATGAGCTTAAAAATCCTGTTGTTAAACAACGAGGAAGACCAAAGAAATCTTAATTTAACTTGGCAAGTCAAAATCTTGTCATTATATTTACAACAAAAATAAATGTTATGAAAAATTTAATCACAGAAGAGTTCAAAGAAAAGTTTAAAACAGCATTCGCTCGTTTTATGAATGTCACCATTGTAGCATCTACTTTGATTGCTGGTTTTGGATTGGGTTACTATTTTCAGGAATTGAAAATGAAACCACAAGCAGTAAACGAAACTATCTTGAATAAAGAAGTTAGAATTGCTATTGACTCAGAAAACAAACTAATAATTATGGACCGCAAAACAGGTCAATATGTTATTTACAGTGATTCTGTAGGTAGTGCTATCTTTAAAATGTATGCAGCTAAAATTGCATCACCTGTATCAACTAAATAATGAAAACTATGTTTGCTAAATTAAGGAATTGGTATCTTATTATCGTTTTAGGAATTATTACTTTAATGTATTTTAATATTAATAGAAAAATTGATGAATTCGAAGACCGTTTAGATTTAGCAACAGGAACTATCTCACTCCAGATGTATGAGTCAATTGAACACTGGAGTGATAGTTTCAATATTCCAAAACACATTGCTTATAACGTAGCTTATCTTGAAACACGTTATAGAGGACCATTTGATTTTGATTATAATCCGTATCAAACATCATTTGCTGGTGCTGTTGGTCCAATGCAAATTATTACTAGATGGGCTAGACCATATGTTAGAAAGCGTTTGAGTGAAAAAGAACTAAAAACTAATATTGACTTAAACGTTAAAATTAGTATGCAAATGCTTCGTAAATGGTACTCAATCCATCATGATTGGACATTGGCTTGTGGTGCATATAATTCAGGTAGTCCAATTAGAAACGATTATGCTGTTTATGCAACTACCAATAAAGATTATAAAAGTAAATGGGAGAGACTTTAATTACAAAGCCATGTATGTATTGGCATGGCAGCAGCAAAATCTAAAAAAACATCAATAAGCGCTTCATCGCTTTACAAAGAAAAACCTAAGAAAACTCGTAAAGGTATTCACGCAAAGACTAAAATGTCTAAAAATAAGGGCTCTAAAAACTATGTCAAAGTATCAGTAGGTCAAGGTTAAAATGTCAAACACATCCCGTTATACTAGAAGTAGAAAACAAGCCAAAAAATTCAATAAACGAATTCAAGAAAATAATAAAGTTTTAAATAAAGCAAAAAGTAATGAGCAAAACAAGTAACAATCAAAAATTAGCAGTTCTGAAAATTTGGTTAGAAGAACTTAAGCGTAAAGGTAAAATTAAAAAACAACCCGACTGGCTAAAGGAAATATTGAATGAAGATTGATGGTGGTGCTGTAGAATTTTTCCAAAGTATACCTGATGAAATGTTAGTTGAAATAGCATTTTATGATAGAAGAGCTTTAGAAAGATTATGTGTAGCCCTTACCTTAGATGTTCAAATTATAGTTGAGGAAGCTGAGCGAATGAAAAAATCAAAGAAAATAAAAAGTTATAACTAATGGAACATTTTTATAATACAATAGGTGAAGATTGGTTTACTTACCAAGAGCTTTACTCAAACATGGTTGATTATTTTCCTGATAATGCTTTATTTGTAGAAGTAGGTTCATGGAAAGGTAGATCAACATCTTACATGGCAGTTGAAATACACAATTCAGAAAAAAATATTAAATTTGATTGTGTGGATACTTGGGATGGTTCAGAAGAACATTCAGATCCAAATAGTTGTTGGTTTCAACCCGAATTAGTTAATGATAAAAATTGGCTATACAGAATATTTTTAGAAAATACTAAACCAGTAAACCATATTATTAATCCTATTAGAACAACGTCATTAGAAGCGGCTCAATATTATAAAAATAGATCTATTGATTTTGTTTTTATTGATGCGGCTCATGATTATGAAAATGTTAAAGCTGATCTTAATGCTTGGTATCCTAAAGTAAAAAAAGGTGGTTTTATTGGTGGACATGATTATCCTGGGTTTGATGGAGTAGTTAGTGCGGTTAATGAATTTTTCCTGACTGAAATGAATAATGCTACTTTAAATTTAAAAGATAATTATTGGTGGCATAAAAAATCTTAAAAAAGATTTGGATTCCTGAATTCCTGTTCGTATATTCATGTCATAATAAAGGTTATGGCATTACACAGAATAATTCAAACACACAAAGTAAGCATTTTAGGTCAAGAAATTACCTATACTAATAAATTTCTTAAGTATTCTAAAACTACATCTTATGGTTTTAAACCATCTAAAAGTATTATTAGTAATGGTGTTTATGTGTTTAAATACACTTATGAACACCATTCATTACCTCCAACATTAGTTGTCCTCTCAGGTCAAAAGTATATTGTACCTACTTGGCAAAAAGTACATCCCGAAACTACATTAGCTGATATTGAGTGGATTAAACCAACTAAACCACTTGAAGTACCTGTAGAAAAAAACACTTGGACATTTGAATCATCAAGCGATCCAGGACATTTTTATACAGTTAAACAATCAGGTTTTAAATACAGCTGTAACTGTCCTGGTGTTTGGAGATCTAAAGAACGTAAATGTAAACATATTAAACAAGTAGAAAATGATAACAAGTAAACGTCCTAAAAAAACTAAAATCGAAATCGATTTAATGGGTCCTGAAGGTAATGCTTTTGCTTTACTAAGTATTGCTAAGGATTTATGTCACAAAACAGGTATTGAATGGGAACCTATTAAAAACGAAATGACAAGTGGTGATTATGAAAATCTAATTAATGTTTTAGATAGACATTTTGGTGATATCATAGTCATGTATCGGTAATTTGGCTTTTTAAAATATTATTCGTATATTTACGGTATGGAAATAAAGGTTATGGAAAAAACAGAACGTAGAGGTAGACCAGCAGAGTCACCATCAGTAGTATTAGATAAGTTTGAAAGAACGTTTTATGAAGTGCCTACTAAACCTGAATTAGGTTGGAAAATGACTTGGCATTATGATATAAATAAAACCGCTAATGGTCCTTATAAAACCGAAGTAGCTTATCCTAAAGGCTATAAACACGATAAGGTTAAAGCAGAAAAAGGTAAAGCATATAATAATCAACCTGTAGTAATGGTGTTCAAATCATCAGAACGTTCAAATGCTAAATTTAAAATTAAAGTATGGAATAATGAAAATATTGATTACATTATTTCAGCTCCTACACTACCAGGTGTTCCTGATAACGCTATTATTTTAGAAATAGGTGTAGGTGAAAGTTTTATTGATTCTTTTAAATCTAAATACAATTTGTAATATTTATAATATATAAACTATGGGAACAAGAGCACTTATTGGATATCTAGACACAGATCAATCCCCAGCTAGATTAACCGCAACATACAATCATTATGATGGTTATCCTTCAAACTTAGGTAAAGGTTTAGAAACTTGGTATGACAGTGATGCTAAAGCAGAAGAAATTGCTAACGCAGGATACATCAGTTATTTAGATCCTGAAACCGGTAAAATCGAGGCAGCAAATCAACAAGACCCTTATGTAAATACATTACCTGATAATTTTAATAAAGCTATGATGATTATAGCATCTAACATTGATAAAGTAGGTGGTGATTATGGTTACATTTGGGATAATGAAAATGAGGAATGGATTACTGTTAAAAATGATGGTATTGGAGCAATGACTGATGATTTGGAAATGAATTTGGCTCATTTAAAAGATAAATTCGCTATGATGCCTGAACGTCCTGATCAAACTATGGAAGCTAAAGACGAAATGAGTGAAGACGAAATGAATGAAATATTTGTTCGCCAAATGAAATATAAAGCAGGTATTATTAAATAAAAATAAATAAAATGAAAAAAGCAGATAATTTTGACGCATCAAAGTGGTTAGTTGAAAATAAAATCACATTCCAATCACGCTTAAATGAACTTTTAGATATCAATAAGGTTGAACAATTAGGTAAAAAAGCAGTTGAAGATTATATTTTAAAAAATAACTTAGGTTCTATAGATGATATAAAACCCTTCACAAGTCGTGCATCTGATAATGAAGCAACTGTTACTTTTTTTTCAATTTCACCAACAGGAAAAATGACAAAATACACAGCTCAATATGATGCTGATTATAATTTAATTGATATAAAAACTGATGTTAGTAAACCTACTAATGGTGTTTTTAAACCAACTAAAATTAAAGGGATAAAAGCAAATGTTGATGGTGATTATGTTACTTTCTTAAGTAGAAGTGGTGAATATGATGGTAATATTGAAAATGATGGTACTATAAGATTAGAAATATTCTACCCAGATATGGAAGAAGGTGAAGAAGAAATTGATAATGATAATTGGAAAAATATTTTAGGTCCTAACCATATGTTTGTTAAAATAGCAAATTCAACCCCAACAGAAGTAGATACTGAAGGTGATGCTGTAGCAATAACATTTAAAGCTAGTGATTTAATTAGTATGAACGAATCTAAATTAAATGAAGATTTAACAGACGAAATAGCAGCATTACCTGATTTTGAAACATCTCCAGACACAGAAGAAGCAACATTAATAGTTGGTAACTATGCTGTTGTTCACTATGATGAAAGTGATGAAGGAGGTGAAAATATGTACGTAGTGTGGGACAATACTGTTAATCAAGACGAAATTGGTTCATATGATGATGAACCCGAATTCGAATCAGCAGATCCAGCTGAAGTAGCTGCTTTCTTGAAGAAAAATTCATAATTTAGAATCATTCTAAATGACGAAGGGATTTGGCTATGTCAGATCCCTTTCGTATATTGACGACATGATGAAAGAGCAAGACAAATTTAATGGTTTATCAAAAGGTCAAGTGAAACAAATCATTAGACGTAACATGATTACTCGTGTTAAGTCAAGTAAAAAAGTTTACGATAGAAAGAAATTTAAAAAAGATTTGGAATCCTAAGAGAGGGTTCGTATATTCACGGTATAGAAATAAAGGTTATGGAAAAAATAAAAATCAATCCCAATTTTAAATTCACTTTCGACACTGATGTTGATCTTAGAAGAGCCGAATTGACAGGTTACATTGAATCATATGATATGGTTCGTATTTGTGTTAAAAGATTAGATAACGGAAACCAAGTTGATTTCCCAATTAAAACTAGAGAGGATTATTTTGAAACAGTTGCTAGTTTAAATGAAAGATCTAATGAGTTTGATATGGTAGAAATTTACCAAGACACTCATATGTTTGATATGTACGATTATATTTAATAAAAATAAAGTTATGATAATTACAATATTAGTAGCAGCAGCTTGGACAGGTTTTACAATTCACGTATTAAAAAAATAAAAGTTATGAAGAAAACAAATGTTATTACCCCAATGTGGCTTAAGTGCCAAGAAATCCTTAAAACTGGTGATTTGGAACTCGCCGATAATAAATTAATGGAGTTTGTATGGAAACTAGCCGACTACACAATGCAAGGCTTTAAAGATGCCGATGTTATTGAAGGTGTAAAGCTAGAAACATGGAAAGAGCGTGTTTGGTTTGCTATTGAAAATGCTGGTTTATTACCCGAACTGAATGACTAACGAGGAAAGAGAAACATTGTACAATAAGCTAATGAGAATTCTTATGCTTATGGAAGAAATGGATAACAATCTTGCTGCAATGGAGTTGGAATCGTTAATAGAACATATTAAATTTGGACAAGTAAAATGAGCGAAAAAAGAGGTTTAACAGGTAAATTGCTTTATGATTTTAATACTGCTAAAGCAGTATACGTTAAAAACAAAGACGGTAGATTCGTTAGAGTAACCGAACGTGATTTTAGATCATATAATGGTGATAGATGGATATTTGAAAAGGTAAATGATGAATGGCAATATACACCATATAATGGACCTCTTTATTTCCATAATACAAATAGAAAGTGTAAGCAGCCTGTTGGTGAAGGTAAAATTCAATATATGGTTAATAAACCTTGGGTGTCTGTACGTAGACCCCATGAAAGATACTTAGAGGATTGATATTTATGTCTATGACTAACGAAGAGCTAATTGAAGAATTGTATCACAAAGCTCATGTAAAGGGTTTCTTTCATGAGTTACATGATAAAGTAAAAGAATTAACTAATAATCACAAATACAAATGTAAACACGATTTGGTTCGAACAGCTTATAATGAACTTAAAAAAATTAAGCTTGCTCAACCATCCGCGCAAAATTAATCCGTATATACGAACCCACACAAAATAGTTATGAATATAAAAGATGGAATATTATTAATGCTAGCAAGTCTAGTATTCGGTTGGTTAATACTAAAAGCCAAACCAACAATCAAGGACCCAATGGCATTAGGTGAAATTGCGGTAACAGACACTATTAAAGCTAGTGTCCAAAAGGACACTATTAAACCGGTTATCAAGCAAGATACAATATTGGATGTGAATGGTAAAAACGCACTGTTTATAGGCGATTCACACACGGCCGCAGACTACGGATGGCAACACCAATTGTGTAAAAAAACCAAAATGAAGTACTTGAACACCGCCATTGGAGGTAAACAAACAGCGTGGATGGTAGAGGTAGCTAAACAAAATATAAACTCGGGATACGATTATTGTTTTATATATGGAGGGGCAAACGATATGGCAGGCAATAGACCACCAATCAAATCAGTAAAAAACATTCAAAAAATTGTAAACATGTGTTTGGCAAAACAAGTAACACCGATTGTGATTACTGGATTTGATCCGTTAACGTGTGTGGCTGTGGGTAATAGAACGGCATACAAAGAGTATCCACAACGATATGCTAAGTTTCAGAAAATGTTGATTGATTCAATTCAGGGTGCTAAAGTGTTGAAAACACATTGTATTTCGAGGACCGACTGTGGGGATTATTTATGTCATATGACAGGCTCGGGCCATAAAAAAATGTGTAATTTTATTATTTCAGCGTGTAGGTTTAAGGTATATTAATTATATTTAGGTAATTATGTGGTTACAAAACAATTTTAAATTGGTTATGATTGGGGGGTTAACATTGATACTAGGTTTGAGTTTTATGGGTGCTAGAAAAACTCATAAAGAAATTAAAAAAGGTGAGGCACAATGGTTATTAAAAAAGAAAAAATGAAAAAATTATTAATTATATTGATGTGTTTAGTTCCGCTCGTAGGAGTAGGCCAATACATGAAAGCACCAACTCATTATGATGCACCAACAGCAGCAGGCCACATTATTAAAGGACACATTAAAATGTATTTAAATGATTCGTTAACTGAGGTGGTGGTTGAGAAAAAGAATGATAGATGGGTTACTATGTCTTTAGATAAGGAAGCCATTAGTAAAAAAGTAGATAAGATACTTCAACAAGGTAAACCAGAGTTTACTGGTCGCACTAATGGCGGTTATAGGTTTTATATAAACGTCTATGATGTAAGTGATGATACCAAAGTAATCAATTCATTGGACATTACTATTGATGCTTTTACACAACAAATAAAATTAATTGAGATAAAACTATGAAAAAACTATTATTAATGCTGGTGGTTCTGTTTAGTGCCATTACAGCCAATGCTAAATGTGATTGGAGCACATTGAAACTCCAACAATGGAACAATCGTAATGTTTACAAATGGTATGTAAGCGGTAGAGTATTAGATGACACTTGTGTTGATTATATGTTTTTGGTTTACGACCAACAAACCAAGAAAACCGACACAATGGAATCACTTAGAGGTATCTGTGAGGTTCAGTTTAATAAAAAAGGTAAGTACAAAATGTACTTGAAACTTTGGAATAAGTGTGAAAAATGTGATACTGCGTTGTTTCGTGAGGTAAACATTATTTATTTCCCTAAATGTAACTACACTTATAATTTGAAATCAACTGGTGGTAAGTGTTTGGATAGTATGGTTGGTGAAATGAGTTTGGGTCCTTGGATTAAAGGTGATACATGCTGGCAGTGGTATTCTTATGTTTGGAGTGGACCAATGTTGGATTCATTGGATGCTAAAACTTTCCAAACTATGAGTGATTATGATTTGTATATGTATTATGACTTTGGTGATAGCGATTTGGTACATTATGATGGTCCAACTAACTCGGCTCGTTTGATTAAGTATAAGTTCCCACATAAAGGTAACTATTTGGTTGCTACTCAATGGTATAACAAGTGTTTGAGTCAAGATACATTCTTCTTCACTCGTATTAGTTACGATTGTAATGTCTCTAGTGTAAAAACAATTGTTAAGAATGAGGAATTGAAAATTATTGGTTACTATGATATGATTGGCCGTAAAGTTGATTATATGGAAATTGATAAACCGTATATTATTATTTATAGTAATGGTAAGCGTCAAAAAGTAGTGAGATCAAAATAATTTAAAAATATTTCATGAGAGGGTTGGCTTTTGCCAACCCTTTTTGTATATTCACGTATAATAAAGATTATGAAAGAGCTATTAAATAAAAAATCGATTAAAGTTGCACTAACACTGTTATTGATTACATTGTTTTCTGTTACGCTATGTCCAGCACTTAGTCCAGTAATTAACATTGTAAGGATGTTTGTTGGAAGTTGTGTTATTGGTTGGTGGACTGGTACTGGTTTGGCTAAAATTTGGTATAGATAATTTATGGAAAAAGTAGAATATACTAATCGTTACAATGATGTTTTTACATTTAGTAAAACAGAAGATGGTAACATTTTGTTTGAAGGCGAATTTAAATGGATGCGTTGTGGTTGGCCTAATGTTTATGATAATGCTTATGATGCCTATTGTACTGATACTGATACAGATGAGCGAATGACAATGGGTGAATTTAAGAAAGCAGTTCATGAGTATGATCCTGAAACATTCAAAGCAACTCCATTAGCTAAACAATACTCTAAGTTAGTTTATTCAGACACAAGTAGGATTGATATGGTCGACCCCAGCGGCGGCCCATATATGCATTCAGGTTATGATATGGGAATGTTTGATGAATCGTTTAAAGGAATGATTGTTAAGGAATTTAAATCAACCCCAGAAGGATATTTAATTATTATTGAAAAATAAGTTATGGAAAATACATTTATCTACAATTTAAGCGAAACCGAGTATTTGGTATTTAAATCACAACGTGATTGCTTTGAGTTATTCAGTGGACATGAAGGTTCAGCATCAAACAGCAAATTAGCTACTTATAGAGGTGGTAAGTGGTTGTTTGAAGATTTTAATCAAAAGAAGTTGTTTTGGTTTTTATTTAACATTTATAAAAAGGATTTTGGTAAAGCGCTTAAACAATATATTCGCTCGTTAAATGAAAAACCAAAAACATATATGATTACGTGTGCTAAACGTAGAGTTGATATTAAAATTACGAAGATGAAACGTAATGTGTGGGATTGGTTTTATGGAACATTCTATGGTAAATAGATTAGACGAACAATACCAACGCTTGCTTCAAGACATTATTGAGTTTGGAGTTGATAAGCAAGACCGTACTGGAACAGGTACTAAATCGATATTTGGTTACACTATTCATCACAACATGATGAGTGGTTTTCCATTACTAACTACTAAAAAAGTACCATTTAAAACAATGGCTACTGAATTGATGTGGTTTTTGATGGGTGATACTAATATTAAATACCTTGTTGATAATGGTTGTAACATTTGGAATGGTGATGCTTATAAAAGATATGCGGATAGTCATACAACATTTAAGGATGGTTTTGCAATGGTAACCCCAATGGCTCATTCACGAGAAAGTTTTATTGAAGCGATAAAGACAGATGATGATTTTGCAGAAATATGGGGTGAATTAGGTCCAATTTATGGTAAGCAGTGGAGAAGTTGGGGTGGTGGGTTCAAACGAGTACCAAATGAAAAAGGTGATAAAGTTTATATCACAGCAACTAATATAGACCAAATCCAAAACCTAATCAACGACCTTAAAACAAACCCAGACTCAAGACGATTGATGGTTAATGCTTGGAATGTAGGTGAATTAAATGAAATGGTACTTCCACCTTGTCATTATGGATTTCAAATGTATACAAGAGAGTTGAGTAGAGAAGAAAGAATAGAAAACTATAACTCTAAATTTGAAAATAAAATAGAAGTACCGTTTATAAAATTAAACTTAGGAGATGCAATAGAAAATACTATCGATATAACTCTAAGTCAAGTTAACATACCAACCAGAGCAATCTCTTTAATGTGGAATCAACGTTCAGTAGATGTATTCCTAGGTTTGCCGTTTAACATCGCTTCATACGGTCTATTACTTGAGATGATTGCACGTGAAGTGAATATGGTGCCCGAACATTTAATCGGTCATTTAGGCGATACACATTTGTATTCAAATCATATTGAACAATCAGTAGAACAACTTAGCAGAACACCTAAAAAATTACCTACACTAAAAATGAGTTCGGGTCATAATTTTAGAGCAGCACTTAGTGGTAAAGTAGATGAAATTGATTTGAATGATTTTATTTTATTAGGGTATGAACCACACCCAACAATTAAAGCACCTTTATCAAATTAAGTATGAGTTATACTAATGTTGCTATGATTGAAGAGTATGCTAAACCAATTGCTGCCTCATGTGATTGGGATACATTACTTGACTTGATGGATGATTATTTTGGTCCTGAAAGTAAACGATTAGGGTGGTATGTTAGTAATGCTAAGTACCCTGATGATTATGTTGGTTATTTTGAGTATAGAGAGGATGATGGTGAGATTGTGAAAGTGAAAATTTATGAGGTAGATTTTAAATAATCATATTTATCGTTGAGTTATGTTAGACGATATAAAGATTATTCACCTTAAAAGCAATGCTCAACGGCTTGAAACATGGATTGCTATGTTAAATGGTGAAGTTGTAGGCCACATCTACATGGAACGTGAAGAAAACGCTAGAATTAAATTTTTAGATGCATGGGTACATGAAGAACATAGACTAAAAGGTATTTTTAGAAAATTATGGGATACCAGATGGGAATATGTAGTAAACAAATATAAAGGTTATAGTGTATATGCTTGGTGTAAATCAGGTTCACTACCATTACTTTTAGAAAAGGGATTTAGTGAAGGTGAAACATGTACCTATGTTGAAAAAACGATAGAGTAATGCGTATTTTGCTGCTTATATTGTGTTTTTTTGCGTTTAACAACGTATATAGTCAGATTGTTTTGCCTGTAACGGCAAGTGAATATGTTAAAACAATTGAGGACGCTATAACGCTGATCAAAAAAACTGACACTAATGCTTATAATAGATTAGACTTAATGGTCGATACTATTGATATGTGGTTAGGTATGTTTTCATCTTGTGATTATGGATTTATTTTTATAAGTCGAGAGGATATTTTATTAGGTGTTCAAAACGTAGCAGCAGTTTTAATTCATGAAAGCCAACATATTTGGATTTGGGAATCGGGGATTGAACTAGAAAAACCAGACGAGGAGATTATGTGCTACAAGTATGAGTTAGAATTTTTGAATAAAATACCTAATTGCGAAAAATATCTTAAAAAACATGCGATAAATGCCATAATAGAATTTGGCTCTGCGAAATAGGGTTCGTATATTCACGGCATGGAAAAAAATAGTAAATCAGCTAGTTT
>Ga0247723_1001582_pt1 | contig 13158 bp, 32 predicted proteins | sample MSEWelMarce5H_FC_FD_189079 | JGI IMG/M metagenome (GOLD analysis project Ga0247723, IMG submission 189079) | Subsurface sediment microbial communities from gas well in West Virginia, United States - MSEEL Well Study Marcellus 5H_FC | ecosystem: Environmental > Terrestrial > Deep subsurface >...
TTATAACCCAGTGAAAGTGGGTCCGGGTTTATCCACAGCTTATCCACAGGGTGATTTACGATGTGAGATTAAACACACTAAAATATTTTCCCAGATCGTGGCGTGTCGTAGAAAAATGTCAGTCACCTGTGATAGGCTTACAGTATAAAGAAAAGAGGTTGCCCCCTATGGCTACAGTTATAGATAAGACAGATCACTACTTAATTTGGGATATTTCTCATATTCACTGCGATGAAATACAATTTAAATATCAGTGCCGTGTATGCGATGAGTTTATGGATTGCTACTATTGTTCGTTTGACTATGATGAACCCTGCGATTGTCAGTCCGATATGCTAGTATCAGAAATATCAACTACGAAAGAAGGAAACTAATGGAATACACTTACTCACTTACTACTGCTTATGACGGGGAACTAGTAAATACCCTGCGAGTATCAGATTTATTAGAAATTGTAGACGCTTGGAATAAGTGCGTAGACTATGGCACTGCTAAGGAATACGCTACCTATAACTTGTCAGACCCTACGGGTAAGATGTTCACTAAGACCTTTCACCGCAACGGAACAGTAGGGGTAAAGTAATGGCACTATTTGAGTTTACTTGTTTTATCAATGTTGAGGCAGATGACTATGATTCTGCTATTGCTATGTTTGATAGTAATATCAGATATGGCTTACTAAATAAAAATGATGTCTATGTCCATGAGATCGAGGAGAAAATATAATGGGATCAGTAACAGCACTAGGAATTAAAGATGAAGTATTAGACTTAGAAACACAACTGCGTTATCACTTACAGGGTAATCATTATCCACCAGTACCCGTTGAAATGGTTGCCCCTTGTATCGAAGCAATAGATGCTGCCTATGATGAGGACTATGATCGCAAGATTGATATGCCTATGGTTGGTGACTTTCAGATACGCTGGCGTGGTTTGACTCAAGCACCAGCATGGGCTATTATTGAACAACACCACCTATCGTGGTTTATTGACCCAGTAGATGAGGATAACGAATAATGTCTAAGACCTATAAAGTAAGCATGTATCATGAGTTTTATCTTGAAACGACTGATATTGAAGAGGTAATGAAAAATTATCAGTTCCCTGATTTTTGCGACTGCGAGTCTATTGTTGGCGAGCCCGAATTTCTAATCAACAGTAACTCATGGGTAGAGATGTCAGACTCAGAATTAGAATTGTTATTCTCATGATGACAATAAACAAATGCCCTTGTGATGAACACGAGTGTGCTATTCAAGATGACTATACAATAGATGGCTATACTTGCGAGGAATGTTTTATGGACTGCGTAGAAATGGATAATGCCTAAATGAATGCTACAATGAAACCTATGGAATTAATCTTTGCTGATCGTTTAACACCAGGGCAGTTAATGCTTAATGATTTAATTGGCGTTGAGGATCAGGTTGTTGAAGTTATTGGCATAGCAGATAGTAATGCTGGCGATGATTATCATGTTGAGTTCATTGATGAGTTTGGTGAAAAAGATATTGTTAATTTAAAGCATGATGATTTAATTTCGCTATATGTTTATGTTGATGATGATGAGTAATTAGCTATACCCTGCGAAAGCAGGCCCGGCCCCCCAAGCCAATGATTGTCAAGCCTATTAAGTGTGACATTAATCATTTCCCCAATTTACGATACAAATTGACATTTCTTAGATTTTCTGTCATACTTAGGTATAACCAAATAACAATTCCATATAGTGAGATTATTAGGTAATAATTTGATAAATGTCAGTAGGAAATGTTATACTTAAAATATCAACCAAACAGAAAAGGAAAACAAAATGACAGTAGCAACTGCTCTCTACAATGTAGGCGACACCTACACCACTCAAAAGAACAAGGTAACAGGAACAATCCAAGAGATTACACCTCTTGCTAATGGTAATGTTCGAGTCAAGTTAGATGTCGAAGGCAAGACTCGTTACACAACTTGGACAGCAAAGTAATCTAATTACTAAGTGTCCAGCGTACAGGCACTATAAATAAGTGGCGTGAACTATCCTGAGCAAGATACAAAAAGGCTCAACAAAATGTCAGACCAACCCCCTATAATATAAATACACCACAAACAGAAAAGAGATAACAAATGGCTAGAGCAAAAGCAATAAATGTAAAAATCGCAACACCTAAAATCATCACAGCACTAGAAGCCTCACTTGCTAAGTTAGAATCAGACTACGCAACACAAGAAGCCAACGAAGCAAAGTATCTAAAGGCAGTAGAAAAGTGGAAAACAGAAGTCTTTGAGTTTGCTATGGCAAATGTCAAGAAGTCTTTTAACCTTCGCACTAACTATCGCTCATATAACAACACACTCAACATTGACTTTGACTTGACAGTTCCTGAAAAGGATATGCCAGCAGAGCCAGAGCGTAACTTTGAGTATATTCATGCCAGCACTTATCGTGAGTCTAAGAAGGAATTGTCAAACGCAATTCGTATTCTAAAGATGACAGATGAGGAAACAGTTAATACCTCAACTTACAACGCAGTATCCGAATACCTATAATTTCCATTTCCTATGGGAAATGTCCTGAGCATGACTAGAAACTGCTCAACACAAAATCTTAGAAAGGTAGCCCAATGATTAGCACAATGTTACAAATTAAAGAAGCAACAGAGGAAGCCCTATTTGATCCTGAACTAATGAGTTTAGCACAATTCATGTTTAGCAATCGTGAGTACATGGAAAACGAACAATTTGCTCAATTACTATTTAAGTATAGTGCCTCACTATCAGCACTAACAGCAACACTTGTTTCAACTATTTGCTTATCAGAATCAGATATGTCAGACATGGTTGATACAATTAAAGAAATGAACAAATTATCTAAGGAAATGGAGTAGCCCATGAATACAACAGCAATAGCAACAGAGGATTTTCTTAAGGCCACAATCGCTAAGCATGAGGAGCGAATCAATGATTTAACTTTACATGCCCAGAAGTTAGCGCAGCGTGACTATGATACAGCAGGTACCTTGCAACGACTTCGTGATGACATGTTTGATTGGACTATGAATGCTTTGGAAGAGGCTTCAATCAATGAAACAGAAGCGGAGCAGATTGCTAACATTTGCGGATTTGAATTGTCAAAGGAATTTGAATTGGAAGTATCAGTTCAATACTCAGTGACATGTCGTGCTCGTGATGAAGAGTCAGCGCTAAATTTAATTTATGACATTGATTTTGATTCTGTCTCTCATCCTGAAGGCGTAGAATATATTTCGGGAAGCGTTGACCGTACTGAAATAATTTAGTAGGGGGCTACTAATGGACCTGAGCACGTCCTTAAACTGCTTCTGCAACCCCGGCCCCAACATTTTTCATTTGTCAAGTTTACGAGCTGTGATTAAGATCACCTGGAAAATGTCCAGATTGTCCATGTTTAACTATCCCAATTTGTATTTGTCAGTCTATCCTGCTATACTTAAAATTCAACAACAGAAAAGGAAATAAACTCATGGCACATGACATCGAAACACAAAACGGCAAGGCTTCATTCGCTTCTTTCCGTGAACCTGCTTGGCATGGATTGGGTACTGTATTCACAGAGGAAAAAACCACATCAGAAATGTTGGCTGCTGCTAACCTTAATGGGTGGAATGTTCGTCTTGAGGATTTAGAAACCCCAGCACATCTAGCAAGCGACAAGGCGTACCAATATGTCTTGCGTACTAATCCCACAGATAACACTCAAACCGATATTCTTGGTATCGTTGGAGAACGTTATCACCCGTTACAAAATGAGGATCTATTCTCATTTGGTGACAATATCCTAGACGGCGGTGGTCGTTGGGAAACTGCTGGCTCAATCAAGGGTGGTCGTGTCGTATTCGGTGCGTTAGCACTAGAGCGTGAAACAATTCTTGACCCTAATGGTGTTGCCGATAAGGTTAAAACTTATTTGCTCATCAACACATCACACGACGGTTCGATTGCTATTCAAGCAAGTATCACGCCAGTTCGTGTTGTATGCGCTAACACTCTCAACCTTGCTCTTGGCTCAATCAAGAAAAAGAATGGTGTCAAGCAATCTTTCAAAATTCGCCATACTCAAACTGCTAACGGCAAAGTTCAAATTGCTCGTGAAACTCTTGGCATGGCTAACAAGTATATGGACGAATTTGACATCATGGCTAAGGCAATGATTGAAAAAGAAGTCAATGCTAAGTCATTCAATGACATCATTCTTGCTGCTTATCCTAAGCCAGACAAGGATTCAAAAGGCTCAATTAAAAAGTGGGAAAATAAAGTTGGCATGGTCAATGATATTTACACAGGTGAGTTTAATGGAATGATTGCTGGTAATGCGTGGGGTGCGTTTAACGCTCTTACCGAACGCCTTGACTGGTATCGTTCTGCTCGTGGTGGTAATAACGAATCTATGCTCGCAAGCGCAAGTGGATTTGATCCTGCTATCAACGCAGAAAAAAATCGTTTGCTAAAAGTTGTTCAAAATGTTATGGCGTTAGCCTAACAAAAAATCCTGAGCATGATTTTAAACTGCTCACCATTAGGTCTGTTAGCTCAGTTGGTTAGAGCGCTACCCTGTCACGGTAGAGGTCGTCGGTTCAAGTCCGATACAGATCGCAAGGGCCCGGGTTCTATAACATTTTGTTACAAACCTTATTACGGTAAGATGACATTTTTCCCAATTTCTAATTACGATAGAGTTGACATTTCCCCAAATCCATGCCATAATTAATACATGACCCAAACCACACAGGAATTAGTAGATTTAATCTATGATGAAAACATATCGCACTTTGATGACAGAGATACCTCAGATGATTGCGATTGCCATATACATATAACTATTAGAACTATAACAGAATATTGGGTGGATTAATGCTTGGCTATACTAAAGAAGATTTAGATAATATGATTTATGGAGTTGGCTCTGCTGATCTGTTAATTAATGCTGATGAGAATCCTGCTATTCATAATTATTTAGTTACCGCTCACGAATTCTTACAAGGCCTATGGGCAGAAGGGTACTTTGACTAATGAATTGTGATTTAGATTCTGATTGGTGTCAGTGGTGTTCTGTAGAATCTATATGTTGTATAGAAGGTCTATGCGATATTTGTAAGGAGAATTAATGTTTTCAAGCCACTGGACTAAGCATGAGTTTCTTTGTACTGAGTGTGATACTCTTATGGAGATTACTACTTATTGGAAAGATGAATATATTGCTACCCCGATTTGTCCGTGCCCTCACCAGGCCATTATTAAATTAAACACACATGTCCTACCAGGTTCTATCTTTGCCTCATCCCATAGTGATGTGACCAGTATCACACCTGCACCGCTTGTAAAAATCAACTCAAACCCCTATAATTAATATATGGACCTAAAAACACTAACCGAATACATTCGTATTCATAAGATATCTTTACAACAAACTATGGAAGAAGCACAAGAGGGTATTGAGATTCCCGATGATGAGTACTTTGAATCAGATTCATTTTACATGGGAGCAATTGATACCTGTGATCATTTATTGAGGATTATCAATGAGTGATAAGTATCCCTTTATCCCCGAACATTTAGAACGTGGCCTAGAGGATTTAGACATCCCTCTCATTGATCTAATGCATGGACATCTTAAGATTGAAATGCTTGAGGTAGAAGAAGCAATGGATAGTAATCCTGATAGATATCTTGAGGGGTATATGCAGGCCTTGACAAATATGTACTGCCTAACGTATAATTTAAGTATTGACCGTAAAAATATTGAGGAGAAATATAATGCCTAAGTGTTTGGATTGTGGTAACACTAAATTCTTTACTTACTGTGAGAATAGTTATAACGAAGCCGAGTATGACGAAAGCGGTGAGATGATAGATGTAATCTATAAAGAGTATCATGAACCAGAGGAAGCCACCTGTAAAGAGTGTGAGTCTATTAACATTGAGGGTAAAGTATGAGTATCCTAATTGAAATGGACTATGATGAATGGTTTGATACCTACAAGCCAGTACCTAATCATATAGATACAAATGCTTCATTTAGCGATGGAGAGTATGGCTATATGTTTGAAACATATGGAGATGAACTTAAATTCATACAGGAGGCAGATGATAACCTTATTTGGACTTATGGGGATGGTGATGATGGAGGCACGTATATCTGGTCTGGCTATAGCTTTGTTAATAGGATTGGATATTTTATTACTGAACGGCCTTGGGTAAATGATGTTCAGGCTTTAGTTATCCCAGCAGATGATGAACTTGACAATGATGAGGATGAGGAGTAAAATTAATACCATGACCACAAAACACACCAAGTTAGACCTAGAACTACACTACGCTGGAATGATTGCTATTGACTCAGGACAAGCAATGGTTGGCGACCCTGCCTACCTTGATGACTGGGATACAAATAAAAATGAGGAATGGAATATTGAAGGCAAGGAAGGCGAGTATTCTTATCACGGTGCTAGCGCTACTACTCTTGCTAAAAACTATGGGCAATTAGGAATTGCTACCGCTGTAGTATTTAATACTGGATATGGTGACGGAGTTTATCCTGTCTATGTCCATATGAACGATGATGTAATTAGTAAGATAGTTATTGATTTCGAAGGGGATATTGATGAAGCCTGATGACAAAGATAAACTAAACCAATGCTTAGACATCCTTGACACTACAGACCTTGGCCTATCCCTTGTTTGGCTATGGACCTGGAGCACTATTAATAATATTTTAGAGGATGAAACCTATAAAGCAAAAGTTACTAAGGATGAGATGTGGGACCACCTATGCGAGGCTGTAAAGGCTGGAGCAGGCTTCTCATTAGAGTACGGCACAGAACAACATCATGAGGACGTACAGGACTGGATGTTGACTCGTGACTACATTGTTGATACAATGTTTGAAGATGATGACGATACAGACGAATAGATTAGATAAGCGATTATCTGAGTATACATTCGACGAACTATGCGTTGCCATATGTGAATGGTGCAGGGACCCTGATATGAATATGTCAGAGTACATGTGCCCTAACTGCTACAAAGATGACGAACAGATCTGCACAGAGTGCTGCGGATGTTATGATGAGGAGAATGAATAGTGGGAGCCCGTATTAACTATGTATTTAAAGATTCAGATCCTGCTGTAGGAGAGCCTGCAGCATATGTGGTCCTATACTCACATTGGGGCCAGACAGACTGGCAACCTGATATCGCTGCGGCCCTAACACATGCACGTGTCCGTTGGAATGACTCCTCATATGCTACCCGCATGATGATTAGTTATCTTATTCAAGACAGTGTTTTGGACGAGCACGGTTTTGGGATATATGCTATTAATGACCGTGGGTCTATGGACCTAGGAGAACAGACAATAGTTATTGACTTCATTAATAATACTGTTACTGATATCCACCCTGTTGAATTTAACGCATTTATTAATGCATATGCACCTCATCTATCACTAACTAACTAAGGAGAAACAAATGGCTAAGAAAGCAAAAGCAAAGACCGTCCCATACCTTGAAACATGGGATACCCGTTATGGCAAGTCTCAACGCATTGTACTTCGTAAGAATGGTAAGTTTGTCGATAATACCAGTCTTACTGCCCTAAAGCAAGGGGAACGGGTCACCTCTCGCTAATATAAAGATGAGGGGCGTAGGCAGTGGTGTGCTTGCGCCTCTCTCTTTTATTTGCTATAATGGACAGGAGAGGAAAACATGTATCGAATTAGTCGAACTACCCATACCACCAAAGAGGAAAAGGTTGCTCAAAAAATCTCGGTATTGTTATCAGACTTTACTCTTGATTTAGAAAAGGTAGGATTCTACCTAGCAAAGGCAATACCACTTCTACTATTTAAGCGGTCTTTAGAAGTATTAGAGTCAGCAAAGTTCCAAGAGGACACAGTAGAACAACAGAGAATAGGATATGACCATGACAGATTTTTATATTAAATGCCAGATACTAGGTGACCTATACCAGAATTACAGGGAAGACTTTAAAGACTTCATTGGATTTAATGATCTAGGTTTTCCATTAGCGTTCTTTAATGCTGAAGGTTTAGCTTTGCCTTCTTCTGATGGTATGCGTTATGTTGAAGAAACATGGGATTTATTACTGGCTGAATTAAATGTTGAAGATATAGGGTTTGAAGATCTTTCACACCTGCTAACTTTTGCAGAATAAAAAGCTGGCCCTGCGGGGCCGGGTTGTATTTTATCAAACCATCAAACCTTAAAACCTTATTACGAACCCAAACCTATTTTTCCCGAATCTTTATTACGATAGACAAATAATTTTCCATATTCATAGCCAAACCTTCAAACCATAAAACCAGCTATAAAGGTTTTGTATTGTATCTTATACTACTGACATTACGAACTCTCTTATTTATCCCCCGCCCCAGCGATGACTGCCAGGATTATCATACATGCCCGCAGCGGGGGATCAAAAGATATACCAAACCCTATACTATAAAACACATTACGAATAACAAACCTTTTTCCCTGGTTTTTAAATATTTATAAAACCTTTTTATTCTTTTTTATTAATTTATTGGACATTTTGAGCAAATTTGTATAGGGTTTTTAGGCTATAAAGGTTTGACAAATATGAGGTTTGGGGGTATAATCCAAGGTTTGGATATAATGGTTTGACAATTGGAAGGTTTTGTGGTAGAAGGTTTGAACGTCCTGGACATTACGAGCCCCTTTGTCTAAGCGCTCCATACTCCACTTTACTCCACTTTCCTCCACTCAAAGATAAATCTAAAAAATATCAGTAAGATCTATCTGTGGATAAACCTGTGGATAACTATATCAAACCACACCTCCTTACCTGTGGATAACTCCCAAATAAACATTACGATAGATCAAATCTTTTCCCCATTCATGGTATGATAGCTATATGAAAAATACATATAAGTGTCCAGAATGTGATACATCTATCGTCATTACAACCAAGGTACATGATCTACCAGAATCCATTATCTGTCCATGTGACTCTGTAATGCCATTAAAAGCTTAGCCTTTACCTTAAAACCTTAGCCTTTACCTAATTTGTCAGGGTATTCAAACCTGGCTGCTATGTGGTATCATGGATATATGGAAATCTTAACCGAACAATGCTATTACTGCGATAAGCAAGCAGAATATAATGACGTTGTTGTAGAAGACCTAGTATATTCTGTCTCTGGCGTATGTAAGAAACATCTTAGAATGGGGCTATCATCTTAACGTTATTAGCTATAGTAGTTACTTGGTATATTACTAAGGTTTATTACTCTGAGTCCCCGTTTTTATCGATAAAAGATATAAACCTTAAAGGTTTGAAACATGCCAAATGCCATAAGTGTTCTCAGTATGTCATTACCAGCCCAGAAAACCTTAGAACTCCCTTTTACTGTCTGGCATGCCAATGAATTCAGACTATATGCCTATAGGGGTTATATCTCTTATAATTGTTATAGCGTTAGCGGGAGTGTTCTTTCTATATCCCGCAGAAAAATCAGATAAACCATCAAACCCTACATCTAAGGTAAAGATTAAATAATGAATGGCTTAACTTGCTCAGTCTGTGGACAACCTAATGCTACTCAGGTTAGACGTACAGGTACTTATTGTGTAGGTTGTTATACTAAGTATGTCTTGACTTCCCCGCAAAAATAGGGTGCTTGACATACCCTCCAAATTCTGAGATAATAGGATTGAAAGGAGAAAAACTATGACAATGACAAAAGATATACTAGAAGCAATGCATTACCCAGAGCACTCTGGTGGGCAAACTGTAGTACAGATAGAAGTAATCAAAGATATCATCAAAAAGCATGATCTTGAAGGGTTTGAAGCATTTGACCCTTTTGAAGAACTAGAATAAAAATATCTCCTAGACATGAGTGTAAACTGTCTACTTAAAATTTCTACAACTTATAGGATACTTGATGACAATTAGACAAGTCAGAACAAAAAGTAATAAATACAATACTGTAAAATACGACAGTGCTGGAAATATATTAACACCAGCTAGAAAGAGAGAGCTCAAAAAGCTTAAAAAGCTTTCCCAAAACCCTAATGAAAAAAAGGCACCAGCCATGAGTAAGTGCAATGCCATTACGAAGAAGAAAAGACCATGCCCAATCTTAGTAGAAGCATGGAGAACCAGTGGTCTTTGCCATGTTCATGATCCAGCAGGAAAATTTAGGCAGCAAACCAAGAAAAAAGGTTATAAGACTCATACCTACAAATTAGACTGTGATCACAAATGGTATATGCGTGAAAAAGGTATTGAGTGTAAGAAATGTCTTATCATTTGGAAGCCTGAGATGGATGCTAACCTATAGTGCCCGTGTAGGGCAGGGGGAGGTTTGTTACCCTCTATTGCGCCGAACTTTAAATATTTTCTTCTTCGTCTAGAACATCAATTATTTCGACGATGTTATCATTAGGCTTTGATAGGTCGTAACCGCCTAATCCATATGTAACTGTTCTCATTATGCCGCCTTTCTTAATGCGCTGAGCCAGCCATTAACAGTTGACACGGCATTAGGGCTGGCTGTGCCGAAACCGCCTGAAACATTCACGGACTGCGTGTAGTAAGTAATGCTTGAAAGAGCACTACTCATTCCGAGTGCGCTTGTTGCAAGCCAGTTTGTGTTGCCAGTGGTGGAATAGCCGTTTGATGGCGGTGAAGCCGAAACGTGATTTGTTGCTAACCAATACCAACCAGCAGTGAGAGTCTGGCTTATTGTGATTTCGTAGGTAGTGCTAATAGCCGTTGCGTTTACTGTTCCAGCGTCTAGCAAAACGGTTGACGGCAAACCATTTGTGTTATTGTAAATGCCTAGCCTAATGGTGTGGCTTCCCGTAAAAGAGGCAGAGGCTCTGATAGCGATACGGTCAAAAGTGGCAGTGGTTGGTATGTAAAGTGGCATGTAATGAGTGCTATTTGCCGTAGGTGAGAAAGTGCCACCTCCGCCGTTCACATAAGCGTAATAGCGACCAGTAACAAAGTTTGGAGTTGGCAAGGCGCTTTGAGCTACCCATTGGGTGTTGTAATTTGTTGCATCAATCTTTGATAAGACTTGTCCAGCAGTACCGCCTACTGGTACGCCTTGACCAGTTGCGCCAGATGCTGTAAACCATTCACCATCATAAACACTAAGAACATTTGTGGTAGTATTAAACCAAAGTGGATTGGCTTCTGTGTCTTCTGGTGCAGTTCCTGAAAAATATACAGCATTTCTATCGTCAGCAAGAGTATCAATAAGATCAACATATTCAGAAGATCCTGGAGATTTACCTGCTCCGAATTTATCTAAAAGGTATTCAATAGTTCTGACAGTCACCTCAACAGTATACCATGATTATGCTTAGATTTAAATACTTGACTTATTTTCCGCCGAATTTTAAAAATAGTGTATAATACAAAATATGAAATCAATTTACGATATCCCGCTTAACTCGGCTGATGAGGCCCCTAACTTCTTAGATCAATTTAAGGGTAAGGTAACACTACTAGCAAACACAACAGTTGGTTGCGGTAACGCTAACCAAATGGAAGTTCTACAATGGCTTCAAGATAAGTATGGCGGAGATGATTTCCAAATTATTGCTATTCCTACCAATGACTACTGTGGTCCTGGAGTTACTAAGGGCAAATGGTCACAAGGTATTACTTGTGGATTAGACTCACAGGAATATGGTAAAGACACTTATGGAACCACATTTCAGTTCTCAGAGATGGTTTCATCAAATCCAAATAAGAGTGCTAATGAGATGAGTGAGCATAAAGGAAATGATTCCGTAAACGGATTAGGTCAACCAAGAAAAGAAACTCACGAACTATACAAAGAGATTGAATCTCAAATGCTTTCATATGCTGAAAAGCAAAAGGAACTTGGTATTCCAGATAGAAGTGGATACATGTCACCTTGGTTAAACATGGCAGTTTCTAATGGTGCAATGCAGGGTGGAAACTTTGAGAAATATCTTATTGATAAGGATGGCTTTGTATCTAACTGGTTCCAATGCACTGTCCTTAATTATGATATTGAGAAAACCCTCAAAGAAGACTTAATAGCTAAAGGAACTCCTGCTGCAATGGGTGAAGGAAGAAGCCCAGAAGTATTTGAAGAAGAATATAATCTTGTTCAACAGGAAATAGAAAAGCTTATTGCTGGAGCTAAGTCTATAATTAATCCTAACGCTTAACCATTTGACTTAAACCATTCTAACCGATATACTTATAGTATGAAGGAATCAAGCATATTTCGTATGGACTGGAAATCTCTGGGCTATTGGCCTGTCTATAAAGACGGTAGATTGGTATGGGAAAAAGATGATAACCAAAAAGATAGAAAAGACTAGGATTGTTCCACTTCGTTGGATTGGTAATCTATTTGAAAAGATTTCTAGTCCTCATTTAGCAAAAGCTTTGCACTATGATGATCATGATGATCATGGGTTTGCCTATAAGTACCATTCAATTATGTGGACAATACTTCGTAGGCCATATAAGTGGTGGGGAACATGCTATGAACTTGATTTAAAAGAAATGATAGATGATTTAAAAGGATCTGGTTGGGATGATTACGATGAATTTGGAAAAGCATATTGGGATAAGGATAAATCATGAATGAAGAAGAGTTTGATAAAGAATATAATGTACAAGAGTTAGTAGATCTTTATGTTCAACAGGCGAAAGCAAGTATTAAGCCTAGGACAAATAAAAAAACTGGTAAGAAATAATCTATAGGCGTAGTTGCATTCTAACTGTTTGTATGCTATCCTTAGAGTATGAAAAAATCAAACGTAAAATCTTCACAGGCTAAAGTAAAAAGAGCAATAAAGAATAAAAAAAGATTGGCAGATAAGCCAAGAGTTTCTAGCCATGAGGCAAAGATTCAAAGAATTCGTCAAGATATTATTGCAGAGCATTTAGGTAATTTCTGATGTGGTCATGGGTACTAGCAGTAATAGGTGTTACAGGCATCTTTCTGGTCGGTAGAAAGACTATTTGGGGATGGCTTATACTTTGTATCAACGAGTGTCTTTGGATTGCCTATGCGCTTGTTACAAAGCAGTACGGATTTATTTTTGCTGCGGTTGCTTATGGTATTGTATATGTTAAATCATTTATGCAT
>Ga0247723_1001584_pt1 | contig 13146 bp, 21 predicted proteins | sample MSEWelMarce5H_FC_FD_189079 | JGI IMG/M metagenome (GOLD analysis project Ga0247723, IMG submission 189079) | Subsurface sediment microbial communities from gas well in West Virginia, United States - MSEEL Well Study Marcellus 5H_FC | ecosystem: Environmental > Terrestrial > Deep subsurface >...
CGTTGATAAATTAGAAATGGAATACTCTAAAGAGTTAGCAGAACGTAGAGAAGTTGCTATAAACTACAAAGGACAAGTAGCAGGTAGACACCCTGATTTGTTTGGTCATAGTGAAATGCAACATATGATAAGAGGTTATTTAGAAGGTTTTGAAAAAGCCAAATCTACTCTATATACAGAGGAACAAGTACAAAAAATGATTGATGATGCTTTAACTAACTATGAAATAGGATGGGCTGATAGAAAGAAACAATTTAGTTTATATGAACATAAGGAAACTATAACAAGTGCTGACACACCTGTATCTAATTCATTTCTTAATTCTACATCTTCCCAACCACAATTATATACAGAGGAACAACTAAAGCTTGCTTATATGCAGGGTTATAACAGAGGGAAAGATGGTAATCCTAATCATATGGAATCTTATATACAATTTCTTAAACAACCTAAAAAAGATTAATTATGGGACAAAGATTAACACAAAAAATTTATCAATGTTCATTATGCAATAACATTCCTGAAGATGGAGAACATCTTTGGCAAATGGGTAATGAAGTTTGGTGTAAAGAATGTTGTGATGACCAAGAAAAAATTGCTAATGAAGATGAAAATAATTTTGAAACAAACTAAAAAAGATTAATTATGACATCAATAGAATGGTTACAAGACAAATGGGGAAATGAAAAGATTTGGACTTGGGAAAAAATACAAGAATGGTTTGAACAAGCCAAAGAAATGCACCGGCAAGAGATAATTAGAGCATTTAGAGAGGCGTTAAAATCTCCTTACCATTCAGACCATACTTGGACACCACAAGGAGAAATAACAACAAAATCAGAACAATACTATCAAGAAGCATTTGGTAGTAAAGATATAAATGGAAATGAAATTAAATTTCAAACATTATCAGAAAAATACCAAGAATATAAAGATTGGTTAAATGAAATACCTGAAATATCAGATGAAGAAATAGAAAAAGCGGTTAATGAATATACAGAAGTTTATCAATGTCCGTCTGAAATATCTATGTGTAAGCATGATGTAATATCTGCTTGGAATAATGGAATTAAATGGTACAGAGAACAATTAAAACAGAAAAAATGAAAGTAAAAGTAAAAATTGAGAAAATAGTAGAATTAAAAACTATGGTTGTAAAAGCGGAACCACGTTATTGGGAAGATTCTGTAATAGATGGTAAGAATGATACAGAAAGAGGTTTATATGTTCCGTGTAAAAATGGGAATTTATGGAATCCATTTATAGACATTGATACTGGAATAATTGCCAATTGGGATAAAGGTGTCAAAGCAAGTATCCATTATAAAGTTGCTGATTGTTGTGGATATGAATTGTTAGATGAAGATGGCAATACTATTATTTCGTTTGAAGATGGATATGTTCCTAAAACTTTATACCCAAAAGAAAATGGTTATGGAGATTACATAATAATGGATATTGATGAAAACGGGAAAATAGCAAATTGGAAATTTTATACAAAGGATTTTGAAGGTATAGAGAACAATTAAAAAGTAAGGGAAATGGAGAAAAGTAAAAAGAAAGAAAAGAAGGTTATACATAAGCGAACATTTACAATGGGTGAAATAAATCATCTTATTTACTTACTAATGGAAAATGAAAGAGAAGGATGGTACACAGGCAATAAAGAACAATATTGGAAAAGACATCAAAGTATATGCGAAAAACTTCTAAAATAGAGAACAATTAAAACAAAAACAATGATAACTATAATTCTCGCATCATTATTTTTTTCATTCTATTTTATCCATATTGCTAAAATACCATCAGCGATAAAAACTGGATTTAATTTAATGCCGCATCAAAGGATTAAGCCGATAGATTGTTTTTCCTGTTTGCCTGTATGGGTTGCAATGATTCTCTACTGCCTGCCTGAGATTGTTAGCGTTTTTTTAATTATCATTTTCGGAGCAGGTTGTATTGCAAACGCTATTTTATACATCTTAAATAAACTGCCGTGAGAGTATTAGGGTTAAGCCATCCAAATTCAGGGTGCGGTTATCATCGTGTGGTGTTGCCTCTTATCACTATGCCTGAGGTTAAGGGTGTAATAACAAACTACCCTAACGAAGAAATCCTATCTGAAAAATATGACATCTTACTATACAATCGGGTTTCTCAATTCGATGGTAATTTTGATAGGGTGCGTGAAGATTTAGGATGTAAGATAATCGTTGATATGGATGATGACTGGCTGTTACCTTCAAATCATTTGAATTACTACGATTATCAAGAAATGAATCCACGCATAGAACAGAATTTAAGGGATGCAGATTTAGTTACCTGCACACACGCGAGATTAGCGGAGCGCATATATCCATTTAACAAAAATGTGATTATCTTACCTAATGCTATTCCGTTTGATGTTTATCAATTCACATCTGAGAAAGTAGAGGATGATAAGATTAGAATATTTTGGTGCGGTGGCATAACTCACGAAGGGGATTTAGAGATATTAAAAAATCCTGTTCGCAGGTTAATGGCTCACAGAGATAAAATTAAAATGGTTATAGGTGGCTATAATGATGAGAATCATTTAAGCAAATGGCTTTGGGATAAAATGGTATCTTATTTTACAAACTCTAAAAAACTTGAACACGTTATACTTAAAGGTACAACGCCTGATAAGTATATGAGTATGTATGAGCAGGCAGATATTATGTTAGTACCTTTGTTAGGTTCAGACTGGGCAGCAGGTAAATCTAATTTGAAATTATTAGAGGCAGCCGTTAAAGGAGTTCCTGTAATCTGTTCAGCAGTTGAGCCATACATTAACGACTTTGATGCGCCTGTATTATGGGTGTATAATCAGAGCGATTGGTATAAGCATTTGAATTTTTTAATTAACGATAAACAAGCACGTTTAGAATATGGGCAGAAAATCACAGAATGGGCAAAGCGAAAATATAACCTCTCAGAGGTTAACATTACCCGAAAAGCCGCATTTGCAGACATTATTAAAGCATAAGCACATTTACGATATGTATATGAAAACGCAGGAGTTAGTCGGCTTTCCTTTGCATATCAGGCAAGAGATTGTAGATGCGTACCGGGTAGAGCATCCTAATTATGATTACAATCATAACTGCCACGTTTGCGTATGCGAAATGTTGGTAACTATTTACAAATGGTATAACACTCAGGTATGATAGGAAATTTAGTAATGATAGATGATATTTGGATGGTTGCCTATCTTGATGATTTTGGTTATCATTTAATGATGCTGCACCCTGAGGATGCCAAATACATAACTGAGGAGCGTTACATTGATGATATAAATTTTAAGGTAGTAGTTGAAAACAATTTAAAGAGATATGCAAAAATAATATCACGATGAACCCAAAGGAAAAGGCAAGAGAGTTAATGGATAAATTCAGCGGTACACAATACCCTGATTTTGGGAGCATATTACAGGCAAAGAATTGTGCGATTATAACTGCAAACGAGATTATAATAAACTGCATTAATAACGGATGTTCTCAGGATTGGATTTTATATTGGGAGCAGGTCAGATATGAAATAGAAAATTTATGAATAAAGTTTTTTGCCATTCAGGAGCAACAGGAGATATAATATTTTCTCTGCCTACCATCAGAGCAATGGGAGGGGGTAAGTTAATCATCACTAACTTTCATAAGCAGCGTGCAGAATCAATTAGTAAATTAATTGAGGTGCAACCTTATATAAGTTCGGTTGAATGGTCAGAGTTAAAACCATCTTACGCATACGATTTAGATAAGTTTAGGCAACACGCAGGGCATCATTCTAATTTGATTGAGGCACATTTTAAAGGGCAGGGCATTGATATTGATTATTCATTTAGAGAGGGATGGTTAACGATGCCTGAGGATGTTAATATAATAAACGGCATCAGATACGCAATAATAAATAGAACGACAAATTATGCTGATCCTAATTTTGACTGGGCAAAGGAGGTTGAATATCTTTACACGATAGCGGATGAGGTATTTTTTATAGGTTACCCTGAGGAATATTTGTTATTCAATGACAAGTATCAAACTAAGGTTAAATACTTTCCCTGCGATTTTTTAGAGGCAGCATATCTAATTAAGAAAGCCGTAATGTTTACAGGGTGTTATTCTGCGATGTCAACGATTGCAATGGGGTTAGGGATTAATTACAGATTAGAGCAAGCACCCGGACATACCTGCTCATCATTATTACAACCACGTGAAACAATTATAAATGTATAGTCAAGCAGGGCAGGATAAATTTGTATTGGATAGAATAGGAGCAAACGGCACTTATTTAGAAATAGGTGCATCTCATCCTGTTCACATTAATAATACGTATTTGTTAGAGTTAAACGGATGGACAGGTATCAGTATTGATATAGAGGATAAGAATGTACATCATTGGAATAACTACCGAAAGAATCCGTTAATAATCGCAGATGCTTTAACTTACAATTATCAGGATGTAGATTGGATTGATTATTTGCAGTTAGATATTGAGCCATCAGAAAATACATTTAAGTGCCTGATGCGAATTTTAGAAACGACAAAAACAAAATTTGGCGTTATTACCTACGAAACAGATGCCTATTTAGATGATAGATTTGTTGAGCCATCTCGTAGGATATTGCAATCGTTAGGATATACGTTAGCCGTTGCAGATGTTATGTCTGATTTCGGACCTTTTGAGGATTGGTACATTTACAATAAATAAATTATGATATTAATAGCCGGGCAGATAGAAAATCTAACAACACGTAAGGATAAAACAATCAGGTTATCATTAGGCACTAATGAACTAACACCTAAGGAATGCGCTGAGTTATTTACTATGAATCAGCAGTTTTGTTATGTAGCGTTAAAACCTGAGCCGTTTATCTCTAATGAGATTGATGCGATAGAATCCCTTAAAACAGATTTAGAAAAACAAAAAACACCATCACAACGCCTTAGGGCGATATTATTCAGGAACTATGAACAAGATAATAAAGGATATAAAGATTTCAATACTTATTATTTGGGGCAGATGGAAAGAATTTGCGAACATTATAAAGCGAAACTAAGTTGAAAGCTCACACGAAAATATACTTTAAACATTTTGGCTATGATGTATCAGATACAATATTTTGTGAAGTATGCAACGCAGTCGCAGTTGATATACACCATATCAGGTGTAGGGGTATGGGAGGGAGTTCAGGGGCAGATGACATCAGAAACATTATGGCATTATGCAGAAAATGCCACATCAATTATGGAGATAAAAAGCACTACATAGATTTTTTAACAGATAAACATTTAGAAAAATGCAACTCACGATAAAACACTACGACATTTCAGCAACAATAGAGACCTCAGACGATATAACATTAGATGAGGTAATGAATCAATTTAACGCATTGCTTATCTCTGCTACATTTTCACAGGTGCAAATTGATAACTGGATAATAGATAAGGCAGAGGAATTAACACAAGATAAAAAAGATTAACTACATCGGTAAAACATCGGTATGGCAAAGCAAATAAAACAATCACACGGAGGCAGTTTAACACGACCTGAAAAGGGGGAAACAATGAATCCTAACGGCAGACCTCGTAAGTATGTATCTGTATTAAAGGATGCAGGTTATAAGTTATCAGAGATTAACGACACAATCCAAAATATGATGGCTATGGATTTAGATGAACTAAAAGCCGTGTATGATAACCCTAAGGGTACGATATTGGAAAAGACAATAGCGAATGCAATGGTTAAGAGTTTGCAGAAAGGATCGTTATACTCCCTTGAAACGTTATTAACACGTGTCTACGGGCGTCCAAAAGAAACGAGTAGTATAGAAAATACAGGTAAAATAGAATTTATTATTACAAAAGGTAAAACTATTCTTTAATATGGCATATTTATATAGACATATAAGATTAGATAAAAATGAGCCATTCTATATTGGTATAGGTTCTGATAATAGATATAGAAGAGCAAATGAAAGAGCAAGAAGAAATAAGCATTGGAAAAATATTGTTTCAAAATCTTTATTTGAAGTAGATATTTTATTTGATAATTTAACTTGGGAAAATGCTTGTAAAAAAGAAATAGAATTTATTGAATTATATGGTAGAAAAGATATTGGTACTGGAACTTTAGTAAACTTAACAGGAGGTGGAGATGGAGCATATAAAACAAATCCAAGTATAGAAACAAGATTAAAATTATCATTAAAAGCAAAAGGTAAAATATATAAAGAATCTACAAAAAATAAAATATCAGAAACATTAAAAAATATATATAAAAATTCAGAAAATCATCCAAGGTCAAGAAAAGTTATTTGCACAGAAAGTAATAAAATATATAACTCAATTAAAGATGCTGCAATAGAAAAAGGTATAAATCCTAAAAATTTAAGAAGATACCTTGATGGAACTAATAAAAATAAAACAACGCTTATATACTATAATTCATAATAATGCAAATAGTCATCCCTGAGCTACACGAAAATCAGCAGGCGATAATGGATTGCCCTTCACGTTTCAGGGTTGTTATGTGTGGGCGTAGGTTTGGCAAATCTGAGTTAGCTCAGTTAGAGATTATCTTTGAGGCAATGAAAGGCAATGCGGTTGCCTACATTACACCTACATACCAACTGGCAAAAACATTCTTTAATAAACTTATCAAAACGATTCCGTTTGAGAATAACAAATCTGATTTGATTATTAATTTTCCCAATGATGGGAGCGTTATGTTTTTCACAGGCGAAAGATTGGATAATCTCAGAGGTCGCAAATTTCATTTGGTAGTTGTAGATGAGGCATCTTTTATCCCTAATCTTGAGGATGGGTGGTTAAACTCAATACGACCTACCTTAACCGATTACAAAGGGCGTGCTTTGTTTCTGTCAACACCAAAGGGTAAAAACTATTTCTATTCTCTATTTATGAAGGGGGGCGAAACAGACTGGCAGTCTTTCAAGTTTACCACGTATGATAATCCTTACATAGATAGGTCGGAGGTAGACGATGCACGGAGGCAATTACCGGGAGCAGTATTTGAGCAGGAGTATATGGCAAACGCTATGGAAAACGCTGCTAATCCCTTTGGATCAAATCACATTCAGGAATGTATCAAACCTATGTCAACGAATCCACCTGCATTTTATGGGATTGATTTGGCTAAATCAGTTGACTGGACTTGCATAGTAGGATTAGACACAAACGGGGATGTTTGTTATTTTGACAGATTTCAAAAAGATTGGAAACAGACAAGAGAAACTATTTTACAGATTGAGAAAAACAAACCTATCATAATTGATAGTACAGGCGTTGGCGATGCGATTACTGAGGATTTGCAAAAGCATTTTAACGCTATGCACGGATTCAAATATACATCAGCGAGCAAACAGCAGTTAATGGAATTGTTAGCCTCTACAATCCACAAAAAGGAGGTAGGTTTTCCCGATGGGTTAATACGGCAAGAATTGGATATCTTTGAGTATCAGTTTACTGCGACAGGGGTAAGATATAATGCGCCTTCAGGGTTTCACGATGACTGCGTTAATGCGTTGGCATTAGCAGTTAAATGTAGGAATGAGCATAAGTATTCAGGCGTTTACCGATTTATTTAGAAAATAATTTGCAAAATTTATATTTATTAGTATGAAGATTTCAGTAAGAAAGTTTCAGGAATTGTATTCTATCAGCAACATTGAAACCAATGAGGCGGAAAAATCGTCGTTATTGGTGCAATGCCTGACCGGAAAAAATCAGGATGAAGTTGATAAAATGCCTATCGGAAAGTACAACGAACTTTGCCAAAAGATTAACACAGAGTTTGCGAAATACACAGGCGATATGAATTTAGGCAAGCCACGTAACTGGGTATGGGTAAAAAATAGATTGTATTTCATTAATTACGATATCGCAAAGCCTCCAATGAACGCAGGTAGGTATGTAGAGATAGCCACGTTTAGCGATGATATTATAGGCAATATGCACAAGATAATGGCAACGATGGTTACGCCGATGCGAATGACTTACAAAGGTTTACAGCCAAAGAAAAAGAAGGATCACGAGCAGATTGCAAACGATATGTTAGAGATGGATTTCGGTGTTGTTTATCATTCCTGTCTTTTTTTTTACGCAGTTTTCACCAAATCAATTCAAAATTCAATTATTTATTTCAAGTCGATAGCGGAGGATGGGGCGAAAGTGGAGGAAGTAGTGCAGAATTTATGCGAGCTTTTGGATGGCTCAGTAATGGCGAACTGGTATCAAAGTTTGAAAATATCAGTATAAACGAGGTTTGGGAATTGCCTACTATTCAGTTCCTGAATGATTTAAGCTGTTTGAAAATGAAAAGGGAGGTAGATAATGAGATTGAAAAAAAGATGATGCAAAAATATAAACTGAATGGCTAATATCACAGGCAGGCAAAAGATAGTTTTGCAGGATAAGTTTTTAGAGGGTACAGGTGCGGAAAACTTTAACGATAAAGTAAGTTCCACGATTGAGGCGTTTTTGGCTGAGTTAGGTAATAAGTTTAAGGATAACTGGATAGAAACAACAAACGCAAAAAACATAGTAGCATCGGGAGGGATTGATAAGGTAGAGTTTATTATTGATGAAACGGATGCGAATAAGGTAACGCTAAACATCTTATTTCCTTATTATGCAAAGTTTGTAGATAAGGGGGTAAAGGGGGTTAAATCCTCAGCGAATGCGCCTGATAGTCCGTATCAGTTTAAGAATTACGGAATGAATGCAGAGGGCAGGGCATCCGTTAAAAGGTGGTTGGATTCAGGTAAGGCGAAAGTAACGGCAACGGATGTTAAGAGGTACGGCAGCGTAGGGAGTGAGCGTAAATTCAGTAAGATAAGCGAGGCAGATAGTAAGTTAAACACGCTGATTTACAATATCAAAAAATATGGTATTAAAAAGAGGGATTTTATTAATCCTGTATTGAATGAAACATTAGACGGAGCAGCAAAAGAGTTAAGCGACATAATAGGCAAAGAGATTGTAATAAATATTTTTCAATGAGTATAACATCATTAATTAACCCATCAGGCGAAATAAGCGTTCAGGATGACCTTTGGCATATTGCCTCATCTGATAACTCAGGCCAAACAGATTTTAAGTTTGTGTTTGATGTTTTCGTTAATGGGTTGCAGTTGGTTAGGACAAAAGTTTTCCCTGATCCAACAAACGGCAAAGGGTATTTTAACGCATCCAATGTGGTAAGGAACGAAATCACATTTGATTGGTTTACGCCTGTATCAAGTGTTCAACCTGAGTATCTGTTATCTCAGCCATCAACATCGGGGCAAATAGCGCAAACGTATAACATCAGAGTAGGCGAAGATTACTCAGGCATTACCACGCTAAATATGGCATCAGGTAATGTTAAGGCATATAATTGGATTCCGCCTGTATTCAAACGCAGACAGCAAACTATTTCAACTTTCGATGGTAAATATTTAACGAATAGACCGAAATCGGCAAAAGTTAAGTTAGGCGATAAGTTAATGATTCCGTTTAAGGGTGTTGTAGGTGAAACGTATGTTTTGAGATTTAAGACATACAACGCAGCAAATGCGTTGATAGCGACTACATCCACGTCAACGAGTTTATCAATTACATCATCTAATAATTTCCTGCAACTGGATATCGGCAGCGATGCGTTAAATGCCTCAGCAGGTGCAACACCGATTACATCAGCCGTTGCGTATTATGACGTTTATTTTGTTGTAGGTGGTACAACGGAAAGTGAATCGTTTAGGGTTTATCTAACGTGTGATAATCGTTATACACCTGTTAATCTACATTTTGTCAATGCGTTTGGAATGTTTGAAACTGCCTGCTTTAATAAGTCAAGCCGTTTAACTATGGACGTAGAGCGGAAAGGATTTGAGCAGAGAGATTATTCATTTGGTGCATCATCAGTTAGTTATTACGATGCTAACAAAGTTTATCGTGAAAGCAAAATTAACTACGGCAGCAAAACGAATCATTCGTATAGGTTGACAATGGATTACCCGACAGATGCGGAATATCAATGGCTATCTGAATTGATTGTATCGCCTCAGGTTTATATGGAACTGGATGGCAGTTATTATCCTGTGTCAATTAAGACAAATAACTACGAGTATTCAAAATATCAGAATAATCAATTAAGAGCGTTTGAAATTGAGGTAGATGTTAACCAAACCCGAAACGGATATAGACGATGATAAGATTATTTATTGAAAATAAGGAGTTAGATATTAATCAGCAGTTCAGTCAGCAGATAACCTATGCTATTGATGATTTGCAAAATGTAGATAGTAAAAGCACATCATTTACAAAAACGATTGTGCTACCGGGTACAGCAAACAATAACAAGTTATTGGGTAATATATTTGAGTTTGCAAATAGTAATTTTACAGATGATACAAAGCCGAATGTAGGATATAATTTTAACGCTGCTAAATCTGCTCAGGCGATTATAGATGTTGATGGTTTGCCTGTTATGAAAGGCGTAATACGATTGCTTGAAATCCTGATTGATGGCGATTATGTTGAGTATGAAGTAGCGATGTTTGGCGAACTTGGAGGTTTGTTTTTTTCATTCGGTGCAAAGAAATTGGAAGAGTTAGATTTTAGCGTTTACAATCATTCGTTAACTATTTCTGAGATTGAGGATAGTTGGGAAAATGCTAACGCAGGGCAGGGGTATTATTACCCATTGATTGATTACGGCAACTGCTCACCGATAGCAAACGCAAACTTTGCAAAAAAGAATTGGTATCTAAGAGCGTTTCGACCTGCTTTATTTGTGCGTGAGTATATGGATAAGATAATTACAGGCGCAGGGTATACGTGGGAATCTGATTTTATGGATACGGATTATTTTAAGTCTTTAATAATCCCTAATAACGCAAAGCAATTATACAAATACACTAACTACGGGTTAGACATAGCGGTTACATCATTTAATTATACAAACTCAGATGGAGCAAGTAAAGCGGTATCATTTGGGATTCAAAATGTATTAAGCGGATTTACACCTAATGGATCAAATAATTTATTTACTTATTCAGGTAGTTCAGTAGAGGCAAAAGGATTACTAAGATTTAAGGGTACATACACAAAATCTGCCTCATCGCCATTTGGTGTTGAAATACGATTAAATGGTGTTAGTGTTGCAGGTACATCATTCGCACCTGTTGCCGCAGCCGTTTCTACTGCATTTGATTTTACTTTACAGGATTTTAACATAACATACAATAATACAGATACAATCGCTGTATATTTAATAGGACCCGGTAGCGGTACTTGGTCGCTGCAATTATCAACAGGTGAAAGTTATTTTCAGTTATCAACACGTGCTTTAATTCCTGATGAATTAACGCTAAATGAATTTATACCGATTAACGATACTATTCCACGTGGAATATTGCAAAAGGATTTTTTTACATCTGTGTTAAAGATGTTTAATTTAATGGTTATTCAAGACAAGGACAAGGATAGGCATTTGAAGTTGATACCATACATTGATTTTTACAATACAGATTCATCAACGTATTTAGACTGGTCTGATAAGGTTGACAGGTCGCAGGTGATTAAGATAAAACCGATGAGCGAGGTAACGGCTCGTTATTATCAGTTTAAGTATAGACAGGATTCTGATTTTTTCAATGAGGATTATCGAAAGAAATACAACGAAGGTTATGGGGATAGGATTTTTGATAATGAGTTAGAATTTACAAAAGATACACAAAGCGTAGAGGTTATATTTTCAGCAACGCCATTAGTAGGATATGTTGACAGGGACAAAGTGATAAGCACTATTTACAAAAAAACAAACGGAGTTGAGGAAAGCACCGACCATAATATTAGGATTTTAAGGGCAAAGAAAATAACAGGGGTAATAAGTTGGAAGATTTACAGCCCTACAAATACAGAGTTATTAACTACGAGTGTTTTCCCTTACGCTGGTCATTTAGATGATCCTGATATAGCGTTTTCAGATTTGAATTTTGGCGTAGCAAAAGAGTTGTATTTTGAGTTAGTTACAGGCGGTTTACAAAACAATCTATTTAATATTTTTTACTCAGGTTATTTCGGGGAAATTATAGATAAGGATAGCAGGTTATTAACGTGTAAAATGCACTTTAAGCCGTCTGATATTTACAATTTAGATTTCAGCAGATTCATTTGGTTAGATGGTGTTTTGTATCGTTTAGTAAAGATTAAGGACTATTCAGATAATGAGATTTGCGAAGTTGAATTATTGAGGGTTATTTATACTGAGTTTGAATCGCCATATTTTATTGAGTATAATATCGGGGATGAATTAAACGGAGGTTACATCGCATACATCGAGCCAAACAATAAGCACGGCTTAATATGTGCTAAAAATGAGGATATAGATTACACGCAAAGAAATTGGAGTAGTAGCATTGCCTACTGCGATTCATTCTCTGCTAATGGTTACACAGATTGGAGAATCGGTACACGTGATGAGATGTTAAATATTGATGTTAACAATCCGCAGATACCTGATTTCTTTCAGGATAATTATTGGACAGGAACAGAGTTTAACGATGGAACTGGAACGAATGCGTGGAGGGTTTCAATGGATGGCAGCGGTGCAGGTGATGATTGGACATTAAAAACAGATGCTTATTTTGCTTTACCTATTAAATCATTCTAATGATTATTAAATATTTTGATGAACAGATAGGCGAATGGTATGATATTACCGGAACAAACTCACAATCTCTGCAATATGATGCGGCAGCGAGTGGATGGGTAACAACATCTAAGAATGCCTATAAATCATTCGTGGGTGAATTTTCTCAGGTGGGCAGTAGTGATCCTACATTTGTTACATTTTTTAACGATACAGGCGCAACATTCACGATAACAAGACAAGGCACAGGACATTATCGTTTAGAATCAGATATATCAATATTTGTTAAGACTGAAATGTGGTGGTATATCGGAAATAATCAGTTAACGCAGGCAGATTATTTGTATCAGGTATTTTATGAATCATCTACAATAATGTCAATTTATTCATACAAAGGTGGTGCATTAAATGATGATGCGTTAGAACATACATCTTTTGAATTTAGAAAATACTAACAATGGCAGATACACA
>Ga0247723_1001585_pt1 | contig 13144 bp, 19 predicted proteins | sample MSEWelMarce5H_FC_FD_189079 | JGI IMG/M metagenome (GOLD analysis project Ga0247723, IMG submission 189079) | Subsurface sediment microbial communities from gas well in West Virginia, United States - MSEEL Well Study Marcellus 5H_FC | ecosystem: Environmental > Terrestrial > Deep subsurface >...
AATGTTGGTTTAGATTCTGCTGATGCGTTGTTTGATACATTAGAAGAAACAGGTGGCTCTAAAGATGCTATTACTGTAAGCCATAACCATACCGCAACATCTACTGTTACAGACCCACAACACAACCACACTATTACACCATTTAGTAATAGTCCCGGAGGTGGTGGTGGTACTCCCGGCGGAGACTGGAAATTTGATTACGGTGGCACTGTAGCTACAAGTTCTAGTGCTACAGGAATCTCTGTAGCAACAACAGTAGCTTCTAATGGTTCTTCAGGTACTAACGCTAACGTACAACCGTTTATCGTTGTTAAGATGTGGAAGCGTACAGCTTGAGTTTTAAAGTACCTGTCGTCATTCGTGAAGACTATACCATGTTGTTAGAGTTACATAACAACCTAATATGGTTTCACACAGATGTCCGTAAATGGACACCAAGTATCAAAGTAAAGTATTTAGAAGACTTAAATTTATTACAACACTTAGTTTCTATTCCTTTAGTTGCTATAGCACACGAAGACAATCAGAAGTTAGTGAAGTTTGGTAAGTCAATCGGTTTTGAGTTTCAACAAGATGTTATAGGTCAGGATAAACAAATGTATCACATATATAGTAGGAGTCTATAATGGGCAGTGCAAATCCAATAGCAGCAATCGCTAGTCCAGTTCTTGGCATAGCCGGCGGTTTAATATCCGGTTCTAAAGCCGCTGATGCGTCTAAAGGACAGGCTGAGGCATTACGAGCTGCTGCAGATAGAGCATCGGCGATGGCTCAGTTTAATCCTTATGGGATGACAACTAACTTCGGTACTTCTACATTCTCTGGTGGTCAAGGCGGTTACACACTGTCGCCAGAGCTACAGTCTATTCAAAACAGATTGTTTGCACAGACAGGTCAGTATGACCCTACGCAAGTAGCGCAAGCAGCGCAGCCTATCTATGGAGGTGCTCAGAGTCTATTTAACTTAGGTCAACAATATTTAGCAACATCACCCCAACAAGCGGCTCAAGACTACATGACAAGTCAACAGGCTTTGTTAGCTCCGGGACGTGAAGCTGCTCAAGCTCGTTTAGGAACTACTAACTTCGCTCGTGGTACAGGCGGTTTAGCTGTTAACACAGGTACTGGTGGTGCTCCTTCTAATCCTGCTGCACAAGCATTGTATAACGCTCAAGCAAGACAAGACTTAGAGTTAGCTGCACAGGCTGACCAAGATGGAATGGCTCGTACGAAGTTTGGTGCTGGTCTATTTGGTACTGGTGGCGAAATCCTTGGTGCTGTACCTCGTCTAACTACTGCTGGTTATGCTCCGCTAGAGGCTCAGTTAGGTCTCTTAGGAACAACAGAGAAGCTAGGACAACAACCATTCCAGTTAAGTCAAGAGTTAGCTGGTCGTTACGCTCAAGCAGGTGCAAACGCAGGTCAGCTATATCTATCTCCACAACAAGCCGCTGCACAGGCATACAGCAAGTATCAAGGATACAGTCCAATGGGAACTGCACTAAGTGGTGCAGGTTCTGCGATGGGCGGTGGTAGTTTCTCTGGTTTATTTGGTGGTGGTGGAAGCACACCGAGCTATAAGGGTCCAAGCTACGGTACAAACAGCAGCTTTGATAATAGCTGGTTTGATACAATGTCTTACGATTAATAGGATACAAAATGGCAGAGAATATTGTAGGTAGTTTATTCGGGGTTGACCCACAGCAGTTAGCGATGCAACGACAAGCAACAGATATGTCTAATGCGTTTCGTTATGCTCAGTTAGACCCTCTAGAGCAAGCTAAGATGTCTATCTACCAAGGTAGTGCTGGATTAGCTCGTGGTGTTACTGGATTGCTTGGAGGTGATGCTGAAATGCAAAAAGCATCCAAAATACAAGAACTAGCATCACAGTTTGATTTGTCTACACCACAAGGTGCTAGAGAGTTTGGACGTGCCTTGCAACCCTTTGCTCCTGTAGAGTCAATGAAAGCGTTTACAAAAGCTGACAATATGGAGAAGAGTGGTTTAGGTCTTCAGAAGACTCGTGCTGATATGGCTAAGGCTGAGTTGTCTGCTGCTAATGAAGAGCAACTTCGTGCTGAATTAGCTGCTTTAGGTCCTAACGCAACAGAGGCTCAGGTTATCGGAGTTGTACGTAAATACGGTTCGCCTGATAAGATTCTTCAGATTCTAACTGCTTCTCAAGACCGACAAGCTGCTTTAGAGCAACGTAGAGCAACTTCTGATTTAGCAGCCGCAACTCGTGAAGGAACTCGCTCAGCTAAACAACAGTTGGCAGACGAGAAACGTCAAGAGAAACTTGACAAACAAACTGCTGCTGCTGATGCTGCTATATCCTCCGCTGATAGACTTATTGCAGAAGTTAAAGACACTAAGAAAATGGTATCTGGCTTTACCGCAGGAGCTGGTTCATTGTTGTCTAGTGTTCCTTTAACAGAAGCTAAAGATTTAAGCAAGCGTTTGACGACTATTAAAGCAAACTTAGGATTTGATAGACTTCAACAAATGCGTGACGCTTCTCCAACAGGAGGCGCACTAGGTCAAGTTGCCGTTCAAGAATTAGTTGCGTTACAATCTACTATTGCTTCTCTAGACCAAGACCAAAGTCCAAAGGCTTTAAGAGATGGTTTAGATAAAATTGAACTACATTACACAAACTGGAGAGACGCTGTTAAAAAAGCAGGTAAAGCATCACCAACCGCAAAAGCTGAAGGTGGTACAGGACAGCAAGGAACAGCAGCAAATCCAATCGTGTTGAAATAAGGACAAATATGCCAGTATACCAATATGAGGGTCTTCACTACGACCTTCCAGAAGGTTTGTCTAACGAACAAGCTATTGCTAAAATTCAGTCTCATCTAGGAGTTTCTACAAAGCCTAAACTACCTGCACAGACAGGAGAAGCTACACCTGAATCGATGGTAGCTGACCCATCTAATCCATTTAGCTATTTAGCACCAGAGCAACAAACTGCTCAGGGACCTGCGATGCAGGCTGTCGGTCAAGGTGTTAACAGAGCATTGCAGATTGGCGCTGGTGTTGCTAAAGGAGCTGTATTAAATCCTGTTGCTGCTGTTGCACAAATGGCTTTAGGTGAAGGCGGGCAACAGTTTACTTCTGAAATGCAGAAAGCCTATGCTCAACAACGAGCTGCTTCTGGTGCGTCTGGTATTGATTTGGCAGAAATTGGTGGTGCAATAGTAAGCCCAGTAAACAGGTTATTTTCAGTAGCCCCTGCAGCAACTGCCGTAGGACGAGCTGCTCAATATGGAGGTCAAGGAGCTGCTTTAGGTCTTCTAACTCCAGCAGAAGAAGCTCAGAACCTTGTTCTAGAAAAAATAAAGCAAGCAGGTGCTGGAGCGTTGTTCGGCGGTGTATTAAGTGGTGCGCTAGACTTAGGTAAAGGTGCTTACAAAATTGCTAAAGAGTTTGCTAAACCAATCACTACTGCTGGTCAAAAAACTATCTTACAAGAGCGTCTTGTTGAGATGGCTGGTAAAGACCCTGAGAAGATTATCAGTGCGTTACGTAATGCTCCTGAGATTGTTCCCGGTTCTAAACCTACAGCAGCAGAAGCACTAGCAGACATCCCTGCAGCTACTTCGTTGGCTGCGTTTCAGAAAAGCCTTGAAAAGACACCAGCACTTGGTATCTCAGCAGACTTTGCTATTCGTCGTGCTGATGTTGCTAATGCTCGTAAAGCCCTGTTACAAAAGACAGGTGGTACACAGGATGACCTGATTGAAGCTATTGCACAGCGTACACGAGCAACAGCCCCATTACGTGAAGACGCTTTAGGACAGGCTAATGTCGCTGGTGAACTTGCTCCACAGTTTGAACAACAAATTGCACAGAAGTTTACTAGTAAAAGTCAAGCATTACAGACTGCAGGTGTGTTAGGAACTGAAGCATCGCAACAGCAACAACTTGCTCGTAACTTTTTCCCTGTTCCGGGATACCCTCGTGTCGGTCCTGAGCTCAGCAACAACTTTGACCGTGTACTCGGTAACTTAGAAGGTGCAAAAGCGGCTAAAGATATTGCTGCTCAAAGACAAGCTGAGATGCAATTTAAGAAACTACAGTTACAAAGTTTAGCTGATAACGGTTTTTATCCTCTACGAGTAAGTCCTATCATTGAGAATATTGACAGCGTTCTACAGAAACCCGGTGAAAGAGCTTCGGATGTTGTTGTAAATACTTTTAACTCACTCAAAGAGAAGTTACAACGTTTGTCTAACCCTGAGACAGGTGTTATTGACTCTAACGATTTATACACCATTCGTAAAGAAATTGGTAACGACATTAAGAAATTCTCTTCTGAGTCACAGAACTGGGATGCTAAGTTAACTGGTGGTTTAGAAAAGAACGTCAAGAGCTACATTGATAACGCTATTGAAAAAGCTGGTAATAGTGGTGATTGGAAGCGTTATTTAGACACATTCCAAAAAGAATCTACTAAAATTAATCAAATGCAGATTGCTCAAGCATTAGAAAAACAACTTGGTACTCCACTAGGTAACGCAGAACGTGTTGCTGGTTTTGCTGCTGCTTTAGAAAATGCTCCTAACTTGATTAAGCGGTCTACAGGTCAGGCTCGTTTCCAGAAGATAGAAGACATTATGACTAAGGGGCAGATGGATGACTTTAACAGTGTCTTAGCGGATGTAAGCCGTGAAGCGAAGGGTGACACATTAGCCAGCTTATCCACAGCAGATAGACAAGCGTTGTTAGAGCTACCTAATATGTTAAACCGCTATGCTCTAGTGACGAACACAGTGTTGAAGTTGATTAAAAAGGATGCTACTGCAGAAATTAACAGGTTAGCTGCCGATATGACTTTAAACCCTCCTTTATTAGCTGCCTTTATTGAGGGTGTTCCACCAAGCAAATCACAAGCAGTAGTAAAGGCTTTGTATTCTAAACTGACCCCAGAAACACAAGCTGCTTTAAACAGGTCTTTAATTATCAAAGCTGTTGTACCTCCGATTACTGAGGGTGAGCCACAACAATAACTTATACACACTATACACACGATGAGTAACTATGTCAGACCAGTTTGGATTCAACGAAGGAGTAAAGACGCTCACTGGTGGTCTTGATGCCAGTAGAGAAAGTGCTAAATCACTAACTAAACAAGTTGAAGCTATACAGAATGATGGACTAGCTGTTGCTCAACAAAAAGCTAAAGAGAGACGAACTGCTCAACGAGAAGCAGAGTTTAAAAAACAACAAGCTATCTTTAAAGCATTAGACGAATACAAACGTCGTAAATTGCTTACCGACCAAGAAGTCGAACTCAAAAAACAATTCATTAAGAAGTATGGTTCTAAAGAATGGGATTCTGTTCTTCGTATCAAAACTGAAATAGAAGCTCTTGAAAAGCATAACATCAAAGAGTTTCAACACGACTTAAAAGCAGTAAGAAGGGTACAGTTTTGGTGTTTTTTTGTAGCTGCGTTCATTGCGTGGTATTTAACTTGGGGTATTAAATAATGTTAACATTGATTTCAACTGCACTGTCCTTCCTAATGGGCGGTTTACCTAAACTGATGGACTTCTTCCAAGACAAGTCTGATAAGTCACATGAGTTAGAGTTGGCTCGTATGCAGACTGAAAGAGAACTACAGATGCTTGAGCGTGGCTATGCTGCACAAGCTAGGGTAGAAGAGATTAGAACAGAGCAAGTACAGATGGAGACACAAGCTCAGGAACGCTCTGCAATGTACGCACACGACATCGCTATAGGTCAGGGTGCTAGTCAGTGGGTAATCAACCTCAGAGCCTCTGTAAGACCCGCTGTGACCTATTTGTTTGTCTTCCTCTTAATAGTAGTTGACATTGCTTCTATCGCTTGGGCATGGTCTACTGGCGCTGCTTTTGCAGAAGCTATCCCAATGGTGTTTGATGCCGATGAGATGCAGATTCTAGCTTCTATTATTGCTTTCTGGTTTGGTACACAGGCTTTCTCTAAGAAATGAAAGTAAGCGACAAAGCTCTCGAAGTTATACGTCACCATGAAGGTGTTAGGACTAAGCCTTACCAGTGTCCTGCTCTTCTGTGGACTATTGGTGTTGGTCATGTTATTGACCCCAATCACGCAAGAGTACCGTTAGCAGAGCGTAAAGCGTTACCTATCCCTGATGGTTGGAATAGGACAATAACGATGGGAGAAGTAGATGACATTCTTAAACGAGATTTGGCTAATTTTGAACGAGGTGTCGAGCGATACTGTCCTGTTACTCTTACACAAGGGCAGTTCGATGCTCTTGTTAGCTTTAGCTTCAATGTGGGTCTTGGAACACTACAGCGCTCAACCCTCCGTCAGAAGGTTCTTCGTGGAGACATGGAGGGCGCTGCAGAGGAGTTTCTCAAATACACAATAGGTGGTGGTAAGGTTCTAAAGGGATTAGTCAATCGTCGCAATGACGAAAGAGCTTTGTTCTTGTCATAATTGTGTAGTATATTACACATTTTTGTACATTATAAGAAACAAAAAAGCCCTCCGAAGAGGGCTGTAAAGTACTACACACACAAGGAATTATAGACTGAAGCGTTTAGCATGGACTTTGGCATGACAATTCCGACAAAGAACAACACACTTTGCAGCTTCTTTTAAAAAGGTATCAAACTTGCCTACTCTACTGGGGTCTTTATCCTTAGTAGATGGGTCTGTGTGGTGCATATCTAAACAAGCTGAATCATTCTCACCGCACTTCACACACCCTCTAGCAGCTTTCCAATCTGAAATCTTGCGACGTTCTTCTGTAAAATAACCACGAGCTTGTTCAAGGTTATTGTCTCTCCATTTCTTTGCAGATTTGTTGACACAGTCTTTACACGCTGAACGAGGTTTACTATGAAAAGCCCCTAAGGGCTTCTCTAGTTTACAAGAACTACAGGTTTTCAAATCTCACATCCCCCTGCTGTACAACTCAAGGTTTGAGCGCCTTCCACATTATCGTCATACTCTTTGAAGTTCTCCCAATCTACTGTAGTCGGAACTAGTTGTTTCAACTGGTTGTAAGTCTCTTCATCACACTCCTCGTATGGGGCTTGCTTATAAGTTCCACCATCCATCGGTAGGAAAGACACACCAGTAACTTCATCGAAGTGCTTAAATGTCCAAGCTCCGACATCCATCCACTCATTCTCTAATACAGAAATAGTTACTGAAGGCTTATGCTCACAGTAGTGACGCTGGAAAATCAACCATAACTTCAAGTGTTGAATAGCTGATAAGTCTTCACGCAACAGTCCACCTTCGGCTACTGCTACAGGGAAACTAAATACTGTAGTTGATTCTGGCTTCATCACACAAGGCTCTGCTACAAACCCAGCTTGAATCATAAACTGTGTTAGTGGGTCTTTGTTATCAGCTCTGACACGACGAATATAATATTTGCTGTGCTGAGGATGAATACCAGAGGCAGTAGAACAGAGCTGCGAGACTGTCCCTTCTGGCTTGACAGCAGTAACAGCAACACTCTGATTAATTCCAATAGCGTCAGCGTAGAAAGCGTTAGTAGAAACAGCAAGGTCACGTAGTGCCTCCAATCGTTTAGGTAAGTCTACATCATCAGGATTATTCAACAATACATTATCACAGATACCAGTCATAGACACACCTAAGAGTGCTTCTTCTTCAGTGTTCTTCTGCCACACTTTACGCAAGTAAGGGAAGTCTGTTAACGACGCTTGGAATGTACCCAAGATTGTAGCAAGACGAATCTTATTAGCAATAGTCTCTTCAGTGTCGTCAGAGCGAATGATACAAGAAGACAGGTTACAGAATTGGTAGGGACGTAAAATTATTTCTGAGCACGGATTCGTGCCAAAGGCGTAAGTCGCATCACGTCGTCCATTCTTAGCTGCTTGCACTTGAGAAGCCTGACGATTAAAGATACCACGCTCACCACTGTGTGATTCATAGATACTAGACCACTCACGCATGAACTGACCGATAGATGGTGTCTCTAAGTACGAAGCAGAGTTGTTTGCCAATGCTCGTTGAGCTTGACCATCCCACCAATTACCTGCTTTAGCGTGTGCCATCTTATCATCAGATAAGTCTGACAAGCTAATCATTGCTGACCGTCGGACTCCACCCACAACAACAACTTCCCCGATTTTGCACAGAATATCATGGCACTCAAGGGAACTGAGACGGCGACCAACTGCTCCTTTAAACTTGGCAACGCAAAACTTATAAAGTTCTTCCAGAGGTCCGGGTCCACTTGCTCGTCCACCGAAAGTTTTAAGTCTGGCACCTGCAGGTCGAACTCTCGATACGTCGAACTTTGGAATCTCGCCAGAGTACAAAAGAGCCAAGAGCTGTCGTAACGATTTTGCCCATCCTTCTTTAGAATCCGACACAACAATAGTAGTCTTACTGTCAAACAACTGCTCCGGCACTTCAGGTAACTTTTTAACATATTGTTGCTCCACAGAGAATCCAACACCTGTACCACAAAGCAAGATATACATCGCTTCATCAAATGCTTTAGGGTCATCAATCGGTAAATAAGAGCAGTTAAACGCAGCTACGTTCTGACGCTCTAGTGCTGGTCCTGCTGTCATAATCGCTCGCATAGACGGAACTACGTCCAGTGCGTTTACTGCTGTTTCTAGTTCTGCACGTAATTCTTTAGTGAGTGTATAGTTTTGTTTTGTGGCTAAGTGTTTCTCCATGAAGTCAAAGTACCGTGCCACTGTTTCGTTCCAGTGCTCACGACGACCTTTATCATCGAGATACCGACTGTAGCGGCTCTTAGCGATGAAGGTGTTATACGGAGTCATTGTGTATGCTGTCATTGTTATTTAACTTCCTTTTCTAGTTTATCGGCATTGTCCTCGATACGGTCTGAGAACATTTCTACTATGTCTTCACTGCTGATGTTTAAAAGCTCTAAGAGTGTTATCTCATCTAAGGCAGTCAATCGTTCTTTTATTTCATGCAACAGTAACGGCATAGTCTTTCTTTCTATTTGTTGTAATACATATCGTTTACTTCATCGTAATGCGTGATTAGGTATTCGATATAATGCTGTGCTTTTTCTAAATCCTGACGCCCTGCTTTGTAAGGAAATCGAAGTAAGTATTTTAACACATTTGCCGACCAAGGGTCAAGTCCGTATGCTGCCATGACATCCCAAGGCTGTATAGCGGCTACTTTGTAGTGATTACCGCCTACCTGCCTAGAAAGACTATCTCCGGGGTCTTCCTGACCGTCCTCAAACTGCTTTCGTACCTCTTCCCCACGCTTTGCGTAAATCTCTCGCATTGCTTCTGTGACAGACTCTTTAACCACTTCTTTTCTAAACTCATCGTACTCAGTTAAGACATCATAGCCATAATGTGCTGGCATTGCTTGTGGATATGTGCTCATACTAATCCTTTCACTTCGACTTTTTTCTTTTCCAAAGCTGTCGTTCCTTGCGCCCACGTACCGCAGGATTTACACTGATACCGCTGATACGTTCCAGTAGATGAAACTGCTGTTCCACGTTTCTGAAGATGCGTTTGTCCACAAGATGGGCAACCTTGAATATCGCTGAATAGATTACGGTTAGGAGCGTTCTTAATCCAAGGTAGAAGTGTATTGTAAAGGTCTTCCAACAAAATAACATCTTGTATATTATAATCTTCCATCCGCTTCCACGCATCTTTATCTCCGTTCATGCACTTGACCCACAACTCATGTCCTTCGTGAGCGTGTTTCTGTCCTAAACCTAAACGTTGTGCTACATAGTCTAACTTGTTGCTAGGAAAACGAAACTGGCTACGAACCACACGCAGTAAATCAATTTGTTTATAAGGCGATGGTGGACTATAACGATGTAAGAGGAATTCCTTGTTAAGCGTAGGAATGTCAAACTTAGTACCGTTATAATGCACCACAGCGTCAGCTTCGTTGAGAAGTCCATGAATACCTTTCAACATGGCTTTAGGTTTAGATTGTTGTACAGAATCAAACATCATCTCATCTGAATTAAGCCACTTAGCTGCGTAGCATAAGACATAAGAAGATTCCATCAACTGATTGATACTGACGTTTTGCTGCCACAGGCCCCAAACATGGGCTGTGTTAGGACTTGTCTCAATATCTAGTAGTAGAATTTTCACTGTTCATCATCCTCAAATAAAGAATTTAAAGCATTATTACGTTGACGATTACGAAGCACCATTTCTACTTCAGCGGGAGTAATGTACTGGTCTCTGATGCGTCCAAAAGGATGCTCAGTAACGAACAACACATTGTCTGACAAAGCATAACCATATCGTGCTGCTAAGAAGTCAGTAAACTTAATCACTAACATATGCCATGATTCACAGTCATCAACTCTAAACTCTGACATATGCGCACCGTCTACATCTTCTAATTCAAACTTCAGGGACATTGTATCCACTATGTTTCTCCTTGTTTGCAATAATCATTAATAAAACATCAATTTGTTTCTTTAAGTAAGCGTTCTCTTCTTCAAGCCAGAGTAGTCTTTCTTTTAAGATACTGATTGGTGTACTCATGCTGCCATCAAATCAAACAACAACTCTGCATCTATTACCGCTAATGGAGGTTTACCATTCTCTTTGATGATAACGATTGGTTCTCCGTCACCGTGAGACTGGCACTGCTCGTAGTAGCGATACACTGCTATCTTTGCTAAAGACTTACATTCAAATGTTGCTGGTAGTTCTTCTTTAGCAAACTGAGACATCACGACATCTTCTCCGTGACTACCCATCGGACAACTGCGTAAGTCCTTGTCCGTCAACTGCGGGTAACGCTTCAGTAGTTCCGCTACCACCCACTTCTGCAAGTTTCTTCCCTTTGCTTTTGCGCTTTGTGTTTTCAAGGGTGATTGCCTTTCGTTTAGTAATCATTTGTTTTGGAATGGTAATACTGTTGTTACACATTCCTTCAGTAATCGTTCCTGCTAATTCTAGTTGTTGGTCATCTTCAAACACTACAAAACCAACTGTCTTACATTGTAAATCTTCACGCTTAGGTTCATGCCACTCGCCTTGTGCTAAAGCGTCTAACCACTCAACTAAGACAAGTTTGGAGCTTGCCAGACTTGGTTGGGTTCTCTTTGGAGCCACAGCAACTGCCCGTTCTCCAACACTCGCTGCTGGTCGCCCTCGTAGGCTTTGAGGACTGCTTGATACAGTTCGTTTTCGTTTGTACATTTCTCTAACACCTTTTTAGCTTTAACAGGACCAATGCCTTTTAGTCCGACAATGTTATCAATCCTATCGCCAGTTAGTATCTGAGTGTAGAAAGCAGTTAAGCCTTCAAACTCTGTGACATAATACTTTTCTTTCTTGCGGTAGTTGTAATGCCAACCTCTAAACTGGTTCAAGTCTTTGTCGATATGTACCATGATGGATTGGTCTTCAGGAACTGCATAAGCGGCGATACCGACTGCATCGTCAGCTTCGATACCCTGCACTACTTCAAAGCCCCAAGAGTTCACTAGGTGGTCTCTAAGAGCCTGTAGATGCACAGGCTTCTCAGCTATCCTCTGACCCTTGTATGGAACTGTAACTGCTATCGACTCTCTAAAGTTGCCTTTGCCCGTTAGGAAGCCCTTGTAGTCTTCACAGTCTAAGTCCATACAAAGTTCAGTCATTGTTTGCTCCAGCCGTGACAACGCAATCTTTTCCTCTGTATCGTTGCTAGAGAAACCGACTGCGTAGCACAGACTGTCTGCATCAATGAGTGCGGTTATCACAGGATGTCGTCGTCCAAGTCGTCATCTTTGGAATCACCGTTGGCATCATACTTCACCAAATCAGTAATCACAATCTTAGCCAATGAAGCACTAACACCTTCTTTGTTCTTCCACTTCCAGCTATACGGCTTAATCAAAGCAACAGCTTTAGAACCGTTACCAACTGCGTCTTTAATCTCAGTACCATCTTTGTCAAAAGGCTGGATAGCGTAGTTAGACTTCACTGTCAAGAACCAACCCTTCTCAGGCTTGTCTTCACGCTTACGTGGTGCAAGACCAATAGACTCTAACGCTTCTACAGCAGCTGTTGAGAGGTTCGCTAAGTCGCATTGAAACTTGCCACTCATCTCATTTACTTTATCAAAAGAAGCCCATTGAACTTCTGCTTGAATCTTTACTGGTTTCATTTCCATTTAATTCTCCTTATCTACTACGGTTTAGAAATACTGCTTGGTTATTATACAGCAACTACAAAATTAATGCAACGATTGATTATGATAGTCAATACTATCTTCTAACGTACCGTCCTCAATGTCCAATACTGCATCCTTTAACAGCTCGTATGTCTCGTCTAAATCAAAGCTAGAACTTAACGAGTAAGTCCCATCCTTGTATGCAGACACAGCTACCATCCCTAATAGGTTCTCGTCTTTTTCTTCAGTCATTTTAGTGGCTTTCGCTCCAGTTAGTTCCTACATGATATTCAGCATCCATAGGACACCTTGTCTTTAAAACCACCCCTGCAATCCTTGCTGCTTCGACGGCTGTTTTACCAACGATTTCAGCGTAGGCTTGCGGAGTCTCAATCTGTATTTCATCGTGTACCCATGCAACAAGTCTATAAGGTATCTTGTCTTTCCTGAGCATCTTCGTTGTTTCGATAATCCACTGTTTGGCAACAATTGCTCCAGCTCCTTGTAGCAAGGTATTGACTGCCGAATGTGCGGAACGTATGTTAAGTCTCCTACCGTCAAGACCCGGTAACGTCCCCGTTGCAGACATTCTTTCAACCTTGTCACGAAGACTTTTGAGTTTTGGCATTGCTTTGAGATACCGATTAATAACGGCTTGTCCTTCTTGTGCCGAACAACCAAGAATCTGACCAATCTTTGCGCCACCCGCCCCGTAAAGAAATGCGAACCCAAAACGTTTTGCTTCCCCTCGACTGGAAAGACCCGCTGCTTGCCTGTTCTTCTCATGAATGTCTCCTGATAATAGTGTATTCGTGTACTCATCGTCTTGCATATAATGAGCAAGACAGCGAAGTTCAAGCTGTGCTAAATCAACGCCTACCAACGCATTTCCTTCATCCACCGTCCAGAGCGAACGACACTCTTTACCGTATATAGCGTCCATATTTGGCACTTGCGCCATGTTAGGCGACATATGCGTTGCACGTCCGCTAATAG
>Ga0247723_1001586_pt1 | contig 13142 bp, 23 predicted proteins | sample MSEWelMarce5H_FC_FD_189079 | JGI IMG/M metagenome (GOLD analysis project Ga0247723, IMG submission 189079) | Subsurface sediment microbial communities from gas well in West Virginia, United States - MSEEL Well Study Marcellus 5H_FC | ecosystem: Environmental > Terrestrial > Deep subsurface >...
CTCTCAATCGAGTTGGGAAATGTCGCTATGGCTACTACTGAAATGGTTGCGGACGCTCTCCGCGCCACCGCAGACCGCGTAACCGCGCAGGACGCTGGAATCATTCGTGACATCAACGGAAATACCGTTGGCGAGTGGGCGTTCGAGGAGGACGCAGACGACGACTACGAGGACACGGAGCGCGACGACGCAGGAGCAGACGGTGAGTGGCTGGCAAGTGCTGGACACGGAACAGACGAGGACTACGGATACTACGGAGACTCTGAGTAACTCCCCAAAAGAAGCCCCTTCGCAAACGCGAGGGGGTTTTCTTTTTGTGCGGTGATGCGGTTGGCGCGGAAAACTCTCAATTTTTATTTGCGCCGATTTTTCCTGATGCGGTGTGCGGTTGGCGAGAATGAAAAAATAAAGATTTGACATAGAGACGAATGACTGGCAGAGTGTAACTATCAACCAATCAGGTTGGTGCTTGGTAACTAAACAGAGAAGGGACTGAGATGAACACTCAGGACAAGCCAGAGGGAGTCGAACTCTCGATGAAGGCGCGTAAGGCACTCGCGGAAGTTATCCGCCTACGGGCGGTTATCGCAGAAGCGGAAGCCACCAAGAAGGAAGCGGAAGCAATCCTTTACAACGCACTCGTCGAAGGCGAGACGGGTCTCATTCGGGGAATCCCCGCCGTATCCATTCAGGGTCGTGACCGCAAGGGAATCGACGCGAAGGCACTCGCGGAAACGCACCCCACAATCGCTCAGGCGTTTGCGACCCTCACTCACTACACGGTTATCAATACCGCGTAGTCTCCCCAGCAAGAAGCCCCAGCCAATCGGTTGGGGCTTTTTGTTTGCCCCGTGCGGTTCACAAAAATTGCGACTTTTCCGCGCCGTCCGGGCTAGGGCTAAAACTTTCTAAAAGAAAATGACGTAACCAAACTTGCGCGGAAGGGACTCAACTTTTGATTTGTGTGCGGTGTGCGGTATCACAAATAAAGATTTGACAGCACGGGCAAAGACTGGCAGAGTGTAACTATCGCAAGCAACACAAGGCGAGTTGGTAACTAAACAGAGAGAAGGACAAAATGCGAAAAGCAGTTGTCATTGGGTTCGATGAGAGCATTGAGGTTCTTGACCTTGACGCTCCCGAAGGTTCACTCAAAGTCTTACAGGACGCGGTGGACGGTTGGGTTCAGGTCGTAGACCTAGCACCGAAACTATCCATTTGGGTGAACGAAGAAAGCAAACTAAATGGCTTGCCTTACAACGGGAAAGCCACAGCAATCTTCCAAGAGCGTTTCGGCGCGGTGGACATCATTCTCGGAAACGCCGTCCTCACGGGTGGCACGGACGAAGAAGGCGAAACAATCGGACTCACGGACGAACAGGTAGCACGGATACAGCGACTGTTCGCCTAACTCAAAAGGAAGCCCCTCAGAAATGAGGGGTTTCTTTTTTTGCCGTTTGTAAAAGTTGCGGTTGTTCCGCGCCGTGAATCAAGCGCGGGCGAGAAATAAAGATTTGACATACAGAGCGAAGTGCGGTTGGATAGAAGTATCACCACAAGGTGAATGGTAACTAAACAAGGGAGCAGAAATGCCAGAGCCAGTAAAACTGAATGCCCTCATCGAGGACATTCTCAAAAGCCTCACAGAGGTGAATGAGTCTCTCGTCAGAATGGCAGAGCAGGACAAGGCAATCACCGAGGAAGTCGAACGCCTCACCAAGTAACGAAAAGGAAGCCCCGTCTCAGGACGGGGTTTCTTTTTTTGTGCGCGGAGAAAAATTGCGACTTTTCCGCGCAAGTGCCGACCTACTGAACGCTCGGTAAGGACATCGCAAATGTTTCTTTTTCGAGGCTGGAGAAACGACTTGACATCGAGCGCGGAATAAACGATACTTTTGTTAGTGGAGATACGAAGTCGTTTGTCCCCTTTCTGTAAAAAATACCGTGTCTCCACCTAGACTTGTCCCCCTGTGACAAGTTACCAACAAGAAACGCTCCCCTAGTCTTTCCCCCCATCGACTAGGGGAGTTTCTTATTGCGCGGACGCGCCGAATAAATGTTTGACATACGAAGGCAAATAGGCTTGGATAAAGGTATCAACAAGAAAGGGGAGTCAAGATGACTACCGAAAAATACACCATCGAGTTAGACAACTGCGCGGAGGAATGGGAATACACCGACGCGAAGGAAGAAATGGAAGTTGCGTTCGAGAAGGTTGGCGACTATGTCTTCATCGAAGGCACGGGAATGGGTTGGACTCGCGCTAGCGGATACATCGTCGTTGATAGCGCGAAGGCAGTAGACGCGCTTGGACTGAACGGAGAATACCGAATCGTCCTTACCGTTGGCGAAACGCTGAGCGCGGTGCGCTACTCACACGACGAGCCAACTGGCGCGTCGTTCACCTTCCGTCCCGCTACCGAAGAAGAAGTTGAGGACTCGCGCTACTAACGCCGAGTCGAGAGAATCCCCGCTCCGGCGGGGTTTCTTTTTTGCCGAATAAAGACTTGACATTGTGACAGAAGCGCGTAAAGTAAGTAATAAGAAGCAACACTCGCTCAACAGAAAGGGAAACGAAATGAGCGGATACTACCCAGACGGAGTGACTGGCAACGAGTTTGCTATCGCCGGCGCGGATAAGGAATGGGACGACCAGCGCGTCGTCTACTGCGGTAACGAGGACTGCGCGGACTTTGAGGTCGAGAAAGACCTTATGGTTAGTCTCGCGTCATACGGAAGCGACGAATGGGGAACATTCGACTGCCCGACCTGCGGAACACAAGGCGAATACGAAGGCACAATCGAATACGACGAATCGCCTTACGACACAATCGAGGAAGCACAGAGCGACTGGTAATCGCGCCGAGAAAGGGAAGCCCGCTGAAAGGCGGGTTTTCTTTTGCCCAAACGCCAACGCGGGCGAAAGGAAAACTTGCGACTTTTCCGCGCCCCTGGTTCTCGAGGTCCTGGTTTCTTTTTAGAAGTTGCCCGGCGCGTAGTGAGCGCCGGCTGGTGCGCGGGTGCGAAATTATTATTTGACAATTTGCTCGAGCGCGGGCAAGATATAAGTAGTTGGTAACTAAATAGAGGGGAGGTGAGCACAGTGGATAAGGACAATCCTTATGTCGCTAGCGACATCTATGAGCGTCAGGAAGCTGACGAGCAGGGACTCGGCGGGAGCGTAATGCGCGACCTAAACGAGATGGACAGCATCGAAGAGATGATGGACTACTTCGGAGACGAAGACCCCGTGGCTTGGCTTTAGTCGCTCGAAGGGAAGCCCCGTAGCGATACGGGGTTTTTCTTTTGACATCGCGATGACGCGGTGAAATAATGAATCAACAACGAATGGAGACTTTATGGGATACATAATCGGAATATGGTTTTTTATGTTGTTCCTAGTTTTTCTTGCGGGCATATGGTCGCTGGGATACAAAAAGGGACGCAAGAACTATGAGCAAGAAATAATCAATGAAGCAACCACTAGAGAACAAGAATCAGAACAAAAGCTAGAACAAAAGATGCACAATTCAAATCGCCCAAAGCGAGAAGTCGTATTCGTAGACACGGAAGAAGAAGAATTCGAAGCCCCGAAGCCCGCTGGAAAACATATTTATGACCCTAAGCAACACAAAGTAGTTTGGGTTCCCGCCGAGTAGCGGTAGCCAGAAAGACCCCGTCAGAAATGGCGGGGTTTCTTTTTGCCCGCCGAAAGAAATGGACATTCTTCCGCGCTGATAACCTAGATGAATGGATTTTGAAAGACTCTGGAACGAGCGTGACCGCGTCCTCGGTGAGGCGACGCTCGACCTTTTGATGACGAGTCTTGCGATGATTATGGTTGAGTGGCACGACGATGAAATGCCAGACAATGTGCGGTTGATACACGCTTGGTTGTGTGAGGAAATTGAGAAGCGCGTCCCTGAGATAACGCCGTTGCTGGACAAGTATGCGAAAGACTTGAAGAATGTGCGCTATGGACAGATGGTTCTACTCGCCGTGGAAACAGTTGAGAAGTTCTGTTAGACTCTGGCTATGAATCTTCAGTTGCTGGCAATTGCCGTCGTTGTGTTTGCTTTCTCGGGAGGGACTCTGCTCGGAGTCTGCCTCGGACGAGAACTGGCGCGGAAGAAGCGTAGAAAAGAAGATTCTTTGACCCCGATGCTCGGAGTCGTCTTGCCCCCTGAGAAAGGAAACTAATGTTTCGTCGTATCTGGTTGTTCCTTCGTGAAGTTGTTTGGACTGCGGTTGGTTCGTTCGCCTTGATTATTGTCTCGATTGGCTCGGCGCTCGCCGGCGCTAACTTGGCTACTGTTTTTGCGCTCGGACTCAGCGCGATTGCGCTCGCCGTGCTTGCGACACGCTCATAATAAGTATTTGACTTTTGTCATAAGTTGGATAGTCTTTACTTATGAATGACGCAACGACACCACAGAAAGACTTTATTCTCTCCCTTATGGGACAGCGTGAAGTCGCGCCCGACTTCCGTGAAGGCATTACTGCCGAATGGGATTCGCTTACAAAGGGACGCGCTGGCGAACTTATCGACGCGCTGAAATCCCTCCCTTACGCACCAAATGGTGGCAAAAGCGCAAGCCCCGCCTACCAAGCATTGTGCGCCCTACCCAAGACCAAGTTCGCTATTCCCGCTGGCGTTATTGCTAGCGCGGTATCAGAGAGCGTGGACGACCTTATGTTCGTCGAAGTAAAAGAATACAAAGGGACGACTTACTTGCGTCGTCTCTACGGTTCGTGGGGAGACTTCCGCCGTGAGCGTCTCTCCCGTGACGACGAGAACGCCGTAGTTGGGATTCTCGGTTCTGACCCCTTGCGGTTCGTAAAAGAGTTTGGACAACACCACGCGCGTTGCGCGAACTGTAACGCCGAACTTACTGACGAGAAGTCGCGCCAATACTTTCTCGGACCGGACTGCCGAAAGAAGTTGGGCGTTTCCTAATTTGGTATGATAGTGGGTATGACTGATAACCTAACCCCTATCACCGACGAGGACGACTACTCGGACGATGACTTCCTTGCCGTTGAGGCAGAGGAAGTTTTCGTCGTTGAGGACACTCCCGTTGAAGAAATCGCACCCGTCGAGGACATCGTCCCCGTCGCCATCGTCGAGGAAGCGCCGAAGCCCAAGCCCGCGAAGGCAGAAGCAAAAAAGAGCACTTTTTCCGCGCAGACTCCACCCCCAACAAAGCCACACGTCATCTCAAAAGATGATACTGACACTGTTTTCCTTTCTCAATGTGTCTACAAGAGCAAGGTGAGCCGTAAGTCTTTGACTGTTCACCACCTACAGCGCCGTCTGAAGGAGTGGGGGTTCAAGGACGCGTTTGCGGACAAGGACGGATACTACGCCGACAAGACCAAGAAGTCTGTTGCAGAGTTCCAAGAGTCTGCTGGACTCGCAGTGACTGGACTCGTGGACGCGGAGACTTTCACTCGAATCTTTGAAGGCGACACCAACGTCACCATCGTTCTTTCCTAAAGTTCTTTTTAGAAAGCCCCTGCTGAGAAGCGGGGGTTTTCTTTTTGGGTAAAGACTTGACATTATCTGGCAAAGGGGATAGATTCTAGACAACAACAGAAAGGAATCTCAATGGAGACCACTCAGAGTGTTTGCGGTATTGAGGGTTGCACATTCCCCGCTGGGGGAATGGCTCCAAGTCATAACCCATCAAGTCGTTGCGAGTCTGGCTCACTGCCACACTGCACTTGCGATACTTGTTTCTAAAAGAATCCCCCGCCGAGTGTGGGGTTTTCTTTTGGAATAAATACTTGACATTTATGTCGAAGTCAGTAAAGTAGTAAGTGTCTACAGAAAGGACAAGGAAATGAAGTTCATTATCCGCCGAGCAGTATTCGCAGTAATCACAATGCCAGTCGCGTTCTTGGCTTACGGAGTCATCTACTTTGGACTGGGGTTGCTCACCGCCACCAACACGGCTAGCGTTGCCGTCTACCTTGAGAATGTAGTGCTAATTGGAATCGTATGGGTTCTTTTCATTACATTCGCTACACAAATCTGGAGTTGGAGCGAACGAATCACTCGCCCGTAACGCCGAGACAGAAGCCCCTCGCTTAGGCGGGGGGTTTTTGTTTTGACAAAAAATGAGTAGACAAGTATTGTAAGAGAGTCAGACAAAATACAAACAGAAGGGACTGACAATGGAAAAGAAACAGAAGTGGGGATTAGTTCTCCCTACCGAAGTTGTCGTCGCGCTGAAGGACTTGCGGGACAATAAGCACAAAGAAATGTTCGCAGATTATGTAGAACTTTTGCGGACAGAAGGCTGGAGTCTTGCGAGTATCGCTGACCCGCTGGGAATGACGCGGGAACGGATTCGTCAAATTGCGAATTCGTGTAAGTCGCTGGAACTCGCTGAAGCCTTTGCTGACGCACGGGGGTGGGAAGTTCCCCGCGTTCCTTATCTTGCGCCTAAGTATTCGCGTAAGACCCCAATCCCACTGAAGCCGTCTGAGGAGACAGTAGCCCGTCTTATGGCGCTGAAGCCTGTTGCTAGTTCGGTTCGCTGGGCAAGTTCTAAGGGACGCGCTGAAGCCGAGGAGTATGTTGGGATTATCGCTGATGAAATCAAGCGTGGCGTGACCGTCTATATGGTTGCGAAGTCGCTGGGCGTTACCCCGCTGGCAATCCGTTCGCGGTTGTCGCGCTACGGACACTTGCCCCCAACTACGGGAGGTTCGGAAACGTATCAAGCAATGTTTGCTCCCGCGAAGCACCGCGTTTAGCACGGGAAAAGAGAAGGGCGGGAGAAATCCTGCCCTTTCTTTTTGCCCTGATACAATAAAAGTGAAGTTTTTCCGCGCCACTAAGGAGTCTGATGGGTAAGTCACTCGCACAAATCGTTGCTGAGCTGGACGAAGTTGAGCGTGGAAAGATTCTCGAAGGGTTTGATTCTGACGCTTTGCTTTGGGATTGGACTTTTTGGGGTCGTCCTGAGCAACGAACGCCCGAAGGGGACTGGAATATCTGGTTGCTACTCGCTGGGCGTGGGTTTGGTAAGACTCGAACGGCTGCGGAGTGGGTTCGTGAGCAAGCCAGAATAACGAAAGACGGGCAACGACGCTTTGCTTTGGTTGCTCGAACAGCTGCTGACGTTCGTGACGTTCTTGTCGAAGGTGAGTCTGGGATTATGAATGTCACCCCGCCATCGGAGCGTCCTTTGTATGAGCCATCGAAGCGTCGCTTGACGTGGCCGAATGGAAACACAGCCACTTGCTTTACTGCTGACGAGCCAGACTCATTGCGTGGACCACAGTTCACACACGCGTGGGGTGACGAAGTTGCTGCTTGGAGACAATCCCCTGATGCTGCTGGTATGACCGCGTGGGACAACTTGCGAGTCGCCACCCGTCTTGGAAGTAACCCACAAATCTTGGTGACCACTACCCCGAAGCGCGTCCCGTTGCTTTATACATTGCTTTCTGAGCACGAAAAGAATCCCGAAAAGATAAAACTCTCGCGGGGTTCAACGATGGATAACGCGGGAAATCTTGCGTCGTCATACATTGACGCAATCACCGGCGTTTACGCTGGGACTCGACTTGCGTCACAGGAACTTTATGGTGAAATGCTCGACGCAGTTGAGGGTGCCCTTTGGACTGATGAACTAATTGAGAATCACCGTCAGAGTTCGGCGGGCGGGGATATGCCATTACGGGTTATCGCAGTAGACCCGTCAGTTGCTGAGAATCCCCGTGATGAGTGTGGCATTGTCGTAATGGGTTCGACTGCTGACCGAGACCTATATCGCAGACAAGCGTGGGTTCTTGAGGACGCAAGTGTTCTTGGTTCACCAACAGTCTGGGCGCAAGCCGTTGTTGCTATGGCGCGTAAGTGGGGTTGCCCCGTTGTTGCTGAAGTCAATCAAGGTGGAGCGCTAGTCAAGAACGCAATCAATACCATTGACCCCACAATCAAGGTTCTCGAAGTTCACTCGAAGTTCGGTAAAGCCCTACGGGCTGAGCCAGTCACGCTTGCTTATGAACAGGGACGCGTCCACCACGTCGGTTACTTTGCTGAACTCGAATCGCAAATGCTTTCGTGGATTCCTGGTGAGGGCAAATCCCCTGACCGAGTAGACGCGCTGGTGCACGGGCTGACCGCCCTGCTTATCAAGCCCCCTGCTGGGTTCACGGGTGGAAAGATTACTGCCCGTTCTCACGCGGGACGACGCATTGGAGGCATCTCGAATCGCGGGAACGGGAACGGAACTTTCAGAGTTCGATGAGCTGACGCGGAAAAATGTCACTTTATCTTTTGGCAACAAAAAACCCCCGATGGTGAGTCGGGGGTTCTTTGCTGGGGGTTCGACCTAGTGGCAGTTACACTCGCACGGCGCAAGTTCTCTTTTAGAGGCTCGTAGTGCGCGACGCTCGTCGGCTAGTTCCGCCATCTCAGCGTTTAGAGTGATGACTTCTCGCGCCCACTCGCCCAACTCGGTCAGGTTGATTCCACCCGTTGATGTTGTGCCTAGGCTGATGCCAAAGTCCATAATGAGTTTGCGACGCTCTTCGTGAACTTCGTCAATCTCTTTTTGCAACTCGGCAATCCGTGCCTTGATTTCGTTGGTTATCATTCCAACTCCCTATTTAGTTACCAATTCCCCTGCTTTTGCTGGGGTAATGCCAGTATTGCCTAGTTTGTCCCCTGTGTCAAGTCCATTCTGATTCCGACACGCGGGGGGTAAATACTTGACAAGCGGGGCACACTACGGTTTGATATCAGTAGGGCAACAGCCCGTTGGTAACTAAACAAGGAGGAAGTGATGAACTCAAACAAGGCACGTCGTGGGCGGGCTATGGTAGCCGTCAGCGCGTTGATAGTCGTGGGATTCATTGGTCTGGATATGTTCTCAGCGACTTACATTGTGAAGTCAGCGGGAGCAGACTTCCGATACGAATTCGCTTGGTCAGTCATTGGCTGGCTTTTGGGAATCGCGGTAGTGTTCTTTGGCTGGAACATTCTGACTTACAATCGCCCCCGCTACGCCCGTCGTCGCGGATAGTCTCACCCCCGAAAGCCCCCCGTGAAAGCGGGGGGTTTTCTTTTGCCATTGAGAATAAGTCATTGACAATTACTCAGGGGTATGTGAGTATGTAGATATCAAGCAATTGCTTGTCATCGAGAAGGGGAAAGAAATGACACAGGAACAACTAGACATCATCAAACTAGCCATTGGTGGAGGATTGTGTGGGTTCGTATTTCTAGGAATTATGGCTATGGCAATCTTTGGCTCACGGGAAAGCAAGAAGAAGTAGCCCGCCAAGACCGAGACCCCCGCCCTATCGGGTGGGGGTTCTCTTTTGCCCGCTCCAAGAAAGTGACGTTTTTCCGCGCTTGCCATCTTGCTCGCCATCGAGTTCGAGAAAGTCTTTTACGAAGTTGAGCTGGCAGTCTCCCTGGTTGAGTGCTAATCACGTCAAGGCATCTTGGAATAAATGTTTGACGTATGTAGTGAGGACGAGTCATACTATGAGAGTCAAAGTAATTGACAACCAAACAAGAAAGAAGGACACAATGACTGTAATCGTCACAATGCTCAACGGAAACAAAGCGTTCCCGTGGTTCGATACTGATGACCGAGAGCCACTCATCAAGTTCTACGAAGAAGCAAAACAGAATGGTCAGATTCTCGACTACCAAGTCGCGTAACTGAATCGCCCCCTAGTAATCGCTAGGGGGCACACACTCTCTAAGGAGGAGAAAATGAACACACAGCAGTATGTAACCGAGACCCGTCCTCACCCGTTTATGGCGGGCGAGCAGACCGTCTACCGTTTCCCTAACGGGTATGGCGCTAGCGTTATCCCCGTAATGGATTACTTGACCGACGGTATTGTCGAGGGTCTCCACGAAGTAGCGATTATCAAGGACGATGAAATTGTCTACGATACCCCGCTAACCGATGACGTTATTCGTGTTGAGACCGAGGGTCTCCCCGCGTTGCTTGAGAGTATCGCTACTCTCTAGCCCGCGTCACACTTGATACCCCGCCTAGAGCGGGGCATTAGTGTTGCCCCTGAAAATAAATGTTTGATAATTCGTCAGACCTAGGGCAATCTATAAGTATCAAGCAAATCGCTTGGGTTGGTAACTAAATAGGGAGTGACGATGTATACAATCATCATCAACACAGTCTGGGGCATCAAGTCTGATAGGGGCGACAGCATTTCGTCTCTCATCAACTACGCAGAGGGTATCAACAGCGAGACCCCCTACAGCGTCTACTGGTACACGGTAGTCGATACCGAGACTGGCGCTCAGGTCGAGACCTACCTAATCAACGAGGGCGCACCTACCCTCAGGTAGTCACTCAAACAATCACCCCCCGTCATCAAGGCGGGGGGTTTTTGTATGCCCGCTATCCCCCGTATTTACAGGGGACACGCCGATAAAGAAATAAAGATTTGACATTAGAAACAGACCCGGGCATAGTAATCATTGTCACCAACTACCAACGGGGTAGGCGGGACACCGAGACCTAGGTCTCACAAACGAAAGGGTCACAATGACCAACATCACCACCACCGAGACTGTCTCGGTAGAGAGCATTGCTCTCAGGGGCAAGGGTGCTGACGCACTCAAGGCTCTCATCACGGCTCGCGCCCTCAAGGCTCAGGCTGAGGCTCTGGAGAGCGACGCTCGCGCCACGCTCCTCGCTATCCTCAAGGACAAGGGCGCGGTCAAGGCTCACGTCGCTGGTCACTCGGTTGTATTCCGCACCGAGACCCGCAACACGATTGACAGCAAGGGTCTCCGTGAGACCTACCCCGAAATCGCTGACGCGTTCACCAACACGGCAACAATCGAAAAGTTGGTCACCCGCTAGTCTCCCCTAGCGTTACCACTAACCCCCCTGCCATACGGTAGGGGGGTTAGTCATTGTGCGGGGTATGCCTACCCCTGTGTCTGTGTGTTTGTGTCTTATACGGGTATACGGGTATGCCCTGTGTGTTGCCCTGTGTGTTGCCGTGACCCTGTGTGTTTGTGTGTCTGTGTTTTGCCCCTGTGCCTGTGACCCTGTGACCCTGTGTGTTTGTATGACTATCCCTAACCCTGAGAGAGCCTGAGAGCCTGTGTGTGCCTGTGTGCCTGTATTGCTCCCCTGTGTGTGTTTGTGAGCCTGAGAGAGCCTGTGAGAGTCTCCCCTAGCCCTGTAATCCCTGAGAGCCTGTCTATGACCCCCTGAGAACCTGAGAGAGCCTGTGACCCCCTGAGAGCCTGTCTGTCTGTCTGTGTGACCCTGTAACCCCTGAGAGCCTGTCTGTGAGCGCGTAGCCCTGAGAGCCTGTGTGTCTGTCTAAGAGCCTGAGCCTGTGTCTGTCTGTGTGTCTGTGTCAGTCACTCACCTAGTTGTCAGACTGAGACTGAGAGCCTGTCTAGTCACTCACCTAGTCATCATTAGACAGACAACTAGACACTAGTCACTCACCTAGTTATCAAACACTAGTAAGAATGAGCCGGAGCAAGCATTATTGCTCAAAATCCTGAGAAAAAAGTAAAACGGAAAAATCGCAATAAATTGCTGGGGTATGGGGGCAGCCTCCGGAAACGATTCTCGCCGGGGCGTTCCGGAAGCGTACCCTTCTCACCGCCCAAAAGCATCCAACGTAAATGTTCAGAAATGAATCCTCTGTACAAGATTCTCCACCCTAAGCCGTAAAAAAATTTTTGAAAAAAATTCGTCCAGGCGTTCATTTTCTTTCTGTAGTGTAGAATGAAACAATGCGTCGGTCAGCTAGAAATCAGTCACTCCCCAAGGTGGAGCAAGAACTACTCGCATCCCTACAGGGGACAGAATTAAAGCTTCGTTGCCGTGAACTATATAACGCTGGCTGGACTCTCTCCGCTATTGGAGACCCCATCGAGAAGCAACGCTCGACAATTCGTTTTTGGATTAACAACGTGCCAGATGTTCCGACTCGGGTCACCGACATCGTCCCTACCCCCGAGGACCGACGGTACGTCCCTAAGAAGCCAGCATCGCCTGGAGTGTCTCCCTCAGAGCGTGAGACTATTCAACATCTTGCCCCTCTCGCCCGCAGGTATCGAGCAAAGCTTTCTCTCAACCATCCCTCAACTCAAGCCAATAAAGAGTTGACGGAAATATGTACTCTCTTACATAACTCGGGAGTTCCACTACAAGAACTTGCGGATGTCGCAGGAGTCACCTACCGAGCTATGTATAGAAGGGTCCGTTCTCGCTAATGGCAAATCCACGACATGATGTCTTTCCTGCTTTTGTTGCCATCCTCCCCGCTGAGGACCCGACTCCTCTCTCGGAGATGTCTTCTGCCCCAAAGAGACCAGAAGCTGCATATCAAATAAATACCGCTCGAATCATTGTCTTCAACGGAAACGTCACCATCGCCGTCGACGGGTCTGAAGGTCCCCGCCTTGTGTTCAATGAAAAGATTGACCCTGCCACTCACGTCAAGGGTGCAACAGTCAGAGATGATTCTTTTGTACAAACGATTTCGGGCAAGAAGATTGCCTACAAAAAAGACACCGCCTGTGGATGTGGCTCACGCCTCAAAAGCTGGAACCCGTACCGAACCTCTTACAGCGTAAAGGACCCCACAGAATGATTGACCCGCTACTGCTAGTTCTTATTGCGCTTGCTACATATCGCGCGTGCCGATTCATTATTGAAGATGCGCTTCCAGAGCCAGTCCGTAATGCAATTTGGAAAAAGTTCCCGCCCACGCACGGTATCGGGTATTTGATTACTTGCTACTGGTGCACGTCCATGTACGTAGCGTCAGTATTTGTGATTTGTTCTATACTGGTACCTAGCGTTATGTTTATCATTTGCGCTATTCTTGCCGTCTCCGCGATTGCGGGAATCATCAGTCACATTATGGACAGAGGTTAGTCAGTGGGAGTATTCAAAAAAGATTCAGCCCTCGTTGCGGCAGCCTACTCTGCTCCTCGTTCGCTGACTGCTGCAGCTGCTCAAGTTAGACTCGGAGACCAGACCGAAGCTGAGCAATTTAAAAAGCGTCGCACATCTGCTGCCGCCCAATGGCAACAGGAAGCGTGGGAATACTACGACGCTATCGGTGAGATTAAATATGCCTTCAACCTAGTTGGCTCTGTTGTGTCT
>Ga0247723_1001587_pt1 | contig 13137 bp, 6 predicted proteins | sample MSEWelMarce5H_FC_FD_189079 | JGI IMG/M metagenome (GOLD analysis project Ga0247723, IMG submission 189079) | Subsurface sediment microbial communities from gas well in West Virginia, United States - MSEEL Well Study Marcellus 5H_FC | ecosystem: Environmental > Terrestrial > Deep subsurface > Rock...
TATGTATGTATTAAATTATGCCATTTATTTCCAGATATATTAGAAATACCAATTCCAATATAAGCAAATGATCCAGAAGTGTTTACCCCGCCATAAATTGTTGAACTCTCCATCCATAACGCATATGTATTGTTTGATGAAGATCCATATTGAAGTCCTATAAAAATAGCTGCATTTGGAATTGTAGAAAAATTAAACCAAACTTCTTGAGTTAAGCCAGATGTAGGACTCATTGAAGAAGATCTAACAATGGTCATATAATCGTTAGAACCATCAAAGTTAAAAAATGATTGTGGTGCGGATTGAAAAGATGGTGAATCAACAAAAGTAGCTTTATTAGAATTACCACTTAAGTCGTACCAAGTATTACCAGATCCAGAATAACTTGCACTATTAGCAGCATCTAAATACAACACCAATCCATCAGATGCAGAGGGTGGTCCAGAATAAATGCCCATTATACGAACCTTCCTTTGGTGGATGTATAATTGTGAAATATTTCTGAGGGTGTTAAAGCTCTATTGTAAACTTGTAAATTATAAATACGTCCACCTTGAAGTTCACCACCGGATGTATTTGCGCCAATTCTAAAGTTTGAAGTAGTGCCAATTGTGTCGCTTGAACTTCCTGTATCAACTAAGACAGCATTTACCCATACAAGTAAATTTGAACCACCAGATCTTTGTACTACTAATTGATTGATACCAGTTTTATAATGAACAGCAGCATTGGCATAAGCAGAGTAATTATTTAAAAACATTCCAATATATGATGGTCCATAAAAAACTTGTAAATTTCCTGTCCCATAGTTTCCGAATATAGTGCCATTTACGTTAATATGCTGAACCCATGCGCTTATTGTAAAATCTTGTGTGCCTGAGAGAACAACATTATTTATTTGAGCATAATCGTTAGTGCCATCAAAAGTTAAATAAGAAGATGCACCAACACTTGAAAATGTTGGACCGTTTGTTAAAGTTGCATTATTGTTATTGCCAGTTATATCAGCCCATATGACACCAGAACCAGGATATGACAATGGATTTGCAGCATCAACATTCATAATCAATCCATTTGTAATAATCGGGCTAAGATCTACATACCTTGCTTTTGTAGCATCATAATTTACTTTAACTTCATCTGGTGTAAGAGCTTTACTATAGATTCTAACAATTGAGCTATCTATTTTTGTGTAATAATCGTTTAAAGCTGAATTTGCTATCCTGATATTTCTTCCCGACACATTATTGATAGAAGTAGTGGTAGTCATTCCAACAGGTGATGAAGTTCCAATCATCGCACCATTCAAATAGACAGACAAACCAGCACCAGATCTAATTCCTAAAAGTTGATTCCAAAGATATAGTGTAGGAGTATTTGGAATTGTCATTAAATAAGTTGTAGATCCACTTTCAATAGCAAATATAACTGATTCACCCGTACCTGAAATACCATTACCTATGCCCAAACTCCATTCATTAGTTCCAGCACTTGCACCAGTATTCCATTTATTTACACCCCAATAATTACTACTTGAGGTGGTGGCGTTTTTTCTAAACCAATGCTCAACAGTAAAATTATTAGTACCAAAATCAAAAATAGAATTATCAAGTATTTCTATATAGTCATTCGTACCATCACAACTAATAAAACCACCTGAATTACTGGAATAAGTTGGGCCATTAATTAAGGCTCCATGATTGCCCCTATTAGTTAAGTCAAACCAAGTATTTCCAGAACCAGAATAAGATTTTGGATTTGCTGCATCTAAACATAAAACTAAATTAGATGTTACTATGGAAGGTGAATGTGAAAGACCCATTAGCTGTATCTTCCTCTCATAGCATCATAGTTTTGCTGGATTTCAAATTGTTCTAAGGGTCTGTTATAGAATTGTATAGCGGCTAATCTACCTGTAAATGGTTCATTATATGTGTACCTATTTCCAAATGATATCTCACCTGTTCCGACTGTGGTCAATTCACAATACACATGTAACCACTGATTTCTTGGAAAAACGGTTGAATTATTAGATCCAGAGTTTGGGTCTTTTTTAACACCATTCACATAAAGCTTATCTACACCACCAGAGCCATAATACAAAATATATGCATTGATTCCAGTTCTTCCGTCAAATAAGTAATTAACTCCAGCTATAGAAGATGAAACCCAAGTAACAAATGAAAAAGATCTGATTGTGTTTGAACTAAAAGCAATAACATTTGCTGTAGTTCCACCAATATTTGCATAAGCTGTACTGCCAGATCCTACAATTGTTGGTCCATCTCTTAAATCAGCAGTAGCACCAGCAGCAGAAGTGACATTGTAGATTCTTGACCCTGAACCTGGATAAGATAAAGCAGAACCAGCATCAAAAGCACTTACCAAACCATTAGTGACAATATCAGCAGTGTAAGCATATCTGCCTTTAGTAGCATTGTAATTTTGGTTAATTTCAGAGGCAGATAATTCTCTGTTATATAGTAGAACTTGGGAGACATTACCATTCATAAGCCCATTTCCACCATAGACAGGATAGCCTACATATAAAGGTGTATTAGCAGTACTAATACCCAAGCCAGAAACACTATCATAAGCACCATCAAAATAAAATTTTATATTAGAGCCATCATAAGTAATGGCAAAGTGATACCATTTATTTAATTTAACTGTAGCGGACGATGTAGCGTGACCAGCATATCTATGTGCAATTAATCTATTTTGATAAACTTGCATTTCGTAACCTTGGCTGTCTGCTGAAGCTCCTATTCTTGCCACTACACTTGATGAAACATTACCCATCCAAGCCCAAGCCATTAAAGTTCTAGGAGTAGTGCCAGCTATTCCGGTATTGTTAGAAGATACAATATAATCATCAACACCATCAAAAACTGTGTATTTTGCTAAGTTATTTGATATTGTTGGACCATTAGTAAGAGTTCCATGATTTCCGTTTCCAGACAAATCATAAAATGTAACTCCAGATCCAGGATAGCATTTTGGGTTTGCAGGATCGTAAGCAACAACTAATCCATTCGATACAATAGTTGGATTATATGCAAGAGCCACAATTTAATACTCCACTTCAAGTTTAGGTATGTCTATTCTTTCTGCATACACTGTAAAGTAGCATTTTATAGGATTAAGACAATTATCTTGTACATAGACAGTATTATTTTCAATTTTTTCAACATATAATTGACTAAATCTGCCTATAGGAGTAAGATTAACAGAAATTGAATCAAAGTCAACTAAATTAGTCCAATACTCAGGTAATTCGATAGTGTTACAACCAATCAATTTACCTCTGATATACACACCGTTTTCAGGCCCTTCCAAAGAACCATATCTTAAGTGCATGCCTTCTTTTGTTGGGTGGTCAATTACGAAGCTTTTATTTGTAGCGGAAATCTCACCAATAATATGTAAATCGTATTGAGGTGTCGCTGTATTGATTCCGACTCTATTATTAGTGGTGTCAAAATAAACATAAGCAGTACCAGCAGAATTACCAATACTTACACCAGAAGCAGCATCAATTCCAGGTCTAATTGAAAGTGATGAAGTTGCCGTGATAATTGATGCGCCTACTGCAGATGTTGATGGGTTGACAAATAACGTGCCAGTGTTAAATACTCCACTACTTCCAGTTCCAGAATAAGAATACAATAATCTTCTATTTGTATTCGTAGTGTCAGCAGAGAAGATTACATTTGTAGCATTAGTAGCAGTGGTAGCCGTTCCTGTTAATGAGCCAACAAAAGTAGTAGCAGTAAGAGTATTTCCAAGAGCAGAAATACCAGTGTCAACATAAACAGCAGTACCAGCAAATCCAGTAGAAGATCTGGACCCTAAAAGATAAAGTGTTGAAGTGGTGTCAGTAGTTGTAGCAATTACTTGAGATGATGTTGCAGTACCAGACAAAGAACCACTAAATGTTGTTGCTGTTAATGTTCCAGAAGAAGATGCAAAACTTAAACCAGAACCAACTTGTAATGCAGTTCCACCAGATGCAGCCCCAGAAATCAATGTACCAGTTAAATACATTGTTCCAGAAAGCGCAGTAGTAGTGGCGTTTGTAGATGTAGATGCAGTACCAGTTAAAGATGCAGTGATTGTTCCAGCAGAGAAATTACCTGAACCATCTCTTAAAACAATTGCAGAAGATGTATTGGTAGAAACAGCAGATGAATAGATTGTATATCCAGTACCATCAGAAGCTGCAGCAGAAGTAGCAGTAATACCAGAACCAGATATAGTAATTGTCTCTGCATATTGACCAGTAGTGTCAGTGCCTAAAGCAACAGAATTAGCAGCAATAGTGGCAGTAAGAGTAGTGTTTCCAGCCCCACTAAATACTACAGAACCAGATAAATCTCCACCTAATGAAATTGTTCTTGGTGTAGTTAATTGATCTGCAAAAGAAGCTGTTGTTGCTGTTGCTGCATTACCTTGAAGAGCACCATTAAAAGTAGTGGCATATAATGTAGCACCAATGGCATAAACACTAGTATCTACATAAACTTGAGTACCAGCAAAACCAGTGGAAGATCTAGAACCTAAGAAATAAAGGTTTGAGCTAGTATCTGTAACTGTTGATAATACTTGAGCTGATGTTGCAGTACCAGAAAGATTTGCAGTAATAGTACCAGCAGAGAAGTTCCCCGAACCATCTCTTAATACAATTGCTGAAGCTGTATTTGTAGAAACAGCGGATGAATAAATTGTATATGCTGTTCCATCGTCACCAGCTGCAGAAGTGGCTGTAATACCTGAACCTGATATTGCAATTGTAGAAGCATATTGTCCAGTTGTATCTGATCCTAATGCGACAGAATTAGCTGCTATTGTTGCTGTAAGAGTGGTGTTTCCTGTACCTGAGAAAGAAACAGAACCACTTAAATCACCACCAAGAGAGAAAGTGATTGCGTTCGTCCAAGCAGCAGCAGTACCAGTAATTCTTGTAGCGTCAATTACACCAGTAGTACCAGAGAATACTTCAGAAGAATTAGCAGCATCAGGAATAAATGTAAAGAAACCTGTGGAATCATCAAATCCAAAGAAACCAGTTTTTGCAGTACCAGAGAAATATTTGAACTCTATTCCACGATCTTTATTATCATCAGTTCCAGGGTTAGTTCCACCAGTAGCAGTTCCTAAAGTAAATACAGGGTCAACTAATGTGGAAACAGTGGAATTGACAGTGGTAGTAGTTCCATTAATTGTCAAGTTTCCAGTTACAGTTACATCATTAGAGAATGTTTTAGAACCAGCAAATGTCTGTGTCCCTGTTGTTACTAAACCTCTATTAGAACCTGAAGCATCTGGAATGTTGAATGTATGAGATGATCCAGAAGATGAGATATTAAAATCACTTCCAGAGCTTCCTACTGCTAATGTCTGATATGAACCAGATAAACCATTAAGATTTGTGATTCCAGCTCCAGTGGTTGAAACTGTAATTGCACCAGCAGAGTTAGTAATTAAAATACCACTACCAGCAGTAAGGGTAGATTTAATTAATGTTCCACCAGTAGAAGAACCAATTAAAAGCTGACCATCTGTATATGAGGTTTGTCCAGTACCACCATAAAGAGTGCCAATAGTAGTTGCATTCCAAGTACCTGAAGTTAATGTTCCTACAGATGTCAAAGAAGATGAAACTACTGCACTACCTAAAGAAGTAGCATCAATTACTTTCGTGCCATTAATTCTATAAGTGTAACCAGTGCCAATATTGACATCACCCATTACATGAAGTTTGTAGCCAGGTAATGAAGTTCCAACACCTACACTTGTTCCAAACTCTGCCATTGAAAGAGTGCCATTAGCATTAGCACGTAAAATTGGCAAACCTGAAATATCATTGACAGAGAAAATTGTGCCAGAAGATAGGTTGTTGTTGATAGAGAATAACTGACCAGATGAACCTTCGAATGATAATGTATTGTCAGCTAAAATTGATAATGTAATTGGATTGTTTGTTTGTCCAATAAATGCAATTGATGGAATTACAGTTGTACCAGCAACTCCTAATGTTGCTTGGTTAAAATATAATTCTCCTTGAACATATGCATCACTACCAAAATAAGATGTCTGACCTACTCCAATACCGCCTGCAACTACTAATGCGCCAGAAGAAGATGATGTAGATGCTGTGGAACTATTAATTCTTCCAGTGCCATTTACATTAAGATTTCCTGATATTCCAACTCCACCAAACGCAAGTAAAGAGCCAGATGAGAATCCAGTAGAAGCTGTAGTATTAGAAACAATTAAAGCTGATGAGAAAGTTTTTGCACCAGCTATTGTTTGTGCATTTGTAGTAATTAAACCAGTAGAGGCAGCACCAGCATAAGGGATGTTAAATGTATGTGTTGATGTGGATGATGAAATATTAAAATCAGATCCAGATGTTCCAGTAGCAAAAGTTTGTGTTGCTGCTGTCAATCCATTTAAAGATGTAATTGCTGCTGTTACAAAAGAAGTCCATCCTAATGCAGCAGAACCATTTGTTATTAAAGCTTGATTTGCACTTCCATCAGCTATTGGTAAAGTGAAAGTTACATTGCCAGAAGAAGAGCCAGATTTAAATGCAGTGTAGAAAGTATTACCAGAATTAAAGAATCTTAGTTCTTTCTGTGCTAATATTTCTATATGATCTGCTACATCTATCGTGCCTGTAACTTGTAAACTTCCACCAATGCCAACTCCACCTGTTACTACTAATGCACCTGTAGATGTTGAACCAGAAGCTGTTGCCCCTTGAATAAAGACAGAACTACCAAAATATGATGTTAAACCTACACCGATACCGCCTGAGAATACAACACCGCCAGTAGCAGAAGAAGTAGATGCTGTGGCTGAAGTAAATCCAGAAACACCACCAACATATAAGCTACCTCCAATACCAACACCGCCTGTTATTTTTACTGCACCCGTGGTTGTATTAGTAGAAGCTGTTGATCCAGTGATGGTCATTCCTATGCCAAGAATGTTTCCAGAAGGATACAAACCAACCATTAATGATCCAGGGTTGTTTTGCACCTCAATTGCAGGATATCCGTCAGAATTAAATCCTCTAACTACAATACCAGCAGCACCAGATGCTTGAACCGATACACCAGGAGTTCTACCATCTGCGTGAGTGAAAGAAGCTCCAAAACTAAACGTACCAGCACTGGTAATCCAGGAAAGGTTAGAAGCAGAACTATTTTGCCATTGTTGTAAGTTGTCAGTTTGAGATGTTGCACCCCTAACTGTAATACCTATACCTGTTGCAGTGGGGATAGTAACAAGTAATCTTTGAAGTGCATTAAGAACTGTAATATCTGAGTTCGTACCAGCAGTAGCAGCACTTAAATTAGTTCTAGCATCAGCAGCAGTAGTAGCACCTGTACCGCCATATAATACTGCAACAGGTGTGCCGTTCCAAGTACCAGAAGTAACCGTGCCAAAACCAGTAAGAGAAGAATTGACAACAGTAGACCCTAATGTTGTGGAATCTAATACTCTTGTTCCGCCAATTCTTAATGTTTTTCCAGAACCAGCGTTGATATCACCATTAACATCTAATTTATATAATGGGTTTACTGTACCAACACCAACATTACCAAAGAACTCAGCAATTCCAACTGTACCATCAGCATCTATTCTTAAAGATGGAATACCTGATATATCGTTGACTGAAAATATTGTTCCAGTGGTGACAGAATTAGAAACAGAGAAAAGTTGCCCCGTAGAGCCTTCAAAAGAAATCGTATTATCATCTAAAACATAAAGATAAATCGGATCATTTGTAGAGCCAATAAAAGCGATATTAGGATAACCACTTTTACCTTTATTTGTTTCAATACGAATATTCTTATCTGAATTGGCCATTTTTATGCTCTTTAATTAGGGAGAAAAGAAATTGAGTTTCTTCTTATTTATTTGGCTATCTCAAGGCTTTCATCCTTGTGAATGAGACTAAACTCCATATCTAGATCTCATCAGTTCAAAGTTTTCTCTCATTTCTTTAGGACTTAGAGCTTTGTTGTAAATCTGCACCTGATAAATAGTGCCGTTGAAATAGTCTGTAGAACCACCTAAAGTAGCCCTTCCAACATTTACACCAGCTACATCTGTAAGTGTTGTAGAAGCAAGAGCAACATTTCCATCTTCGACACCATTTATATAAAGTCTCATTAATGAACCAGCTCTATCATAAACAACAGCACCACAGAATATTTTTCCTGTATTCACTCTTTGAGATGAAGATTTACCAGCAGTTCCAGCACCATCGGCATACAAAGCTGTACCCAAAACATAAAGTTGAAATCCTGAGCCATTTCTTTTTGATGCTATACAATTGTAACCAGATGAAGTAGTTTTAAACCAACCTATTATTGTTGCGCTTCCAGTAGAGAGATCAAATCTACTTGCTGTTGGAACTGTAGCATATTGATCTGTACCACTAAAAACAAACCCGCCACCAAAAGTAGAAGTAAATGTTGGACCACCCGCTAATGTTGCAGTGCTTCCGCTTCCACTTATTTCATACCAAGATGTTCCAGAGCCAGAGTAAGAATCTTTATTTCCAGCATCTAAATGTAAAATAAGGTTTTGTTGAGGAATTGAAAAATATCTACCTTTTAAAGCTCTATAATTTTGCATAACTTCATTAGGTGATAATTCTCTATCATAAAGCAATATTTGAGATATCTTGCCTTTAGTGTATCTTCCTAATGCAGCACTATCTCTGGCTAATTGAATATCTCCATACGTATGCGCAGCTCTAGCTGTAACTTGAGTGTTTCCTCTTACATCATTCAAATAATAGTTAGATTCAGTAGGAGATACTGTACCGACCATATAGTTCCATTTATTAGCAGAAGGAATAATGCCAGAATTAAAGTTTTCTCTTCCATCATTATTCCAGTGTGTAGAAACATAATTGCTACTGTGTGTGTTTAAACCAGTAGCAGATCCTCTATCAAAAATAATTGCATCAAAATTATCTGGAGTGCCATCATAATAAACCCAAGTACTAAAAGTTGCTTCAGTTACAGTTATATTGAGGTAATCTATTGTCTGACCATAATCATTTGCACCATCAAAATAAAAGAAACCAGTGGCCCCAGATCCAGTGTAAGCAGGGCCATTATATAAGATTGAGTGATAATTGTTACCTGAAATGTCATACCAAATTGTCCCTACTCCAGCATATGAAAGAGGAGTGGTAGCATCGTAATGTATCAATAATCCATCTTTGACAATAGGTAAATTATAAGTATATTTTTGATTATTAGCTTCAAAGTTTTGGGCAATTTCTGTATCTGTCAATTCTCTGTTATATATTTTGACAGAGTAGATTCTTCCGTTAAAATACAATCCAGAACCGAAATATTTACCAAGAAAAACAGATGCAGAATTAGATGCTACTTTAGATGCATATGTAGCAGAAATAACACGGTTCCCATCTTTATATATTTTTTTATTTGTGGTAGTGCTATTTATTGTTGCGCTTACAGTTTGAATATTTCTGTTTTCTTTAAATGATGATGTTGCAAGACTGTTTCCTGTTCCACTAGAATCACCTGTCAACCAATATAGATCTGTTGAATTAAAAAGCATGTAATCAGTGGCGGTGGATACATCAGAAGAACGTTTTGCAATTAAAGATGATGCTGTAGAGAAATTGTAAACATCGTAAACAATTTCTATAGTAGCTGATGTTCCTGTTCCAATATTTAAAGAAGTGGAATGAGGTATTTCTATATAGTCATTACTTCCATCTAATTCGAAAAAACCACCATAGGAATTATATAAAACACCATTATTTAAAGTGCCATTATTTCCATATCCACTAATGTCATACCAAGTGTTTCCAGTCCCAGAATATGATTTAGTATTTGTAGCATCTAAATGTAATACGAGATTAGAGGAAGTTAAGTTTTTACCTTGAAAAAGAGCCATTATATTCCAAATCTCCCTCTTAAAGCATTGAAGTTTTGAGTTATTTCTGCTTGTGATAATTCTCTGTCATACATCATCACAATGTAGATTTCTCCCTTCCACCAATAGTTGTCTCCTGAACCTAAGCCAGAGGTCATGCCAATCGTAAAAGGTCCTAAATTGACATCATTAGTAGTAAGAGTATTACCGTCAAGTGTAGGTGATATTTTTGTAACACTATCTGTATCTAAAACTGAAATTGCCGTTCCTGCGTAAGATCTAGAAATACCCAATTGATATACAGTATTATTTTGGAAAGTGGTTGGAGAAGCACTTTCATCATAACCACCAGACACCTCAACAAAATTAAATGTTTTGTAAGGTCCGTTATTATCAAATCCAACTCCAACTCCACTACCATAACTTCCAACACCTCTAGTATCCACAGCATATTGACGATTAGTTCCATTTATCGTCTTACACCATAAATAAACAGAAACTTCTTTTTTATTTGTAAGATTTCTGCTAGTAGGACAAATGAAAGCTGCTTTAGATGTGTTGCCATTAAAATAAAAACCATTATTTTGGAATACAGGCAAAGAATTTCCATAACTTACCATTCTTGCATGATTTTGGTTTCCACTTAAGTCATACCAAATCCCGCCTCTACCTGGATATGATTTTCTATCACCAGCATCTAGAAGCAAAACTAAACCTTTTCTAACAATATCTGGGTTGAAAAGATTTTGTACAGCTCTGAAGTTTTGACCAATTTCTGTATTAGTAAGTGCTCTATTGTAAACTTTAACATTGTAAACATTAACATTAGGGCCAAGATAAGCTCCAGTGTCAAATCTACCAATATTTACTGGTTTAGCATTGTCATAAGATAAAGATGATGTATATGGTACTGTTGATGTAAGCCTGCCATTTATGAAAGTCTTAATACTGTTTAAATCATATGTCATTGCATAGTGGTAAGTTTTATTCACTACTACATCAGAAAAGCTCTTAGTGTTTCCATCAGCATTTAAATACCAAGTTAATTTATTTGTATAGTTGTCAGAATACAAAGCCCAAGTACCACCATTTACGCTTTGAGGTTTGTTAATTATATGTTCATAACCAGAGATTGATCCTGTTAATTTAAATGTAATTTCTGCGGACATTCTTGTAAGTCCATTGAAAGCTGTAGCAGAATTTGTAGTAAAATAATCATCCGCTCCATCAAACACAATTCCGCCACCATTTTCTGATGTAAAAGTAGGACCAGAATATAGTTGCCCATGAGCGTAAGAATTAGAAAGATCAGCCCATACAGTTGAGTTAGAACTAGAATAAGATTGTGGATTTGAAGCATCTAAATGAAAAATCAAACCATCAGTAACAAAAGGCTGAGATTTTTTGACATATTTTTGAACTGTAGATAAATATAAAGATCTTACTTCGCCTGCACTTATATTACGATTATAAAATTGTACTGAAGCAATTTGGCCTTTAAATGATCCATAAGCCCAAGACACTTTACCAATAGTAGTATTAGCTCCTGCGATAGTTGATTTACCACCAGTAGCTGTACTGTCAATAACCCCATTTACAAATATTCTTTGTTGATAATTTAAATTGTTGTAGCAAAATACAACATGATACCAGTTATTAGCTACAGGAACTGTTACGCTTGTAGAATCATTTCCATAAAGGCCTAAATGAAAATTATTTCCTCTTTGAAGTAAATGAAGTAATGAACTAGTGCCACATATGCCTTGATCAATTCCAATGTTAATTCCATCAAACTTAATCCAAAAAGCAACAGACCAGGAATTATCTACCCAAAATGTTGATGGAATACTTGAACAATCTATATAGTCATTAGAACCATCAAAAATAAAATATCCACGATTGTTTGATGAATAGGCAACACCATTAGTAAGAGTGCCATTTCTTCCATTACCAGATAAATCATAAACTGTATTTCCAGAACCAGAATATGATTTAGGATTAGTGGCATCATAATAAGCTATTAATTCATCTCTTAAGATTCTCGGACCAACACCTCTACTGATCCCAAGGTCACGAGCAGAATATCCAATTGCGGCTATTCTGTTATTAAAAAATCCTTGGGTAATTAGAGACATTTTTTAAGTCCTTGATGTTGGTGCTGTTGCTGAATTAAGGGTGAATGTCTTTACTGCTGTCGTACCATCATTAGCATACATAGTTAGTGATGTTCCAGAAATCACCCACTTACCAAATCCTTGAGCTCTTGCAGCATTTAAACAATCACCAATAGTTTCTGCAGTGTTTGATACCGGAATTGCTTGTGTTGTATCTAAATATGCACCAGCTTCTAAATCATATTCCATCAAAACAGGAATCATATTTGCTGCGCCTGATACCATAACCACTGCTTTATCAACACCAGAAGCAAAAACAGCATTAGGAATATCAAATCTATATAAACCTGGCATTCTAGTTTGATCCACTTCTACAAAACCACCAGAAGAATATGAACCTGTAACTGTTTGTGTAGCTAATGTAATTGTTGTTGCTGATCCTGCAGGTCTGATATAATGGGACAACAATCCACTACTTTGATATGTAAGACCTGTTAAGCCTGTTCCTGTTGCTGAAGTACTATCACCAACAAAAATATATTCTATTCTTGATGTGCTTCCTTTCCTTACTGATAATTTTGCCATGTTATCCTCTCATACCGCCATTCATATTCGTTCTAATAGGTGGATTTTTACTTTGATATGGTCCTAAATCTTTATTTTGTTTTGTGTTTGTATCTAATAATGTTAATGGAGTAGAATCGTATCTGACTTCTTTTCCACCACCTATATCTTCATTAAGAGTAAAATCACCGTTATTTGCATTTCTGAACGGAGATTTGGTAAGAAATATTTCATTTACACCTATATACTTATCATTTGCATATGAATTATAAATAGTGGTTCCTGCTCCACCACGATTTAAATAATATGCATTGGTATCAAGTAAAAATGGCTGAGGAGCATATCCACAGACAGTTCTTACAGTATATCCATTGATTTCAGATACAATATTATTGATGACAAAAGTTGTGGCTTCATTTTGAGAAGGAAGGCCACCAGCACAATTGTTATATGTTCCTACAAAATAACCCCCTCCGTTCAATTCATGAATAATGTTATTTTTTATCATTCCATAAGACATTTG
>Ga0247723_1001589_pt1 | contig 13125 bp, 9 predicted proteins | sample MSEWelMarce5H_FC_FD_189079 | JGI IMG/M metagenome (GOLD analysis project Ga0247723, IMG submission 189079) | Subsurface sediment microbial communities from gas well in West Virginia, United States - MSEEL Well Study Marcellus 5H_FC | ecosystem: Environmental > Terrestrial > Deep subsurface > Rock...
GTTCTACTATAATAATGGTGTTGAGAATATGAATCTTCATCGTCACACTTCTTGCGTTTTGACAGAGATGTCGGTGAACTATACACCAAACGCAATGTTTAATACTTTCGATGACGGAATGCCAACACAGATCAATGTGCAACTAACATTTAAAGAATTGGCTATCCTTACAAAACAACAAATCGAGGACGGATTCTAAAATGTATTTCGAGAAGATACCCAAGATCTATTATGAGTTTCAGATAAATGGTGCACCTCACTTAAAAATTCTAAAAGACATAACAGTCAATGTTCGTTTTATTAAAGAAGTTTTACAGAACATTACCTCTTACGACGAGTACGATATTATTGATGGAGAAACTCCAGAGATAATTGCAGCTAAAGTATATGGTAATTCAAACTATCATTGGATCATCATGTTAGCTAATGAGAGATTCGATTATCGTGAAGACTTCCCATTAGATTATACTGCTCTTTCTAAACGAGTTACTGATTTATATGGCGCAGGCAATGAGTATGCTACACATCACTACGAATGGATTTATGTAAACAATAATGACAATGTGTATATTGTAAATTCAGATCATGTAGACGCATATCCAGTTTCTAATTTTCAACATGAAGAAAGATTGAACGAAGCTAAACGAAGAATTAAGTTGATATCAAAACCTCAACTAGATTTTGTACTTAAACAATATAGTAAAATGTTTGAATAATGGCTGAAGAACAAAGAGAAATATCCTCAGACCAACTAAGGGTCGCTGGTGATATAAATGTAGATAAGATAGAAGTTGTTTCTTTATATAAGAACACTTCATTCAGTATCACCAATCAAGTTAAAGCAATAGAAATCTATGAGGACATGTTCAGCCCATTTACGACTGGATCTATTGTTGTTCAGGATTCTCTTGATCTGATTAATATGCTTCCATTTGTTGGTGAAGAATATTTGGACATTAAGTTATTCAGTCCAACATTAGATAAAGGAATGGGTGATGATGGAATTATTCAGGGTAGATATTTTATCTACAAAATGAGTGAACGAGAAAATGTTGGAGAGAAAAGCGTAATCTATCAATTGCATTTCATTTCAGCAGAAGCTGTCAATGATTTGAATGTTAAGTTAAGTAGATCGTTTGAAGGAAAGATTTCTGATATTGTTGGAACACTAGTTAAAGACACAAAGATGCTAGGAACAGATAAACCTTTGCTGTTAGAAGATACAAAGAGTGCTACAAAATATGTTTCTAACTACTGGTCTGTTATTCAAAATATTAACTACTTAACCAAACAAGCATCTAACGGCAATGGTAGTTCTACCTACTGTTTCTTCGAAAATAGACAAGGGTTTAATTTTGTTTCATTAGATTACTTGAATGAACAGAAACCATCTCAAACATTTAATAACGGAACTGCCAATGGAGAAATTAGTTCTGCAGGTGGTTCTTCAAGAAACATTGACGAAGACTTTTCTAAACTTTTAGAGTTTGGTGTCCCTCATGGTTTTGATATTATCGATAGAGTTAATTCTGGAACATATGCTTCTAAGTTAATTAGTCATGACATGACTACTAAGAGATATAAAACTGTCAACTATGATTACTTGTCTAAGTTCAACGAAGGCACTGAGACAAGATTAAACAAGTTCCCAATCACAACACCTGATGTGGCTGCAAGAGTAAATTCTGCAATATTTAATATTGAAACAGCAAACCAAGTGTTCAGTGGCTTTGGTGATGTTTCTAATATTAGAGTTCTACAAGATAGAACATCAAGAATGAAACAAGCTGAGGCATTTAAAGTTCATGTGAAAGTTAATGGAAGAACAGATTATACTGTAGGACAAGTTGTTAAGTTAAACATAACTTCACCTAGCCCAACAGCTTCTTCAGATACTCCAGAACAAACAGAAGATAAAATGTATAGCGGTAACTATCTCATATCAGCTATAAATCATTCAATCAATAAAGAGAAACATGAATGTCATATGGAATTGATTAAAGATAGTTTGATATTTGATTTGCAGACAGGTAAAGCATAATGAAAATATTCACAGGTGTAGTTGAAAATAGAGAAGACCCATTAAAGATTGGTCGTTGCCAAGTTCGTATAGTTGGTTTACATACAGAAGATAAAGCAAGGCTACCAACAAAAGATCTTCCATGGGCTCATCCACTGGCTCCAACTACTTCAGCTTCAATGAATGGTATTGGATGGACTCCAGTTGGTCCAGTAACAGGCACATGGGTTGCCATCATATTTACTGATGATGATCAACAACAACCATTAATGCTTGGAACACTTCCAGGAATTCCTCAGAGTAAAGCAGCAGCAATTGCTATTGAAGAATCTGATGGAGATATGGTTGCGACTGATGGTGGTGTTTTAACAGATTCTTCTGGATCACCTGTAACTACAGGAGATGGTTCTCCTGTTCAAGTTGGCACTACAGAGTCTCAAGCAAAACCTCCTTCATCAGCTACAACTTCTAGTGCAAGCTCAACTCCAAATCTAACAGAGCAAAAAGATACAAATAAACCATCAGATGCTGCATTAAAACAAGATATACCAACAACTCCACCACCATCCTCAACATCAAACCCTTCTCTTGCAAAAACAAACATTCAATATCTTATTGATGCTTGTGATCAAGTTGGATTAAAAAGTAAATATGCTAAATGTGCGATTCTTGGTATTTGTGGTGGAGAATCTGGATGGTTGGCTATTGAAGAAGGATCTTACTACAGTAACGCAGATTCTCTTGCTAAGATTTTTAAAAGAACTTTTCCAGGTGGTGCTTCAGAAGCTCAAGCATATACTAAATGGTCAGGATCTAAAGCAGATTTCTTTAGAAAAATATATTCACCATCAGGTAATGGTTCTTTACTGGGACATAAAGATCCAGATGACGGAGCCAAGTATTATGGTCGTGGTTTCAATCAGATAACTGGTAAATCTCTTTATCTTCAATTACAAAATTACCTTAAATCAAAAGGTATTATTGTTGACATCATGAATAAACCTGAGTCGCTGATATCTGATCCAAAGACAGCTGCATTGGCGACTGCTGCATTCTATGCTCTCAATGTTAAAGCTGATCAAAACGATCCATCATACTTCTCAGCTGCTCTCAAAAGAACAGGTGCTGATGCCAATGGAACTGGTTATGCTAAGAAGAAAAAGTACTATGAGTATTTCTTAGGTGCTTCAGTTGGATCTGAGCCAACAAATAAACCTGCAGCTGATGATCAAAAGACTTATACACAAGATGAAGTAAAAGATTTACCTCCATCAAAACAAGCTGCACTATTGGAGGATCGTTCTGATTCTAATATTTTAGGATTCAGAGATCCAAAGGGCAAGTATCCTCTTAGAAATTTAGTGGATGAACCAGATACCAATCGTCTGGCTCGTGGTGTTATTAAAGAAACTGCGATAGATTTTAAAGACTCAACAAGAGTAAAATCTATTCCTGCTGCTAATGGTGGTGATACTTGGGAACAACCACTAGCACCTTATGGTGGTATGTATCCGTATAACAAAGTGTTTGAATCTGAATCAGGTCATCTATTTGTTATGGACGATACTCCTCAAAACGAAAATGTGAGTTTATACCACAAGACTGGTTCTTTTATCGATATCGATGGAAATGGAACTCAAGTTAATAGAATAGTTGGCGATGGATATACGATCATTGATAGAAATGGTGCAATTTATATTCAAGGTAAGTGTAACCTCACAGTAGGAAACTCTGTAAACATTTTAGTGCAGGGTACAGCTGACATTCAAGTAGATGGTGAAGCAAATATCAATCTAAACAATAACGCATTCCTTGGAGTTGGTGGAGATTTAGATATTGCAGTTGGTGGAGACATTTCTGTTTCTGCTGGTGGTTCTATCAATATGAAAGCTGGTGCAGCTATTGGATTTGAGTCTGCAGAATCCTTTACAGTTAATGCTGGTGCATCCTTTGCGGTAACTGCTGCAGATAATGCTGGAATTGCAGCTGGCTCGGATGTTTATAGCGACGCTGGTGGAGCGCAACATATACTAGCAGGTGGTAATGTTAATGTTGATGGTGCTCAATTCCAAGGACAATCAGGTGCAGCTGCTGCTGCACCAGCAGTAGAAGCAGGGGCAGTAGAACTGACTCCTCCAGAGTTCACTAGTGGAAAATTAAATCAATTCGGTGAACCTTTGGCTACTCCAGTGAGACCATCTCCACCAGTTCAGTTGAAGTATGCTATTGAAGAAGAAAACAGCGCACTAGTTAATGATTACATTACTAATCCTGACAAATATAAAAACCCTCAAGCTGCAGCTGGTGGTGTTAAAGAAAACTTTGCTGGAACACCGAAAGATTCTGGCGATGCACCTAGTTTAATTTCTGGTGCTGGCTCTTCTGACATCTATGCATTCTTAACTAAACAATTACAGCTGCAAGAACAAAGTCGTTATTGGAGTGAAACAGGCATGGGTGGTGCTGCATCAAACCAGAACATCATTCGAATTTGGGCTGACATCGGATTCCCTAAATCTGGAATATGGTTAACTGACCAAACTGCTTGGTGTATGGGTTTTGTAAACTGGACTCTGAAACAATGTGGATATCGTTATAGACAGTCTGCAGGAGCAAGAGCAATTGCTAGTGAAACATCTCAGTGGGGTGCTACAAAGATAGCAGACATGAGACAAGCTGAACCTGGAGATATTGCTCTTTGGAGTTTCGGACATGTCAACTTCGTTTATACTAATACTAATGGAAAGTTAACATTCGTTGGTGGAAATCAAGCTGATAAAGCAGCAAATAACCCTAGCGGTGGAACGGTAAACCAATCTTGGAAGGGTGGATACTCTATTCCAGGAGATGGATCTTTGGTTGGAATTTTTAGACCGAGCAAAACATAATGCCAAATATTCTTCGTAAAGGTGATATGAGTGTAGGTAAAGATGGAGGAGATCCAACTCCACTCACATTTAAGAATCAAGCAACCAAAACATATTGGGGTGGACAACTAATCGCTTTAGTTGGAGACCAATTTCAATCACATACAGTAGGATTAGCTACCCACTCAGCCTCTCAACGAGAAATTATAGCAGGATCTTCTACTATGTTTTTTGAAGGTAAGGCTGTTGCTAGAACTGGCGATCCAATAGCAGACGGAGACGAATGTGGTCCAGGATTAGGCTCTGGCTTTGCTGGATAACATTATAAATAATAAAATGGCTAGAAACACAAGAACCTTTTCTGATATCGACCTAAACTTCGTTCCTGCTCCAATTTACTTGGTAAAGAATGATGGAATAGGCTTGCTGTCATGTTCAACAACCAGTGCCATAGTTACTGGAACTAGAACAACCTTTTCTACCTATAATATGGTTGAAAGAAACCTATTCATAGGAACAACCTTTATTGGAAAAGTTAAGAGTATTACAAACGATACTACATTAGTTTTATATCATAATGCTAATGCTAACTTTAGCGGTCAAGCCTACAAGTATTCTTATGGAGCGGATCTTGTTAAAAAGTATGACGAACAGGCTATCAAAACTGCAGTTAAAAATTTAATCTTAACAAATAACTACGAAAGACCATTTCATCCAGAGATAGGTTCTCAAGTTAATGCTTTGTTATTCGAACCAGCTACTCCATTATTAAAAGCTGTTCTTGAAAAAACAATTAGAAATACTATTGAAAACTTTGAACCAAGAGTCAACTTAACCGATGTTCAGGTTGATGTGGACGGAGATAATAACAGGGTTAATGTTACAATAGATTTCAGAATTTTAAATACTCAAACAGCTCAAACTATTGAGCTTGCACTAGAGAGAACACGATAATGTCTACCCTAAACAATAGAATTAATGTAGCAGAACTAGATTTCGATAAGATCAAAGACAATCTAAAAGATTATTTTAGAGGTCAGGATGAATTCAAAGATTATGATTTTGAAGGTGCTGGACTCTCTATGTTGTTGGATGTTCTTGCGTATAATACTCACTACAATAATTTGTACACCAACCTTGCTGTAAATGAATCGTTTTTAGATTCAGCTAGCAAAAGATCATCTATTGTTTCTTTAGCGAAGACTCTTGGATATATGCCACGATCAGCAAAGTGTGCTAAAGCGATTGTTGATGTTAGAATTATAAGCCCTACTTCAAATCCAACTGTTGTTACTTTACCAGCATATCAACAATTCGAAACAACTGTTGATGGAATCAACTATACATTTTTTAACACTGCAGCTTATACTGTTGCAGCTGGTGTAAACGGATATGTGTTTTCTGGAGTTGAATTATTAGAAGGAACTCCGCTTCAGTACAAATTTACAGTTACTAGTGGTGGTAAGTATGTTATCCCAAACCCAAATGTAGATACAGATACTATTCGTGTTCGTGTTCAAGAAGCATCAACTTCTGGAACATTTGAAACATACACATATTCTAATAACATCGTTGGTCTATTGGGAACTAGTAAAATATTCTTCTTAAAAGAAGTTGAAGGTGGACTTCACGAAATTTCTTTCGGTGACGACATCCTTGGTAAAAAATTGGCTAATGGTAATATCGTAACTGTAGACTACTTCGTTTCTGGTATGGATGGTGCTAATGGTGCACGACTATTCAACTATACAGGATCTTCTTTATTGGGTGGTTCTATAAATGTTTCTAATAAAGTTGTAGCCTATGGTGGTGGTGCTCCAGAGAATTTAGATAGCATTAAGTATAACGCACCAAGAATGTATGCTGCTCAAAATAGAGCAGTAACACCAGAAGATTATAAAGCACTTATCTTAGCAAACTTTCCGCAAGCATCTTCAGTTTCTGTTTGGGGTGGAGAGAAAAATGCTCCTGCCACATATGGTAAAGTTTATATTTGCATTCGTCCAACTGAAGCTAGCAAGTTAACCACTTTAGAGAAAAATTATATTCTATCCAGTATTTTAGAAAACAAAAATATGGTTTCTGTTACTCCAGAAATCGTTGATCCAGAATATTTAAATATTGGTCTTCATGTTACTGCATACTATAATCCAGGAGAAACAACAAAGACTCCTAATGATCTAAAAACAATTATAACTAACGCTATATTTGACTATGATGATAAAGACCTCAAAAAATTCGAAGGTATATTCCGTCATTCTAAATTAACTCGTTTAATTGATACTTCAGATCCATCTTTGACTAACTGTACTGTTACAGTTGTGATTCGAAGAAAACAGATTGTAAAATATAATGTCAGCGCACAGTATATTCTAAATGTTATCAATCCATTATACAACTCTGGTATAGCAGAAGGTGCTATCTACTCTAGCGGTTTCTACATTAAGGGTAGTGATTTAATTCACTACCTTGATGATGATGGACAAGGAAGTCTTCGTTTGTATACATTAGATACAAACTATCAAAAGAATATCGTAAATCCAAGTATTGGAACAGTAGACTATGATACGGGTTATCTAGTTATTAGTAATTTACATATCACAGACCTTGCTGATATTGACTTTGAAATTTCTATGAAACCTCAAGCCAACGATGTGGTTTCTGCGTTAAATCAGATTGCAGAAATTGCTCGTGACCATATGACTGTAGATATCATCGCAGATAGAACTGCTAGCGGAGATCTTGGTGCTGGTTACAATTATCAATTTACTCCTAGCAGAGCATAATGAGAACATTAACATCTAGTCTTATTCCAAATCAAGTCCCTGAATTCGTCAGGGCTGATTATCCCACATTTGTTGCATTTGTTGAAGCATACTATGAGTATCTAGATCAACAAGGGGTAGACCTAAGAAGCGTAAGAGATTTAGATGAAACTCTTGATAATTTTATACAGTACTTTAAAAAAGAACTAGCTGTAAATTTACCGCAAGACATTTCAGTTGATGAGAAATTTTTACTGCAGCATATTAAAGACCAGTACCTAGCAAAAGGTTCTGAAGGTTCTTTCAAACTTCTATTCAGATTACTCTATAACAAACCAGTTCAAGTTCAGTATCCAAATCGTCAGATGCTTCGTGCTTCTGATGGTCGCTGGCAACAAGAAATTTCCATGTTCGTTAAGGTAAGTCTTGGTGACCCATCTTTAATTGACGGCAAATTGGTTGATGTTATTAAACCAAATCGTGTTATCAGAGTTCTTATCGATCGTCGTCAGTATGTTGAAATTGAAGTACGAGATGTAGTTCAATTATCTTCAGATGTCTATGAAATTTTTATTGACCGCAAGTATTTCGGTGATATTGAAGTTGGCGATCAGATTAGATACAAAGAGATTTTCGCAGGAACTATTGTAGCAACAACTGCAAATTTAGAAATTCTTCAAAGAGGAACTGGCTTTAGTGAAGGTCAGCTCTTTGAATTGAAGAATGGTGCTGGTGTTCGATCTATTGTAAAGATTACAAGAATCGATAAAACAAATGGTGCTATTCTTTCTGCTCAGTTTATTAAATTCGGTATAGGATATGGTACTGATTTTACGCTCAGCATTAGTTCAGCTAGGGACTACACATCTAAGTTACAAGAACAGTTAGTCAATTTATCTAACCTCGCTGATGTAACAGTTGGTACTGGTGCAGTAACCATAAAAGAAAACACAAAAGGTTTTGCTGAACAAGGTTACATCAACAAAGTAGATTATACCACTTCAACATATTGGGATGGATCATATGTTGGTGCTATTCTTCGTGAGTTTGCAGCGGAAGGTTTGGGTGGTTTAATTGTCGATCTGGAAACCCCTGCAATTCTTAAAATTAAACTAGGTGCATTAGCGAAATATCCAGGATACTATTCTTCCAATGATGGATTCATTTCTGATGCTATGTTTATTCAAGATAGCAGATACTATCAAGCCTTTTCTTATGTATTAAGAATTGACGAAAGACTGGCTTCATATACAGCTGCTGTAAAAACAATGGTTCACCCAGCGGGTACTGCTTTATTCGGTGAATTTGATATCAACAACGAATTTGATATTTCAGTAGAACTAGAATCTTTAGTAAAGACATTGGGTCTTTCTTTAAAAGAATCTGTTCTTATAAACGACAGCTCATTCGTCTGGCATATGGAAAAACCTTTATATGATTCCGCAGTCATAACAGACGCACCAACTTGGAATTTCATAAAATCTCTAGCGGACGAAGCAACTATTGCAGATGAAGCTGCCTTACTAACAGGTAAGTCTTTCGAGGACAGTATAGATACACCTACAGATTCTGCAACTATGTTATTTGGTAAGTCTGTGACAGATGCTCAAACATTATATGATCAATTAACTTATGAGTTGAATAAGTCTTTATCAGATACAGTTGATATGAGTCAAGCTATTTCTGAAGTGCTCGTCTATACTCTCGCTAAATATCTACAAGACAACACTAATGCTAGCACTTATCAAGAAGAAGGTTATGTAGCTGTAAATCCTTATGAAGAAGGACATTACTTTGAAGTTGCTCCAATCTTGTATAATATTGGTGTTGTAGAAGGATTTACAGAAAATGTAACAGATTATGTTGTGTTCAATGGATTGTTTAGTGAATATACAGAAAATCCATACAATAAAGCGACATTTAGTAGAACTAAACAGTATAATGGATTCTTCCCTATAACAGTTAGTCCTTTAACATGGGACAATAATAATACTGGAATTTTAATGGGTGATGCATATGGTGCGTGGGACTTTAGCTACGAATAATTAGGAAAATAGAATGGCGAAACAAACAATTAACACTGGAACAGTTGCCAATGATGCAACGGGAGATAGCATAAGAGCAGGTGCTATTAAAATTAATGCCAATTTCGATGAATTGTATTCAATTATCTCGAATGGAAATATTAATGCTTTTTCAGCAATAACTACATTGATTGTAACTGCTAACGGAGCCAGTGCATATCGATTCGACCAATATGGAACTGCTGACGATCCTACAATCTATGCTATCAGTGGAACTACTATAGCATTCGATCTTACTGCTGTAACATCTTCGCATCCGTTTTTAATTCAAACATCAGGTGGTGTAAACTATGACACTGGCTTGATACATATTGCTGCTGATGGAACTAGAACTACAGGTTCTTCAGCTCAAGGTAAAACTTCTGGCACTTTATACTGGAAAATTCCATATGGAATTACTGGTGAATACAAGTATCAGTGTTCGGCACATGCTGGTATGAATGGTGTCATAACAATAAAAGACATCGCCAGCATATAAACAATTCTCAAGGAGATTAAAATGATTATTCAAGAAAATGTAAAACCTACTGGACTGGTTAAAATTGTCCACACAAACGCTAGTGGTGAAACCATTAAGGAATTCGAAGTTCCTAACTTGGTTGTAACTGAAGGCAAACGACACATTGCAGCTAAAATTGCTGCAACAACAAACTCACCAGTTTCTATGACTCACATGGCTATTGGCACTGGTTCAGCTGCTGCTGTTGCTGCAGATACTACACTTGGTGTTGAGGGTGGTCGTGTTTCTTTAACAAACACTGTTGTTTCTACTAATACTATTACTTACACTGCGACTTTCCCCGCAGGATCTGCTACTGGTGTAATCACTGAAGCTGGTATTTTTAATGCTTCTTCAGCAGGTGTTATGCTTTGCCGTACTGTGTTCCCATCAGTTACTAAACAAGCTGGTGATTCTATCGCAATTACATGGGTAGTAACTGTAAGTTAATTTTCGGATAAAAAATGGCGAATTCATCTTCCTTATTAAAAACTCTTATACATAAGACCATCGCTGAAGGTCTTTATAAAGAGATAATTTCTCGCACATCAAAATATTACTATTTTCTTGGTAAGACTTTAGCGTGGGAAGATGAAACTACCCCACAATATCCAATTGATTCATTTCAGTATGAAAAAGATACTAGAAATGAAATCATCACATTAAAAGAAATTAAACCATCAGATGTAGCCTATGTTGTTCCTAGAATCAACTGGACATCTGGTTTGGTTTATGATATATACGATGATCGTTATTCCACTCAGGTTGAAGGTATTTCTATAACAAATGGTGGTCAAAATTATACATCATTACCAACAATAACTATCTCTGCTCCTAATGTTGTCGGAGGCACTCAGGCTACAGGAACTGCAGTTGTTTATAATAACGAACTAATTGGTGTTACAATGACCAATAAAGGTTCTGGATATACCAATACACCTACTGTTACAGTTACTGGTGGCGGTGCAGGCACTGGCGCAGTTGTCGCTGCTGTAATTAATAAGTCGGCTAATGGATATCAGAAATTAGAAGATTCTAAGTTTTATGTTGTAACTGACGAGTATAATGTATACAAATGTCTAGACAATAATAATAATGCAAAGTCTATCTACAAGCCAATCGGCACTCAAGTATTACCAATTACTCTGAACGATGGTTATGTATGGAAGTATTTGTATAATGTCCCTATTGCTTTAAGAACAAAATTCTTAACTGATAGTTACATGCCAGTTATCAATGCGTTGACTCAGCAATTCTATTCTTCTGGTGGTATTGAAACAGTAATTATTGAAAATAGAGGAACTGGTTATAATACTGCCACTCTCAATATTACTGGAGATGGATACCTAGAATCTGATCCGCTATATCTCACATCAGTTATTAGTACAAATGCTGGTAGTGGTTATGTTGATGGAGACACGATTTTAATTGCTGCTCCATATGATGCAAACCCATTCAACACATCAGCACAATTGTATCAAGGGAATAAATTATATTCTGGTGATAATATTTACGAAGTAGCGCAAGCTGGTGTTTCTTCTTCGGTTGTACCAACACATTTTAGTGGAACAGTGGCTAACGGAACTGCAGCTTTAAAATTTATCGGAACAACAGCAAAGGCTATTCCTTCGTTTAGTGGTTCTGGTGGAGTTACTGTTAATTTATTAGGTGGTGTTCGAGAAGTTAACATGACTGCTGTTGGTAGTGGATACAATTCAAACCCTACAGTCACATTTTCATCACCAGAAAAAACTTTTGGGTCTTCTAATGTAAATACTAGTTCTAATGTTATAACTATCGGTACACACTGGTTTAATACTGGCGACCAAGTAGTTTATGTTTCTGGTGGAACTGATATCAATCCACTAACATCTAATACGATATATTATGTTATTAAGATTAGTTCAACAAGCATAAAGTTGGCAACAACTGCTGAAAACGCAGCAGCAGGAACTGCAGTTGATTTAACTACCACTGGTCCAGCTTCTGGACAAATCATAAGACAGTACCATACATTCACTGCTGGTTCTGCTGTTCTTTCTTCAACAGGTCAAGTTAAAAAAATAGTTATTACAAATCCAGGAAATAACTATTTGACTGCTCCAAGTGTTACAATTGGAACTGAGTGGACTGCCTCGACTGCAGTTACTGTTGGGCAACAGTATTTCGTTGCATCTAGATTATATACAGTTACTGTTGGTGGGACAACTGGTTCTACTGCTCCAACTGGTTCTGCTCTTGGTTCAACATATACAGACGGCACAGCTACTTTAAGATATGTAGGTGCTGCAGCAAAAGCTACTTGCGTATTGAGATATGGAGCAGGTTATTTTGGAAACCCAACTGTAACAGTAGCTTCAACAACTGGAACTGGATTCTCTGCAGCATTTGCCTCAGCAAAGTCTGAAGCCAAAATATTGCCGATTTTAGAAAGCGGACAGATAGTTGGTGTTCAGATTGATGATTCTGGTGTTGGTTATTCTTCTGCTACTATTTCAGTTGGTGGAGACGGAACTGGTGCTGTTGTCACGCCAGATTTAAACTTGGGTAACATTAATAGTTTACAAGCAAACAACGAATTGCTGACTGTTGACGGAACAGTTAATAATATTATTGTAGTTAGTCCTGGATATAACTATGGTACTGCTCCAATTAGCATTAATGGTGATGGTATCGGTGCTAGTGCTACAGCTACTATTGAAGGTGGAAGAATTACTAAAATCACAGTGACCAATCAAGGATCTGGGTATACTTACGCTGATGTAGTTATTGGTGGTAATGGTTCAGCTGGTGTGGCTCGTGCTATCATCTCACCTAAAGGTGGACATGGAAAAGATGGTCTTCAAGAACTGTTTGCAAGAACATTGATGTTCTATAGTAATGTATCTAA
>Ga0247723_1001591_pt1 | contig 13116 bp, 12 predicted proteins | sample MSEWelMarce5H_FC_FD_189079 | JGI IMG/M metagenome (GOLD analysis project Ga0247723, IMG submission 189079) | Subsurface sediment microbial communities from gas well in West Virginia, United States - MSEEL Well Study Marcellus 5H_FC | ecosystem: Environmental > Terrestrial > Deep subsurface >...
ACCCGGAGGTGAACGGATTGACTCCGGGCCACTAGCTGTAATCGTGGACATTGACGATACTCTGATTCGAGATGGACAGTTAATTCAAAAGACCTACAATTACTTAGATGACATGGAAGATACTGAAATCTTTATCGTCACTGGTCGCAACGATTCCACAAGAGATGAAACGGTTGCAGAACTTGATGCTTTAGGCGTGGACTATGACCGTCTGTTTATGAATCCCGGTAGCACTGCTGATACACCAGCGTTTAAGAAAGCAACTGCTGAAAGACTATTGCAGGAATACAACATCATCATTGCTATTGACAACAACGCAGCCAATCGCGCTGTCTACCGTGAATTAGGTATTACTGCTCTAGATGTTTCTGATGTGCCAGATGTTCCCTCTGATGAAGATAACCCAGATGAAGAACGTGCTGTTAATCAAGATGCACCTGCCTACATGCGAGCTGCTGCAAGGCGTGGACTTGAATACAACGCTGAGGGTCTAGGTGGCGATGGCTTAGTTGAGCGCACTATTCGTGAAGCTCGCCTAATGGCAGATGGTCAAGTTTCCGATGATAAGTGGATTCGCACCGCAGCTTGGATTGCTCGTCACTTAGGCGATCTAGATTCACCAGATGCAAACCCTGACTCTGACAACTACCCAAGCGCAGGGGTTGTGGCGCATTTACTTTGGGGAAGTGGGCCGAGCAAGCGACAGGCACAACGCGCTTTAGATTATGCACAAGGTGTTGTGGAACGTATCCGCGCTGAGGAACGTACCGCTAACGATTTACAAAACGAGAAATGGCGAAGTATCGCGCTAAACTTAAACAAGGATGAAAGGCAGTCAATGACCACCAATGTAGAACGCCGTGTTAATACCGTTGAGTTTGATGTTCGTAATGGGGAAGCATCTAGCGATGGCATGAGTTTTACTGGCTATGCAGCCGTATTTAACAGCCCGTCAGAGCCACTACCGTTTACAGAAGTAATCCGTGAGGGTGCGTTTAAGCGTTCTTTAAAGTCACGCAATGAAATTAAGCTGTTTATGAACCACAACACAGACGTAGTTCTAGGTTCTACACGCGCTGGAACTTTGAAACTATCTGAGGATTCACGCGGCCTACTAGCTCAGGCTGAATTGCCAGACACCAGCGCAGGGCGTGATCTATCGGTTCTTATGAAGCGTGGCGATGTTTCGTCAATGTCATTTGGCTTTAGCGTTCCACCAAAGGGTGATGCGTGGTCAAGCGATGGCGCAACTCGTGAACTGCATCAGGTTCGTTTGCACGAAGTTTCTATCGTTACTGGATTTCCAGCCTATGAAGCTACAACTGCAAGCGTTCGTTCTTTAGACATTTTGGCAGAACGTACCGCCGTTGATGTTGATGCTCTAAGCGATGCGATCTTAAAACTAGAAGCCGGGGAAACTCTGGATGCTAACCACGCTGATTTGATTAGTGAAGTAGTGCAGAAGTTACGCGCTGACAAACCAGCAGAAGCAGACATGCTAGAGATCAAGCGCAAGCAACTTGATTTAATGCTCAAAGCGTTCTAATCTAAATTCAAAGAACAGGCTCAGATGTGGGGAAGCATCTGGGTCTGTTTTTATTTGTGCCATAATTAGATAAGCATTGTGCGGAGCCGCCGTTGCTGCAACTGTCGTGGAGCCACGCAGAAACCGTAAGACCAATCCAATCAAACACTTTAGGAGTTACTATGTCTGACTACATTCGTCAGCAAGCAGAAGCTCGTGCAAAGGCTTGGGAAGAAGCAAAGGCTCTTCTTGACTCAGCAGCAGCTGAAAAGCGCGATCTATCCGCAGAAGAAAACCAAACCTATGACCGCATCATGGCAGACCTTGATCAGCGTTCATTAGTAATGGAAACCATGAAGGCACAGGCAGAACGCGAAGAACGCGCTGCTGAAGCTATGCAAGGTTTTGAAGCACAAGTTAAGCCAGCCGTTGCTGTTCCAGCGATTGACGAAGCTGAACTTATCCGTTCCCTAGCTCGTGGTGAGATTCGTTCCCACTCGTTCGAGAAGCGCGATGTAACAAAGGGTTCAACTGGCGCACCAGTACCGACCTCTTTCTACGATCAGGTAATCATGCTTGCTCGTCACGTTGGCCCGATGCTAGAAACATCAACAATCCTTAACACCGCTGGTGGCGAAAACCTTCAGATTCCTAGCTTGTCTGCTTACAGCACAGGTACAGTATCTGCTGAAGCCGCTGCAATCGGTGAAAGCGATCCAACATTCAACGCATTCAAGACTCTTGGTGCTTACAAGTACTCATTCCTAACTCAGATCAGCCGTGAAATGGTTGAAGATGCAGGCGTGGACATTCTTGGATTCCTTGCACAGCAAACAGGTAACGCACTTGGCTACGCAGTCAATGGCGCACTAACAACTGGAACTGGAACAGTACAGCCAACAGGTATCGTAACTGCTGCAGGTTCAGGCATCACTGGTGGAACTGGCGTATCTGGCGCATTCACTGCTGACAACCTAATTGACTTGGTTTACAGCGTTGATACCGCAGGTCGCACCCTTCCGGGTACAGGATGGCAGATGAACGCTCAGGCTATCGCTGCTGTTCGTAAGCTAAAGGATTCAGCCGGACAATACTTGTTCAGCCCATCCCTATCTGCTGATGCACGCGATCTATTGCTTGGTTACCCAATCTTTGAGAACCCAGCAATGGCAGCACCAGCAACAAGTGCAAAGTCGGTTATCTTCGGACACCTTCCAAGCTACTTCGCACGCACCGTTGGTGGATTGCGCCTAGATCGTTCAGACGATTACGCATTCCAGAACGACCTAATTACATTCCGCGCCACAATGCGCGTGGATGGAAACCTAATCCAGACTTCACATGTGAAGTACTTTGCTGGAGCAGCTTCCTAATTAGGGAACCCCAAAACGTAGAACCCCACCGGGAGCGCAGGCTTGGTGGGGTTCTGCTTTTATTTCAGCAGGTTTTAGGTTAAGGTGCTAGTACCTGCGATCAAAGGACTACCTGTGTCTAAACCCCTATGTATTGGCTGGAACTCTAACGCGCCTTGGGCTGCGACTGGTTACGGCACACAAACAGCACAAGTTACTCAGCGACTTAAAGAGCTTGGTCACGATGTTGCGATCTTTAACAACTACGGACTAGAAGGCTCTAACACCGACTGGGAAGGTATGCCTGTTTATCAACGTGGCGCAGACCTTTATTCAAATGATGTAGTGCCAGCGCACATGCACGACTGGACTCAACGCCACCCAAAGCAACCGCACGTTCTTTTTACCCTCTATGACGTATGGGTTTTCAAAGGCGATAGGTGGAGTGACTGGAACGTAGCAAGTTGGGTTCCAATAGATCACATCCCTGCACCGCCAGAAGTAACTAAGTGGTTACGCAATGACTTTGTAACTCCTATCGCTATGAGCCAGTACGGTCAGTCAATGATTGAGAACGTAGGCATTGAATCCCTTTATGTGCCACACGGTATTGAGTCAGTCTTTAAGCCAATGAAACGCCATAAGGGAACTACTGGCAGAGATTACATAGGCGTTGGTGAGGACAAGTTTGTTGTTGGAATGAACGCAGCCAACAAAGGCGTAAGCCCTAACCGCAAGGCATTTGGTGAGAACATTCTTGCGTTCTCTATGTTTGCTCAAAAGCACGATGACGTAGTTCTGTATTTGCACACAGACCAAATGGGCGCACTAGGTGGAATCAAGTTATTGCAACTGCTTCAATCCTGTGGAGTACCAGAGCATAAGTTTAAGTTTGTTGATCCTTACGTTTATCGCACTGGCATTGACCAGCAAACCTTAGCCACTATCTATACGGCTATGGATGTATTGCTTGCAGTTTCTTATGGTGAAGGCTTTGGAATTCCAACCATAGAAGCCCAAGCCTGTGGCACACCTGTAATCATTAGCGACTTTGCAGCTTCAACCGAGCTACTAGGTGACGGTTGGTTAATCGAGGGTCAGCCACTTTGGGATGCACCGCAGTCCTCTTGGTTTCACATGCCTAGCGTTCCCGGCATTGTTGATGCTCTAGAGCAGGCATACCAGCGTGGTCGTGGCAGATCAGAAAAGGCACAAGAGTTTGCCAAAGCGTATAACGCCGATACCGTATTTGAGGAGCATTGGAAGCCAGCCCTAGCCGTGTTAGACACTAAAGCCTACGAGCGACTATAAGCATGAAAATAGGCTGGTACACGCATCACATAGAGAATGCGCCTAACGTGGCTCTCGGTGGCTCTGTGAGTCCCACAGGGCTATTCACGGGGCAGTTTGCAGGTGGGGCAGAAATGTCAGACTACGAATACCGCTTGCAAGCACCCTTGGACTATGACATTGAGATTGTCACTCCACAGACATTTCATACACACGACATACACCAATTCGATTCAGTCATTGTCACGGGAACAGATGCGTTCACAGATGAACAGTTATACAGACTTTCAGAGTATGACCCGTTCGTATTTGTTCATCACTTACAAACTCCACGAGCAGGGCTTAACTCACTGATTCGTGGCTCTCGTTTATTCGTAACCCATACCCCGGCACACATGCGCAGAGAATTATCTTGGACAAAGCCACGCAAGACGGCACAAGTTCTAAGCTACTTCGATACCAGTAAGTGCTATGACCACATGGATAAGAAACCAATAGCATTGTGGGCTGCTAGGAATCACCCGTTAAAAGGTCAGCTACGCGCTCATGCTTGGGCAGCTCAGGCAGGCTATGAGTTCAAAGCTCTAACAGACGTACCGCGTGAACAGGTACTGGATGCAATGGCAAGGGTGGAATGGTTTGTGCATTTACCATTAGCCTTTGAGTCAGAATGCAGGGCAGTTATGGAAGCGGTGCTTTCAGGTTGCAGGATTCACACTAACGACAACGTAGGAATCACAAGCGTTGAGGATTGGCACGATGCAGATGCACTGCGCCACATGGTAGATAAGGCAGGCGATACATTTTGGAAACTGGTGCAGCAATGAGAATGCTTACAATCATTCCGACAAGAGGGCGCAACGATAACGCCATTAGATTATTTGAAGCCATTAACGCAACGGCAGACTTTACAGAGGTTGTCTTTGCCATAGATGCTGATGATGTTAAAACTTACAATGGCTTGATGGCAGAAACTGCTGGCTTGAATAACGTCAAGGTTTGCATTGCTGACCGTATGGGAATGAACGGCACTCTTAACCATTGGGCTTTGTGGTTTGCTCCTGACTATGACTACATCTGTTTTATGGGTGATGACCACTTACCGCGTAGTGGTGGTTGGGATACCAAACTTGCAGAAGCTATTGGCACAGAGCCGGGCATTGCTTATGGCAACGATCTACTGCAAGGCGAGAACCTGCCAACTGCCGTAGTTATGTCTAGCAAGATCATTAGGGCTACTGGCTTTATGTCACCGCCGGCCTTAAAGCATTTGTTCCTAGATAACTATTGGCTTGCTATGGGCAACGCTTTAGAAAACGTGAACTACTTGCCAGAGGTAATCATTGAACACTTGCACTACACAAACGGCAAGGCAGCACATGACGATAGATACGCAGCTGTAAACACAGTAGAAATGCACAACGGCGATCAGGCTATCTTTGCTGAGTACCTAGCCACAGAATTTGCTAACGATGTTGAGAACGTCAAGGCTTGGTAATGAAGATACTGATTACCGGGCATAAGGGTTTTGTTGGTCGCAACTTTGTTAAGGCTTTGCCTGATAGCGACATAACGGGCATTGACTTAAAAGACGGAAACGATTGCAGGGATTTCTTCAAGGACAACGCAGAACAGTTTGACCTAGTAATTCACTTAGCAGCCATTGTTGGTGGTAGGGCAACTATTGAAGGCGAGCCATTAAGCGTAGCCACAGACTTATCCATAGATGCAGAGTTCTTTAACTGGGTGCAAAAGACTAAGCCTAAGAACGTGGTCTACTTCTCTAGCTCGGCTGCTTACCCGATTGACTTGCAGAACTCACACCGCAGACACCGCCTAGCTGAATACGACTTGAATCTAGATGGCGTTAGGAATCCAGACCTAACTTACGGTTGGGCAAAACTTACCGGGGAATACCTAGCGCAGTTTGTAACTGACTCCAATGTGTTTATCTTTAGACCTTTTAGTGGTTACGGCTCAGACCAAGATGCTGACTATCCGTTTCCTAGTTTCATTGACCGCGCTTTAGCCGGGGTAGAAGTCTTTGACATTTGGGGTGACGGTGAGCAAGTGCGCGACTTTATCCACATTGAGGACATTGTTCAGGCTGTGCTTTGGCACGTTCAGACTGGGTACTTTGGCACGTTTAATCTATGCTCAGGCTTTGCCACTAGCTTCAATGACCTTGCCCAAATGGTCTGCGAGGAAGCAGGCATCAAGCCAATCTTTAATCACATAGTGACTGCGCCTACTGGCGTTGAGTATCGCGTTGGTGATTCGCATTTATCGCATCAGTATTTTATTCCGCAGATTACTTTGCGTGAAGGTATCCGTAGGGCATTAGCAGAACGCAAGTAGAATAGACCTAGACTTAGGAGTTACTTTGGCAATAAACAACGGATACGCAACTTTAGCGCAGCTCAAAGCCGCACTCAGAATTCAAGATGCCGTAGATGACAGCCTGTTAGAGATGGCTGTTGAGTCTGCATCACGAGCTATTGACGGACACGCTGGGCGTTACTTCTATTCATCTGGTACAGCCACGCGCTATTACGCAGCTGACGATTCTTACATTACCCAGATTGACGATATCTCTGGTACAGCAATAACCCTACAAAGTTCTTCCGCTGGCGATGGCGTATTTGATACGACTTGGGCAGTGGGTGACTATCAACTAGAACCACTTAACGGCAACGTAGATGGTCTACAAGTTCCTTACACACGCATTCGCGCTGTCGAGAATTACTTGTTCCCGGTTGAGTCAGGTCAGGCACTTGTTAAATTAACAGCCGTCTTTGGTTATTCATCTGTGCCAATCGCTATCACTCAGGCTTGCATCATTCAGGCCAGCCGTATCTTTAAGCGTTTAGACTCGCCGCTTGGCGTAGCTGGCTTCGGCGATCTTGGCGCGATCTCTGTTACTAGGGACATTGACCCAGACGTTGCACAGTTGGTTTCGCCTTATCGCCGTATGCGTGGCTTTGCGTAATGGCTCAACTATCTGAAATCCGCACAGGGATTGCCACTAACCTTGCCAGCATTACTGGGCTACGCACAGCAGCCGTTATGCCTGATAACCCAAGTCCACCGATTGCCATTGTTCAGCCTGACTCGATTTCCTATGACGATACGTTTCAGCGTGGAATGCAGACTTACACTTTTACAGTCATTGTTTTAGTTGGTCGTGTGGCTGAACGATCAGCCCAAAATGCCATAGATGCTTTCTGTTCTAGCACCGGGGCATCAAGTATCAAGTTGGCTATTGAACGAGATAAGACACTTGGTGGGAAAGTGTATGATTTAAGAGTTACCGATATGAGAGCTTATGCAAGTATCGCTGTCGGTGAAGTAAACTATTTAGCAGCAGAGTTCTTAGTTCTCTGCTACGCAGACTAAGGGAGCAACACACAATGGCGAAATTCGCAGCCACCGATTACAAGGTAACTGTAAACGGTACAAACTTTTCAACAAACCTAAACAGCGTTGAACTGTCTATTGAATCTGACGATCTAGAAACAACTGCTTTCGGTGGCGAATGGCGCACCCGTATTGGCGGTTTAAAGTCCGGTTCTTTAACACTTCAGTTCATGCAGGACTTTGGTTCATCTTCAGTAGATGCAACTCTGTATCCATTGCTTAACACCTTGGCTACCGTTGTAATCGTTCCAACTTCAGGTTCTGTTACAGCAACCAACCCTTCATACACCGCAACTTGCTTGGTAAACAGCTACTCACCATTTGCATCAAGCGTTGGCGATATCGCCACCTTATCTGTAACTTGGCCTGTATCTGGCACAGTCACACGGGCTACGGCATAACGCATGAAGATCAACCTGCGCGTTACTTTTAACGATAAGTCAGTTAAAGAAGTATCTGCTACTGCGCGTGATCTTGTGGCATTTGAGGACAAGTTCAGCAAAAGTATCACTTCTCTTAGCACCAACTTTTTTATTACTGACATGTTGTGGCTTGCATGGCACTGGTTAGAACGTCAGGGTAAAACCAACAAGACGTTTGAAGATTGGTGTGATGAAGTTGAAGAAATTGAAGCGAGTGAAGAAAGCCCAAAATAATCGGGTTGGGTGACTCATCCCAACACTGGTATTTGGCTTATCTTTCATGTGAAACTGGTATTGCTCCATCAGTTTTAATGGAAGAGTCTGAGCGTATGCTTTTCACAATGGGAATGTACCTGCGTTGGCGCAATAGTCAGGGGTAGTTATGGCGGCTAGTCAGTTCCTTACTGGTCGTGCTGGTGGTGCTGCATTAGTACCGCATCGTGGCACAGAGATTCAGGTTCAGATCGTTGGCTTGCCTGAATTCCTTAAGCGAGCTGCTGCCGCTGATCCTATGTTTAACCAAGAGATTCGCAAGGCATCTGTTGCTTTAATTGGGCAGGTAGTCACAGAAGTTCAAAGTCACGCAACCTACGCTGATAATCCACGTCAGGCAATAGAAGCCGCTAAGGGTTTTAGAGCTAGACCAGACCGCATCCCGGTTATCAAGTTAAATGCTTCTGGTGGCTTTGTATCTAAGAGCCGACCTAACCGCAAGCGTAAGCAAAAGGTAACCCGTGGCGATGTGTTCTTTGGCTCTGAATTTGGTTCTGACCGCCTACGTCAATTCCCACGCAGATCGCCTAAATTGGGCAACGGAAACCGGGGTTATTGGTTCTGGCCTACTATCGAAGCTATGGCTCCAAAGATCAACTCTGAATACATAAAAGCCCTAGATTCCATAACAAAACGGCTTGAAAGAATGTAGTTGATTTAGCGTATAACATCTGCTACCGTCTGAAGTATGTACGCAGTTAAGTGGTGGTCTGTCAAAGACAACAAGCCAAAGCCTTATGCCGATTCGTGGGCAGACTTTGTTCAGCTACTTTCGCATCACGCCTGCCGTGAGGACAAATACAAAGGGCATCTATACAGCCCAGTTACATACGTTGAGAATGCTTATCGTGGCAATAAGAACGTCATAGAGATAAATGCCTTTGTTGCTGACCTTGACGGTGAAGCGTTAGCCAATACCTTAGACAAACTGCAAGGCTATGAATACATTGCCTATACGACTTACAGCCATAAGGAAGATGACCAGCACTGGCACATTGTCATTCCATTTGATGAACCCGTACCTAGTCATCAGTGGTATTCAGTATGGAAACAGATGCACGAATTCTTAGACATTGTTGGTGACCCACAGACCAGCGACCCTGCCCGTATTTTCTTTGCACCACAACACGCACCTAATGCAGATCACCAGACCTTGCGTGGTCACGGTGAAATCATGCAAGCACCTGAACACCGCTATACAGACCGACCACCTGTAACCGTTACAAGGCGTGAGTCAAACCGTCAGACTGATTACTGGGCTTGTACCTGCACTCTTACTAAGAGATGCCAGAAGTGTGAAATAGAATTTAAAGACTTGGATTTGTCTAGGTACAATGGTATGAGTCAGAAAGAAATACGGCAGGATATACGCCGAGAGTTCTTGGAGTTGATGGCAGGTACTTCTGCCACTTAGGAGTTTTAGTGGCAAACACCGCAAGCAAGAATTTTGAAGTCAAATTTACTGGCAACACCACTGACCTCACTAACTCAATTCAAAAGCTACAAAAATCAGCAGGCAAATTATCAAGTAGCTTGACAAGCACTGGTCAATCTTTAACTAGAAGCCTTAGCCTTCCTTTAGCTGGTGCTGCTGTTGTCATTAACAATTCAATTACTGATGCATCTAATTTAGGTGAAGCACAATCAAAGGTCACAGCAGTATTCAAGACACAGGCTGCCACTGTTACCGCTTGGTCTAAAACCATGTCTGCTGCTTTTGGTGTTTCTCAGAGAGCTGCATTAGAAGCTGCTGGAACTTATGGCAACTTGTTCCAAGCCTTTGGCATTGGTGAAACTGAAGCTGCAAAGATGTCTAGGAAACTTGTTGAACTTGCTGCTGACATGGCTTCGTTTAACAACGTACCTATTGAAGAAGCATTGACTGCTTTGCGCTCTGGTCTATCCGGGGAAACAGAACCACTAAAGCGATTTGGTGTAGCACTCAACGATGTGCGCCTACGTCAAGAAGCATTGAACCTAAAGATTTATGACGGTCAAGGTGTTCTAACTGTCGCTCAAAAGGCACAGGCTGCTTACGCTTTAATTCTTAGGGACACTGCACTTCAGCAAGGTGACGTAGCTCGTACTGCTGGCGGTCTTGCTAATCAAAAGAAATTCTTGGCTGCACAAGTTGAGGACTTATCAGGTACTTTTGGCGCGGTGTTTATGCCGATTTTGATCAACGTAGTTGGTGTTATCCGTAATCAAGTTCTGCCACAGATGCAGAAGTTTATAGAAGCTTTTAAGACACTCTCACCTAGCGCAGTTGTCACCGCTATTCAAATTGGTTTCTTTGCTGCTGCACTTGGCCCGGCAATGATTGCTGTTGGCTACATGATCAAGATGGTGCAGGGTCTTGCTTCTGCGTTCCAGTTCTTAACCAAAAAGGTCGTGTTGCTTCCTTTGGTTATTTTGGGAATTGTAACGGCTATGGTCAAAGGCACTGATGCCACAATGACTTGGGGTGAAGCCACTATTAAAGTCTTTAGAGGTATTGCCATCGGTCTGTCTAAAGTGGGCAATGCTTTTATCGTTGTAATCAACGGATTCATCAAGGGTTACAACGCCTTATTCACAGGCATACTAAAGAACCCAAAGATAAATGAACTGACCTTAAATTTCAGTGGCTTAGTTTCAACTGTTGATTCTGCTGCTGCTGGCTTTACTAATTTCAGCAATAAGTTAAAAGAAGAACAAACTAATCTTTCTGCCATTGCTGCTGAAGCGCAGTCACTAGCTGAAGCAATAGATGCTCCCGGCGGTGGCGGTGGCAAGGCTGGCAAGTCTGTTGGTGGTGCAAGCAAGAACGCTGCTGAAAAGATTGCTAAATTAACTGAAGCCCTAAGTAGTGCTGGCGAGATTTTGAATGAAGCAAAGGCTAAGTTCTCTGACTATGCACGTTCAGTTTCAAGTTCTATTACCTCAGTCCTGAGTTTCACGTCTGCTGCTGGTGCAGAAACTGGAACATTCTTAGAGAACCTTGTTGCTCAAGCTGCTAAGGCTGCTGACTTTGGAACTAAGGTCAGGCAGTTACTAGCAATGGGTCTGTCTGAATCTGCCATTAGTCAGGTGCTATCGGCTGGCGCAGATGCAGGCATAAAGATTGCAGATGAAATCATTGCCGGTGGCGCAACCGTAGTAGATCAAGTCAATACTTTAGTTAGTGCCACACAATCGGTAGCTGATGCAGTTGGTGAATCTGCTGCTACCCAGTTCTACTCCGCAGGCGTAGCTGCTGGTCAAGCCCTTGTAGACGGCGTTAAGGCAGCCATTGCTGCTGCTGGTCTGTCGGTCACAGCTACTGGAACTATTGTGAATCAGGCAGGCATAGATCAGGTTAATTCTGCTATTGCTAAGGCAAAGGGCAAGAAGTCACCGGGTAAGACAAAGATCACGGATAAAGAACGCAAGAACATTATGGACTTGGCTTCATCTCTTGGCGTTGAAGTTCCTGCCTTTGGTAAGGGTGGCATTGTCACCGGGCCAACGCTTGCACTTATCGGTGAAGCCGGGCCTGAAGCTGTTGTGCCGTTATCAGGTCGCAATGCAGGTATGGGCAACAACATCACAATTAACGTGAATGCAGGTATGGGCGCAGACGGTGCTTCTATTGGTCGTGACATTGTGGATGCCATTAAGAGATATGAGCGCACCAGTGGCCCGGTATTTGCGAGCGCATAAATGTCTAATCCAGAAACTAAGGTCTACATTGCGTTTGACCTCACAGCATCAGGTGGTTCTTTCTTTGCGCTTGATGATCCAGTTCGTGGCGTTCTTGATAGCGACTATGTTCTTGGTGGCGATGTTCTGGTTGATGTTACTAACTATGTCGCTAATGCTTCTATTTCACGCGGCAAGTCACGGGAACTAGACCGCTTCACCGCAGGCAACGCATCAGTTACCCTGCACAATGACGATAGAACCTTTGACCCGTTCTATGAGGACAGCCCGTACCGTTCCCAGATTCTGCCTAGAAAGCAAGTGGTTATTGAAACCAACGGCATCCGTCAGTTCACGGGATACATTGACGATTGGGATTTAAGCTACGAGCTAGGCGGTAAGTCCTACGCTTCGATCAGTTGCATAGATGGTTTCTTGCAGTTATCCGCTACCCAGATTGACTCATTTACAAACGTAACTCAGTTATCTGGTGAACGTATTGAAACAATTCTTAACCGCCCTGAAGTTGCTTGGCCTGCTGGTGAGCGTGACATAGATGCTGGTCAGGAAACCCTACAAGCAGACACCGTAACTGAGAACACCAACGCGCTTCAGTATTTACAGCTAGTGGAGTCCACAGAACCCGGCGCATTGTTTATGTCTAAGGCTGGCGCAGTTACATTCCGTGACCGCATCACTGTTCCACCACTTGTAGACACGCTTATTTTTGCTGATGATGGTCGCGCTGAGTCTGTCGGATACAACAACATTTCCGTTATCTACGGCTCAGAAAACCTTTACAACCGAGTGGTAATTACTCGTGAGGGTGGAACGCCACAGGTAGCTGACAACCTTTTATCTCAAGACATTTATGGCGTACAGACTTTATCCCTAGACGGTCTGCTTTTAACTAGCGATTCTGACTCCCTAGAACTAGCTGACTATTTGCTAGGTCGCTACGATCAGCCAGAGCTACGCTTTAGTAGTTTGAACGTAACCCTGCACGACAAGAACACAGCAGATCAGGCTGAACTTCTAGCCGTTGAAATCCAAGACGTTATCAAGATCGTGTTTACCCCTAACGGAATACCGCCAGCCATTGAGCGATACGGCTTAGTTACAGGCATTAAGCACACCATTGGGATTGACACTCATACAGTCACGTTTGACTTTGGTT
>Ga0247723_1001592_pt1 | contig 13088 bp, 16 predicted proteins | sample MSEWelMarce5H_FC_FD_189079 | JGI IMG/M metagenome (GOLD analysis project Ga0247723, IMG submission 189079) | Subsurface sediment microbial communities from gas well in West Virginia, United States - MSEEL Well Study Marcellus 5H_FC | ecosystem: Environmental > Terrestrial > Deep subsurface >...
AATCTAGGCAGGTCGATGCGCGGGAAGTAGAAGGCACCGACAAAAACGTGTACAACCAGATCATTGAAGAATATGGCGCGGATTCTTACCAGGCGCACGTAGAGGTGTACGGTTCGTTCCCATCAGAAGGGGACGATCAGTTCATCTCATCAAGCCTAGTAGATGACGCTATGAAACGGGACAAATGGCGGGATGACTCCGCGCCCATCGTCATTGGGGTAGACCCTGCTCGCTTTGGCAGCGATTCAACAGTTATTGCAGTGCGTCAAGGACGGGACATCGTAGAGATCCGCAAGTACAAGGGCGACGATACGATGGTGGTGGTCGGTCATGTGATTGAGGCCATCGAGCAGTATGAACCTGCGGTAGTTGCCATCGATGAAGGTGGACTTGGGGCGGGTGTGGTTGATCGGCTCAAGGAACAACGCTACAAGATCAGAGGTGTCAACTTTGCAAACAAGTCAAGGAACCCCATGATGTACGGCAACATGAGGGCGCAGATCTGGGGGCAGATGAAGGATTGGCTCAAATCAGCAAGCATCCCCAAGGAAAAAACGCTCAAGACTGACTTGATCAGTCCACTGATGAAACCAGACAGTAAGGGTGCCATTTTCTTGGAAAGCAAGAAAGACATGAAGGCGAGAGGCTTGGCGTCCCCAGACAGTGCAGACGCTATTGCATTGACTTTTGCATTTCCTGTTGCACACCGCGAATCTAAAGGTATACTTCGCAAACAGACATATCAATCTCAAGGCGCAGCCTTGAACTCATGGATGGGATCGTAATGGCAACAAAAAAACATGACAAACCCATAGCTCGTACAACCACGGGCAAAGGCGCAAACTACAAACCCACCGACAAAGGTGCGGGTATGACTGCCAAAGGAAGGGCTGAGTACAATGCAAAAAATAATGCAAATCTTAAGGCGCCTGCGCCAAATCCTAAATCTAAAGCGGATGCTGGGCGTAAAGCTAGCTTCTGCGCCAGAATGTCAGGCGTCGTTGCCCACGCCAAAGGCGACGCCCCGCGTGCGAAAGCCGCGCTCAAAAGTTGGAAATGTTAATAAGGAGAAAAAAGTGGCTACAAAACCTGGATTGTATTCAAATATTCACGCAAAGAAGGCTCGTATAGCTGCGGGATCAGGCGAAAAGATGAGAAAGCCTGGCACTGCGGGCGCGCCCACAGCTAAAGATTTTAAACAATCGGCTAAGACAGCTAAGCCTGCTAAGAAAGGTAAATGATGCCACTCAAGAAAAGCCCAAGTAAAGAAGCCTTCCGTGCTAACGTGCGTGCGGAAGTCAACGCGGGCAAAAAACCAGCCCAAGCGGTAGCGATTGCGTATTCCGTCAAAAGGGAAGCCGCGTCAAAAAACAAAACCAAAAGTAAAAAATGAGTTTAAAGCCATTAAGGTTTTATTCCAAAGTAAATTGTTTAGCGGTATCATTGTCGATGCGCGAACCTGATGTGATCGGAATACTAAATGGCGTATGACCAAACCTCGATGAATATCGTCGGCAAAGTAGCCGACGTAGGTGGCAACCCCACTACTACTCCAAATGAACAGTCAGATGTTCTAGCTACCATGCGCCATCGCTTTCAGATGGCAATGTCTGCGTATTCTGAATCTAGAGAAGATGAGCTAGATGACCTTCGTTTTATGGCAGGTTCCCCAGACAACCAGTGGCAATGGCCTGCTGACGTATTGGCAACTCGCGGCTCTGTTCAAGGGCAAACTATTAATGCGCGCCCGTGCTTGACTATTAACAAACTACCGCAGCACGTTAAACAAGTAACAAACGAACAACGTCAGAATCGACCCTCTGGGAAAGTGATCCCTGCGGACGATAAAGGCGATGTAGAAGTAGCTGAGATTTTTGAAGGTATGGTTCGCCATATCGAGTATATGTCTGACGCCGATGTGGTCTATGACACCGCTTGTGAAAACCAAGTGACGTATGGCGAAGGCTATTTCCGTATCTTGACCGAGTATTGCAACGAAAATTCGTTTGATCAAGACTTGCGTTTAGGTCGTATTCGTAACGCGTTTAGCGTGTACATGGATCCAATGATTCAAGACCCTGCTGGTTGCGATGCTGAATGGTGCTTTATCAGCCAAGATTTAGAAAAAGATGAATATGAGCGTCAATTTCCAAATGCCGCGCCCATTACGTCCATTATGTCCCAAGGTGTAGGTGATGATTCCCTAAGCCAATGGCTAAATGAAAACACCATTCGTATTGTTGAGTATTTTTATCACACTCACACCCCAACTAAGCTCAATTTGTACCCAGGCAATCAATCGTTTTACGATGGCAGCCCTGAAGATAAAAATATGAAAGAAATGGGATTAAAACCCATTAAATCTCGCACGGTAGATGTCAAAAAAGTTAAGTGGATGAAGTCCAATGGCTATGAAGTCCTCCAAGAACAAGATTGGGCGGGCAAATGGATCCCCGTGATTCGCGTGATTGGTAACGAATTTGAAGTAGATGGTCGTATTTATGTGTCTGGCTTGGTTAGAAACGCTAAAGATGCACAACGTATGTACAACTACTGGGTATCCCAAGAAGCAGAAATGCTTGCTTTGGCACCAAAAGCACCATTTATCGGTTACGGCGGTCAGTTTGAAGGTTACGAAAACCAATGGAAAACTGCCAACACGACCAATTGGCCGTATTTGGAAGTTAATCCCGATGTGACTGATGGAATGGGTGCAACGCTGCCACTTCCACAACGCGCCCCACCTCCTTTGGCTCAAACTGGTCTTATCCAAGCCAAAATGGGCGCGTCTGATGATATCAAGTCCACTACTGGACAGTATGACTCGAGCTTAGGTGCCACAAGCAATGAACGCTCGGGGAAAGCTATTCTTGCCCGTGAACGCCAAGGCGATGTCGGTACGTTCCACTATGGTGACAACCTGACTAAAGCCATTCGTTTTGCAACGCGTCAGTTAATTGACCTTATCCCTAAGATTTACGACACCGAGCGTATCGCCCGCGTGATTGGTATCGATGGTGAAGTGTCAATGGCAAAGATCAACCCTGAACAAGACGAGCCAGTTAAGAAAATTGTTGATGAAGCAGGCGTTGTGATTGAAAAAGTCTATAACCCTAGCGTAGGTTACTACGATGTAGTGGCTACTACTGGCCCAGGCTACATGACTAAGCGCCAAGAAGCAATGGAAGCTATGGCTCAGATTTTGCAAGGCAATCCTCAACTATGGGCAGTTGCAGGCGATCTATTTGTTAAGAACATGGATTGGCCTGGCTCGCAAGAGTTGGCTGAACGCTTGGCTAAGACGATTGATCCTAAACTTTTATCGGCTGATGACGAAGATCCTGCATTGCAAGCTGCTCAACAGCAGATGCAAGCAATGGGTCAAGAAATGGAAGGTATGCACGCCATGCTTCAAAACGTCAGCAAGTCAATGGAAGCTCAAGAAATGGAACGTAAAGATTTTGAAGCTCAAATTAAGTTGTTTGACGCTGAAACTAAGCGGTTAACTGCCGTTCAAGCATCTATGTCACCTGAACAGATCCAAGATATTGTTTTAGGAACGCTGCACGCTGCAATGGATAGCGGGGATATCATTACTGAAATGCAACGTGGCACTGCAATAGATATGCAAGCGGAAGAACAGCCGATGGAACAGCCTATGCAACCGCAAGGCCAACCAATGCCACCTGAACAAATGCCACCACAAGGGATGCCACAATGAAAGCGTGTGATTTTGTAGGAATATTCTTTTTAGCCCGTGATGTAACCCATTCGGTTCATTTAAATACTCGTAGCTACTCCAAGCACAAAGCGTTACAGAAATTTTACGAGAATATTATTGATTTGGCAGACGCATTTTCTGAGGCATACCAGGGGCGGCACGGTTTGATCGGCCCTATCAGTTTGATGTCGGCTAAAAAGACTAGCAATGTAATTGAGTTCTTAGAAGCCCAACTTGCTGAGATTGAATCCGTACGCTACGACGTATGTGATAAAAGTGATAGCGCTTTGCAACAATTAATAGACAACATTATTGAGTTGTATTTAACAACGCTTTATAAATTACGGTTCTTAGCATGACAGTAGTCGTTACTCACAGCACACCCTCTGACGCTACTTTTAGTGCTACAGGCGCAACCGCTTGGGATGCCAACCATACGCTATCTGGCGTAGGGACAATGGCAGAACAAAATGCCAATGCCGTTGCTATTACTGGTGGAACTGCAACGCTTACTAGCGTTACAACCCCTATAGTACAAGCTACAAACTCTGCTGGTCTAGCACTTAAAAACTCAGGTGGAACTACTCAAATTAGCATGGGTGCTGGCGGTGGCGATAATGTTACTGTTTCTGCTCCTATTGCTATTAATCCTGCAAACGGATTAGTAAATATTTCCCCTACTGGTACAGGTACAGTAACTATTAACCCTGCTACTGCTGGCACGATAAACAATACTTCTATAGGTGCTACTACCCCAGCCGCAGGTACATTTACTACTATTACAGGACAGACAGAAGTATTAAAAGGTACTGGGCAGAATTTAGTATTAAGAAGCCAACAATTTTCAAATGTTATTTATTCTTCATCTTCTGCAACTAGAACAGATAATCAAACTACTGCACCTGATGGTACAAGTACAGGTGCTTTAATTCAAGCTGTTGTTGCTTCTTATGGCGGGTTAGTTAGACAATTTTCCCCAACATATTTATCAAATACAACTTACACAATGTCTGTATTTGCAAAGGCGGGAACATCTAATTTTGTAGGATTAAGACCTACTGGTGGATGTGTATCGGCTACTGATGCTTATTGTTATTTTAATTTAAGCAATGGAACTGCAACTGCCATAACTCCAACAAGCGGAACAGTTGTTTCTGTTGGAACTGTTAATGCAGGGAATGGTTGGTATAGATGTTTTGTTGTTTATACAACAGCAACAGTAGGAAATTCTATTTCTGATTTTTCTATTACTACTGCTACTGGTGCAACAGCCCCAGCATACTTAGGAACAGAAACAATATTTGCATGGGGATTCCAAGTAGAATTTGGTAATACTATTACTACTTATGTTCCAACAACTTCTGCAATTGTTTACGGAGTTCCAACATTATCTTTTAATAGTGCTTCCCAAATAGGGATGGAATCTAATGGTTCTCTTTATGTTTCTCCAGCAGGAACAGGCGCATTACAAGCACAAGCTACTACATCTTCTACAGTAGGTGGTAATGCTAGGGGTGCTAATGCTGTTGATTGGCAGACATTAAGAGGTGCGGCAAGCCAAGTAGCTAGTGGTGCATATTCTGTAGTAGCTGGTGGTTCAAACAATACTGCTACAGGTTTTGCAGCAACAGCTGCTGGTGGTTCTGGTTCAAGTGCATCTAATACCTATGCTTTTGTTGGAAGTGGGGCATCAAGCGTTGCTAGTGGTTATGGTGCTTCTGTTGTTGCTGGTTATACAAATACAGCCGCAGGGTTTTGGAATTTTATTGGAAATGGATATACAAACTCAGGCACAAGCGGTTCAGCCGTAACAACGCAATCCGCAACCATGAACGGAACTACAGCCGTAACTCTTAGCGGTAGTAACGCATCAATTAAAGTAGGTCAATTAATTACTGGAACAAGCATTACCACTTTCCCGAACACCTATGTAGCCGCCATATCAGGAACAAGCCTTACCCTTTCGCAAGTAGCATCAGGTTCATCTACAAGCACTCTATCTTTCTATACCCCTCATGGAGTTGTCGTAGGCGGTGGTAATAACCAAGCTACAGGTAGTTATTCATTTATCGGTGGTGGTGGTGATGCTGGTACTGCAAGTAACCGAAATGTGGCTAGTGGAGATTGGTCTGCGGTGGCTGGTGGTCAAAAGAATGTGGCATCAGGACAATCTGCTTTTGTTGGTGGCGGTGGAAACATTGGTGGTAGCGTTTCTGGAAATACTGCTTCAGCACCAGCTTCTTTTATTGGCGGTGGTTTTGGAAACACAGCAAGTGGTTCACAATTATCGGCTGTTGTTAGCGGTCAAAGTAATACAGCAAGTGGAAATAGTGCAACAGTTATAAATGGATTTGGTCATGCCGCTTCAGGCGATTATTCATTTGTTTCGGGTGGAGTTTATGGCACAACTCGTTCTATTGTTGGAAATCATGCTTTTTCTGCTTGTAATCAACCTGTTGGCAATGCTTCTGGAAATTCACAATCAGCTTTACTTGTTATTGGTGCGGCAACTACTGATGCTACTGCTACTGCATTGCGTTCTAATACAGGTGCGGCAAGCGGAACTAACCAAGTAATACTACCTAACAACTCTGCTTACTTCTTTAGAGGTGAAGTTATCTCAGGAGTTACTGGCGGTGGAGATACTAAAGGCTGGACTATCGAAGGTGTAATTAAAAGAGGTGCTAATGCGGCATCTACGGCTTTAGTTGGAACTCCTACAGTCGTATCTACTTACGCTGATGTAGGGGCGGCAACATGGGCTATTGCAGTCACAGCAGATACAACCAATGGTGGTTTAAGAGTTACTTTTACAGGGCAAGCGGCAACGACTATTAGAACTGTATGCTCCATCAGAAGTACAGAAATGACATTTTAACTAGGAGAATTATCTTGGCACTACAACTATCACTTACTCAAACTCAATTCGGTGTACCAGCACCACAAGCCTACGCTAGAATTACTAACTTCTTTGGTACAAAAGACCAAATCCAAGTGCAAGTAGCTATTTACTATAACGAAGAAGCAAGACATGGCAACATGGCTACTGTTAAAGAAAATGCACACTATATTGCGATTGAGGACTTAGAAGGTGATTTAATCCCTGCAATCTATGGAGTATTAAAGACTTTTACTGATTATGCTGGTGCAGTAGACGCATAACATGGGTAACTTTTTTAATGGATTTTTCTTTGCAGGTGGTTTTTTTGGTAGTATTATTACTGCGGCGACACAACTTTATGTAAAACTCCGGTCATTTACGGAACGAGGGAGATATTAATGTCTATGAATTTAAAAGCGATAACCGTATGTATTGGTTATCAACAGATTACAAGCCTAAGTTCGGCTCAGAGCCTTACAGTGCCTGCCACTGACTTAACTGGGCTTAATCAAAAGCCGACTTTTGCCTTAATTACCCCTGAAACACAAAGTGTTCGGTGGCGTGATGATGGCATAGCCCCGACCGCTTCGGTTGGTATGCCTTTGGCGGCTGGCGTCACTTTACAGTACGACGGCAATTTAAAAAACATTCAATTTATTGAGCAAACTGGCAGCGCCAAGCTCAATATCTCTTATTACGCGTAAGGAATAGACATGGATCTCTCTAACGGCTCTGGCGGTATTGACTCTAGCAAGTTAATGGACTATTTCACCAAAGATTTTTTAAAAGATCTTGGCAAAATGGCTGTTTTATGCGATGAATTGGCTAAACGTCAAGGCGCCCTGTCCGCTGTTGAGGACGCCAATAAGCTACGTTCAGACGCTCAAACTTACGCTGATAGCGTAAAAGCAGAGGCCGACATCAATTTAGACCAAGCTAAACAAGCTAACGCAAGCTCTAAAGAGCTAAAAAAAGCCTTAGATACGCGTGAAACAGACCTAAATAAGCGTGAAGGTCAGTATGAAACAAACCTAGCCGATTTGATAAAAGCGGCAGAAAAGCACAAAAAGGCCGTAGTTGACAATGAAGCTTCTTTAGCTAAACTACAGTCTGATTTAGAGTTAAAACAAAGACAAATAGACGCAGACCGAAATGCCTTGGATGAGCGAATTAAAGCCTTCCAGGATAAAGTGGCGTCAATACAGGTTTAATTTTTTTAGATCGTACTGGTGCGATACACCAGGGTTTCTTAAGGAAACATCGAAATGGACGAAAGTCAAGAAGTAGTCTTAGCGGACTCAACTGCCGCGCCAGAACAGGTAGCAACGGCTGCACCTGTAACTGAAGAAGTAGCGCCGGAAGCAGTAGAGCCAGCAGCAGAAGCACCCAAAACCTTCTCCCAAGAAGAATTGGACGCCGCTATTGGTAAACGACTTGCTAGAGAACAACGTAAGTGGGAAAGAGAACAGGCAGCTAGAGCCGCTGAAAAGCAGCTTAAAACTCCAGTAGAAATCCCGCCGATTGAGCAGTTTAATTCACCTGACGAGTATGCCGAGGTATTGGCAGAGCGTAAGGCAGAAGAATTGCTTGCTAGGCGTGAACAAGCTAGGATGCAGTCTGAGATCATTGAGTCCTATCACGACAAAGAAGAAGATGCGCGGAATAAGTACGATGACTTTGAACAAGTTGCGTATAACCCCAAGCTCCCAATCACTGACGCGATGGCTCAAACGATTCAATCTTCCGATGTTGGCCCCGATATGGCTTATTACCTAGGGTCTAATCCGAAAGAAGCTGATCGTATTTCTCGTTTATCGCCGCTTCAGCAGGCCAAAGAATTAGGGAAAATTGAGGCTAAATTAGCCGATAATCCCGTAGTAAAAAAGACTTCGAGCGCCCCAGCACCAATTGCTCCGATTACGGCAAGATCCTCTGGATCTTCAGCAACAGACACAACGGATCCGCGTGCCATTAAAAGCATGACGACTTCAGAGTGGATTGAAGCTGACCGCCAACGTCAGATCAAGAAGTGGGAAGCGCAGAGAAACCGCTAACTATTTTTTAATTAGGACTTTATTATGTCAAATTCGATCTTAACCATCGACATGATCACACGCAAGGCTTTGGAAATATTAGAAAACAACCTTGTACTCACACGTAACGTAAACCGCCAATATGATGACTCTTTCGCTGTTGAAGGTGCCAAAATTGGTTCAACCCTCCGTATCCGCTTACCAGACCGCGCTTTGGTAACTGACGGTGCCGCCTTGCAAGTTCAAGACGACAACGAGCAGTTCACAACTTTGACTGTAGCGTCACAAAAGCACATTGGTGTTAACTTCACCTCTGCTGAATTGACTATGCAGTTAGATGACTTTGCAGAGCGTGTTTTAAAACCACGTATTTCACAGTTGGCTTCTTCTATCGATGCAGACGTAGCAAACAGCTACAAAGCAATCTATAACTCAGTTGGCACACCTGGCACAACTCCTTCTACTTCTTTGGTGCTGTTACAAGCTCAACAGAAATTGAACGAAAACGCTGCTGTTATGTCCCCACGTTACGCTACTGTTAACCCAGCAGCCAACGCAGGCTTGGTTGAAGGCATGAAAGGTCTGTTTAATCCTACAGACACAATCAGCCGTCAATTTAAGAATGGCATGATGGGTATGGGTGTACTAGGCTTTGATGAAGTTAACATGAGCCAATCTATCAAGCAACATACAACTGGTGCTTGGGGTACAACCATTACTGTAACTTCAACAGTTGCTACTGAAGGCCAAGCTACTTTAGGTATTAGCTTTACAGGCTCAAGCAAGACTTGGAACGTAGGTGATGTATTTACAATTGCTAGCGTATACGCTGTTAACCCACAAACCCGTGAGTCAACAGGTAGCTTGCAACAGTTCGTTGTAACTGCTGCTGCAACTGGTTCTTCTACAGCTACATTGTCTATTAGCCCAGCGATTTATACGTCTGCTAACGCATTGGCAACTGTGGATTCATTCCCAGTAGCTGCTGCTGTAGTAACTATGTTGGGTTCTGCTTCTAGCCAGTACGCTCAAAACTTGGTTTACCACAAAGATGCGATCACTTTTGCGACCGCTGACTTGTTGTTGCCACAAGGTGTTGACATGGCTTCCCGCCAAGTTCATAACGGTATCTCTATGCGTGTTGTACGTCAGTACGATATCAATAATGACCGTTTACCTTGCCGTATTGACGTTCTATATGGCTTTAGCACAATCCGTCCACAGATGGCTTGCCGTATTTTTGGCTAATCTAATTGCTCCCGCGCAAGCGGGAGTTCTTAAACTTATTTTTTAAGGAAACATATCATGGCACTACCTAATGGCGCTGGCGGTTATCAACTTGGTGACGGCAATCTAAACGAAGTAGATTTACTTATTCAACCTACTCCTATCGCTTTAACGACTGGTGTAACCTTGACTACTGCTCAGTTGCAAAACGGCATTATTCTTGGTAGCCCAGGCGCAAGCGCAGTTTCTTATCAACTACCTACTTGTGCTACTTTAGACGCAGATATTTCTAGCGCTAAACCTAGTAGCTCGTTTGATTTCTCAGTAGTTAACGTGGATGGTAATACATCTGGCGTTATTACTTTGACAACAAACACTGGTTGGACTTTGGTTGGTCTGATGACTGTTGTTGCTACTGCTGGTACAGCCCAACTGTTCCGCGCCCGTAAAACAGGCGACGCAACTTGGACTTTATACCGCATTGGTTAATGTAATATCCCGCCCCTCGGGGCGGGTTTCTTTTTAAGGAAAAATTATGCCTAATACCAAATCTGTAGGGGTTGCTTTTAGCGACCCTGAATTAACTTCTGGCACTACAATTACAGGCGCAGTTATTGATAGCACGTCAAAAATTCTATCTAATATTGCTAACGGTTCTACTGCATCGCAACAAGGTGCAACTATTGCTACTACTAGTAATAGCGATGTTTTTATAATTGCTCCCGCAGCAGGTACACTGACATCCGCTGTGTTTTCTGGTGTAGACGCACTTGCAACTAGTGACACAAATTACATCACTTTTTCCATCACCAACTTAGGTTTAACTGGTTCTGGTTCGGCTGCAATGTTAGCCGCAACCGATGCTAATACTACCAAAGCTACAGGTGGAACTGCGTTAACAGCTAACGCTGTGCGTACGTTAACTTTAAATGGCACCGCAGCTAATTTAGTTGTAGCCGCTGGCGATCGTTTACGTATTCGTGCTGCCGCAACTGGTACGCTTGCTAATACTGTGACATTCCCTGTTTATCGTGTGAACTTTACAGTTGTGTAATAAATAGGGGGCTTGCCCCCCTATCTAACTAAAGAAAATATGCCACTTATTTATCTAAAGCATCCTGACCACGGCAATAAAGTGGCCACAATGGAATTAGAAGCAGAATTTGATGAACAAAACGGTTGGGTAAGATATACTCACGATACGCCATCAATTTCTGAAGAAGTTGAAACAGTAGAAGAAGCTACTGAAGTTGCGGCTCCTGTTAATACGCTGGAAGTAAAAAGACGTCGTAAAACCGCACAGTAAGGAGTAAGCTATGGCGACAACCGCCGGTGATCAAATTAACGCAGCATTACGTTTAATCGGTATGCTCGCCGAGGGTGAAACGCCTTCCGCTAACACTTCTAGCGATGCGCTTGACGCTTTAAATCAAATGATTGATTCATGGAATACTGAGCGTTTATCAGTCTTTTCAACGCAAGATCAAGTTTTTACTTGGACACCTAATCAAATTTCTAGAACACTAGGCCCTTCAGGTAATTTTGTAGGCAACCGTCCTATTTTGGTGGACGATGCTACTTATTTTAAAGACCCAACTAACGGCATTTCGTTTGGTATTAAGATCATTAACCAACAACAATACGATGGTATTGCAGTTAAAACGGTGACTTCCACATATCCACAAGTAATGTGGATTAATATGGATTACCCTAATATTGATATGTACGTGTACCCAGTGCCTACAAAAGCATTGGAATGGCACTTTATCTCGGTTACTGAGCTAGATCAACCCGCCACTTTAGCGACTACTTTGGCTTTCCCGCCAGGCTATTTAAGATGTTTTAAATACAACTTAGCGTGTGAAATAGCTACTGAATTTGGCGTTGAACCGCCTGCTAACGTGGCTAGGATTGCCATGACTTCTAAGCGCAATCTAAAACGCATTAACAACCCTGACGATATTATGTCCTTGCCTTACAGCATTGTTGGCACGCGTCAGCGCTTTAACATCTTTGCCGGTAATTATTAATGAAATCGCATATTTTGGGGCAATCTTATGTTGCCCGCAGCATCAATGCGGCAAACGATGTAATGATGAATTTGTTTCCAGAAGCTACACCTCTTGAAGGTAAAGAAAACGGTTTTTTAAACAGAGCGCCTGGGATGAGCAAACTTGCCACTATTGGCAATGGCCCTATCCGCGCCCTATGGTCGCATCAGACCAACGGCGCAGATGCTTATGTTGTATCAGGTAATGAAGTCTTTAAAATTGACGCTAGCTATCAAGCCGCAAAGATAGGTAACATAACAGGCTCAGGCCCCGTATCTATTGCCGATAACGGCACTCAATTGTTTTTTGCTTGTAACCCTGATGGCTTTATCTACGATGAAGTTGCCAACACGTTTGTACAGATTAGCGACGTAGACTTCCCTGGCGCCGTAACTGTAGGTTATTTAGACGGTTATTTTGTGTTTAACGAGCCAAACAGCCAAAAACTGTGGGTTACTGAGATATTTGATGGCACTATTATTGAGCCTTTAGCGTTTGCTAGCGCTGAAGGATCGCCCGACTTAGTTCAAGCTATTAACGTAGACCAACGCGAGCTTTGGGTATTTGGTACCGATACGATTGAGGTATGGTACAACGCAGGTACCGCCAACTTCCCTTTTGCGCGCATCCAAGGCGCTTTTAACGAGTTAGGGTGCTTAGCCCCTTACTCGGTAGCAAAACTCGATAACACGCTGTTTTGGCTTGGCAATGACCCCCGTGGCTACGGTATTGTTTATCGTGGCGAAGGTTATAGGGGTAAACGCGTATCTACCCACGCTGTTGAATACGCCATTCAAAGTTATGGCGATGTATCTAACGCACTTGCCTACACGTACCAGCAAGAAGGCCATGCGTTTTATGTCTTGATATTCCCAACAGTTAATAAGACTTGGGTGTTTGATGTAGCTACAGGCGCATGGCATGAGCGTGCAGGCTTTGAGGATGGTTTTTTTTACCCGCCATCGTTCAAACTGTCAGATGAACTACCAAAGCAAAACCATTGTTGGCGACTACTTAAACGGCAACATCTATGCTTTTGACTTAGATGTTTATGATGACAATGGTGCAGTGCAAAAATGGGTTCGTTCATGGAGAGCGCTTCCTACAGGCACTAACAACCTAAAACGTACCGCACAACATTCATTACAGCTTGATTGCGAGGCAGGCGTTGGTAC
>Ga0247723_1001593_pt1 | contig 13081 bp, 8 predicted proteins | sample MSEWelMarce5H_FC_FD_189079 | JGI IMG/M metagenome (GOLD analysis project Ga0247723, IMG submission 189079) | Subsurface sediment microbial communities from gas well in West Virginia, United States - MSEEL Well Study Marcellus 5H_FC | ecosystem: Environmental > Terrestrial > Deep subsurface > Rock...
GGGAAATATCGATAAGATGGTATCTTTATGTTGGAATAGAAGTTATAATGAGTATATTATTCTTTGCGATGCAGGACGCTTAGCAAGACCGGTATATAGAGAAGGAGTAAAACCAGAAAGTGTTCTTTCGTTAAAAACTTGGGCATCTATGATTTCAAAATGTATTGACTATATTGATGCGCAAGAATCTGAAAGTGTGAGAATTAGTATGGATCCATTTGCTCAATCTCTTTCTGAAATTCATGGAACGATGTTATTTTCTGCTTCTGCGAGCGTTAATCCTTATGTTGATCATAACCAGGGTCCTAGAAATATGTTTAGTTGTCAGCAGGTAAAACAAGCATGTTCGTGGTACAATACTGCATTTAATAAACGGTTTGATACGATTGCAACACATCTACAATATCCTCAAAAGTCATTGACTCAAACATGGACTCAGTCTCATATTCTAGGAGGAGGATGTTTGCCCTACGGTTATAATACTATTATTGCTATTGCAATTTATTCAGGGTATAATCAGGAAGACTCAATTTTAATCAACAAGAATGCTGTTGATAGAGGCATGTTTCATACAAATTACTATCACTCCTACGATTTTGCAGAAGAAATCCTTGATGAAGGACTCAAGACTCACACAATTATAACAAACGTTCTTACAGATCCGAAGTATAGAGAAACTGTAATTAGAAAAGATAAGAAAGATTATTCACTCCTAGATGGAGATGGTATAATTAGAGTTGGAAGTATTGTATCGGAAGATACTATCTTAATTGGTATGGTTTCTCCAAAGATGAATGAAGTTGGAGAAATAACTAAAAACAATGATATTTCAGTCTTACCTAAGAAAGGACAACATGGCAGAGTAGATGCTGTTCATAGATACATAACAACACAAGGGATTCGTGGAGTTAAGATACGTATTTCAGAATTGAGAACACCAGTGCTTGGCGACAAGTTAAGTGCAAGACACGGACAGAAGGGAACATGCGGCATCTTAATTGCAGAAGAAGATATGCCATGTACAAAGGATGGTTTGAGACCTGATATGATTATCAATCCTCACTGCATTCCAAGTCGTATGACGATCGGTCAATTTCTTGAATCTATGGCATGTAAGGTTGGTGCGGAGTTAGGTTGTTTCATTGATAGTACTGCTTTTTCAACCCAGAACCGAATTGGTGTAACAAAGGAGGCATTATCACAGTTAGGATATCACCCATATGGGAATGAACTATTGTATAATGGTATGAATGGAGAAATGATGGAGTCTGAAATTTTTATGGGACCGACACATTACCTGCGTTCAAAACTTATGACAGATGATAAGATCAACTACAGAAGTACTGGACCAAAAAATAATCTTACACAGCAACCTGTTGAAGGAAGATCAAATAATGGCGGTCTTCGTATCGGTGAAATGGAACGTGATGGTTTATTATCCCATGGAATATCTAGTTTCATCAATGAAAGTTTCACACTAAGAAGTGATAAGCATTCTTTCTTAATTGAACCTGAAAAGGGAGTATTGGATGCAACTATGGATACTGAGACCAAAGTCATTGATATTCCATATTCTACAGGTCTTTTTATACACGAAATGGAGTCTATGCATATTTCTGTTAAACTTTCTTCATAACGGATTTTACTATTAGAAACGTAAGTATCCTAACAAGATGAATCTTTCCGTCATTAAGCGCGATGGATCATGCGAACCCGTTTCATTCGATCAAATTACCCAACGTATTCGTGCTATGTCAGAAGGTCTCGCAAATGTGAATCCTGACCTAGTTGCCCAGAAGGTATGCAGTCAGTTATCTGATAAGATGGAAACTCGTCTTCTTGATGAGTTTGCCGCAGAAACTGCTGCTATGATGCAGTCACGTCACCATCCTAATTATGGTCTATTGGCAGCACGTATTCTCATTGATAATCATCACAAGAATACACCAAACAATCTTCTTGATTGCGTTGAAACTCTTTACCATGAGAAGGAAGTTGTTTCAGAGGAACTACATGATTTGGTATGTGCCAATTACGTAGAATATCAAGCAATGATTGATTATTCTCGTGATTTTATGTTTGATTATTTTGGATTCAAAACTCTCGAACGTGCCTATCTACTTCGTAAGAATGGAATTGTAATTGAACGCCCACAGCATATGTGGATGCGTGTTGCAATTCAACTTCACGGTAAGGATATGATTCATGTACAGGAAACATACAACGCTCTATCGCAAGGATACTTTATTCATGCAACACCTACCCTATTCAATTCTGGAACAAGTCATCCTCAGTTATCATCATGTTTTCTGCTTACAATGAACTCAGATAGCATTCAGGGAATTTACAAGACTCTTGGAGATTGTGCTCAAATCTCTAAGTGGGCAGGTGGCATTGGTCTCTCCATTCATGATATCCGTGCCCGCGGATCTCGCATTGCAGGGACAAATGGTGAGTCTACAGGTATTATTCCAATGCTCAAGGTATTCAATGATACTGCAAAGTATGTAAACCAGGGAGGTAAACGTAATGGATCATTTGCGATCTATCTCGAACCCTGGCACGCAGATATTGAAGACTTCTTGCGCCTCAAGTTAAACCAAGGTGCAGAGGAAGAACGCGCTCGTGACTTGTTTTATGGTCTATGGATTCCAGATCTATTCATGAAGCGTGTAGAAGCAGATGCTGACTGGACTCTGATGTGCCCACACGAGTGCCCAGGACTCGCACATGTTCATTCAGCTGGATTTGAGAGACTATATGAATCATATGAAACGTCCGGCAAGGGACGTAAGACAATTCGTGCTAAGAAACTCTGGCAAATGATTCTTGATGCTCAGATCCAAACTGGTACACCATATCTCTGCTATAAGGATGCTGCAAATTCCAAGAGCAACCAACAGCACCTTGGAACTATCCGCTCGTCAAATTTATGTGTTGCCCCAGAAACTATCTTATTTGTCAGAGAACGATTTCCAGAAGGTAATATGTTTTCTTATAAATACGGTTCATATAAGATCAGTGAACTTGAAAATAAGAAGGTAGAGGTTTGGAATGGTAATCAATTCAGTGAAGTGACACCTATGAAAACAGGATCAAAGCAAAAACTTCTCAAGATTACTATATCTGTCGATGGAAAAAACGAGCAACTTTATTGCACAGAATACCATAAGTTTATCATAGAAACTAGTACTAATATTAAAGATTGTCGTAGAATTGATGCAAAAGATCTTAATTCTGGGACTGAACTTTATAAATATAAGGATTATCTCGGTTACTATAATACACAAAAAGTTATATCAGTTGAGTTTGATGATCGTTACGATGATACTTATTGCTTCACCGAGCCGCTAAACAATGCAGGTGTATTTAATGGGATTCTCACAGGTAACTGCACAGAAATCATGGAGTTTACCTCTCCAGATGAGACTGCAGTTTGTAATCTAGGGTCGCTAGCATTACCACGATTCGTTGAGTATATGGAAGACTATAAGATGCATGTATTCAACTTTAAGAAACTTCGTGAATATACAGAAATTCTTACTCGGAATTTGGATATTGTAATTGATAAGAACTTTTACCCTACAGTTGAATGCAAGAACTCAAATACACGCCATCGTCCAATTGGAATTGGTGTTCAGGGACTTGCAGATGTATTTGCCATTATGCGTCTTCCTTGGACATCTGAGGAAGCAGCAGAACTGAATCGTGATATCTTTGAGAACATTTACTTTGCAGCTGCCCAAGCATCTGTTCACCGTTCTATTGAAATGGCAGTATCTACTCATGTTGGATACTCAGAAAGTTCTCCTCATCCTTCATTTGATGGTTCTCCTGCTTCATACGGAAAACTTCAGTATCACTTGTGGAATGAGAAACCTACATCAGAATATCTCAAGTGGGATTACCTTGAAACAATGGTAAAACAACATGGTATTCGCAATTCTCTGCTTGTTGCCCCAATGCCTACTGCTAGTACATCACAAATTCTAGGTAACAATGAGTGCTTTGAACCATTCACTTCTAATTTGTACACACGTCGTGTACTAGCAGGAGATTTTATGGTGATTAATAAGTACCTTGTCGAAGACCTTACAAAGATTGGTTTGTGGACCGCAGATATCCGAACTGCTATTATTGCAAATAATGGTAGTATTCAAAATATTCCAGAGATTCCACTTGAACTTCGTGAACTATATAAGACTGCGTGGGAGATTCCTCAGAAGACACTAATTGATATGGCACGTTCTCGTGCTCCTTTCATTTGTCAGTCACAGTCTCTCAATTTGTTTCTAGCAGAAGCATCCTACGCAAAAATGTCGTCTATGCATTTCTATGCATGGAAGGCAGGTCTGAAAACGGGATGTTATTATTTGAGAACAAAAGCTGTGTCGAGTGCGCAAAAATTCACAGTCGAACCTAAAGATTGTTTAACATGCAGTGCATGAAGAATTTCTCTTTAAGGTAATATAAAACAAATGTCAGCTGCCGAAGGTTTTTCCGCCCTCTCTCCACTCCCCGTTTCTGGTGGTCGCCGTCACTCCGCGAAGAAGCTAAAGCTTGTTAAGAAGAAGACGGTTCGCAAGATGCTCAAGAAGATGGGCATGAAGATGCGTGGTGGTGCCCCTGCCGCCGCGGCGGGTCCTGGTTCGGTTGCGCTTGAGGCGCCTGTAGCGGACGCTGTTAAGGATGCCGCTGCCGGTGGTCGTCGTCGCAAGTCAGGTCGCAAGTCCCACCGCCGCTCAAAGCGTTTCCTCGGGATGTTTTAAAGACTCTCCGATCTCTGAAACAAGAGCAAAAAGTTCTTCTTTAAAACCATAATGACATCCATTCGGTTCTTTGATTTCTGGTATACGTCGCGATGACGTATTTTTTGAATGAACTAGTGAAACTATAACCTCCTGCGGAGATATTTCACGACACATCTGTTCACGACCGTGAATAAATGTTTCGCCCTCTGCTATCTGCTGTACCGGAAATTTACGAGATTCCCAAAATTTACGAGTAAACCCTAAGGTTGCCTCAGATAAACGTTGAGACATAGCAAGTGTATTCGGTGGAACGTTAACAAATGATGAATAATTGCAGATATCATAACAGGGAATTGTTGTGCAGAAAACACAGTCTTTCTTTGGTTCAATATTCATCATTGCAACTCTGTGAAGGATGCTATTGTTAGGGTAGACATCGTCATCATCCAACATCATAATTGTATCGTACATTGCAGATTTTACACCTAGGTTACGCTTCTCCCCAATAGTCATCGGTTCGCAATGAATATACTTGACGTTCGGAATTCCAATTAGTGTATCCTCTATACTTTCGCCGTCATCTACAATAATCCATTCAAGTTTGTCTTCTGGGTATGACTGAATGAGATATGAATACTTTGCGAGAGGCATAAAGATACGTCTATCTTTTGTGATTGTGATGATAGATACATCAGGAAGGTCGCTTTCAGGCGCATACTTAATTGAAAAATCCGGAACTTGAACTATTATATTCTTCATTCTATCCATGAAGGTTGTGTGACGAGTTTCATATTCTGTACGTACTGCATTTGTCATTGCTTTTTTAGTCTTCATCTCCATGTTCACATAAAAACTTAATGCTTCTGTAATACTTGATGATGCGGTTTCGGTAATTAAACCAAGACACGCGGGGTGTTCAATATTTGACATTCCTTCAGTGAATATTCCAGTACTCGATAGTTCAAAAAAGGGTTTGATTGCAGAGAGAAGTAGATTACATCCTGCAGACATTGCCTCATTCACTGCGTGTCCAAACCCTTCTGCTCCAGAAATACATATCGCCAGTCCACATTCTTGCAGAAGATTGTTATATTCATCTTCCTTCAAAGTTCCCAGCAAATGAACTTTATCAAGTTCCGGAGGGCAAAAGATTGTCATATCGGGAGAATGTGGAATATAAAGATCAGGTAGCACACTGTATAGTTTTGGATTACTTTTCATAATTTCGTAGTATGACTTCAAAATAGGTTTAGGGTGTCTGTAGATATTCTTTCCGACTAGAACAATTGCCTTTGAATACTTCTTTTTTGTAGTGAATCCCTTATCGATAGATGTCCAACCGATATACTTGACATTTGGAGTGAATTCCAAGAAGATCTTCTCTGCTTCCTTTGTCTTTACCCAAATCTCATCGACCATATTGATGTAAGGTATCCATGTCTTGAATGTCCACTCTTGGTTCGGTATCCAAATATTCTTAGCAGCACTTGTAAACAATCCAGGATTAATAACTTCTAGAAATACATTTATCTCTGCTTCGGAACACTCTGGAGAAAAATGAGGAACTTTTCGGATTCTGACATTTTCATCAGCAATTTGAAGAAGTCCTCTGATAATCATTGCATCCTGAGTCAACCCAGTATTTGGTGCAAAATTTCCGATTAGATTCACACGCATTTAATTATATACTTCATTTAGGTATTAAACGTTTAGTCGCGTGAATTCTCTGTCTTCGAAGTGTTCTTGGCGAACCTCCTGTATATGCAACATAGTGTTTCCAAGAGTCTTTTGTTTTTTCAGAACAAGGATGAAAGGCAACTTCTCTATCTACAAACCACTCACCGCTTAACCAAGGAAGACCTTCAATAGCAGAATCCAATTCTGTAATTTCTGTTAATCGATTACAAAGTTTTTTCATTTCTTCAGAACCGAATCCATAATAGGGATCAAACATATCCATATGTGTATAAATAGGTTTCAAGGTATTTCCTGTCCACTTTACAGAATCAATAGGTCTAAATGTTTCCCAAGAAGAATCCCATATAAAAAGATGATTCTGTAGTTTTCCGTAAATAACTTCCTTATACTTGCGAAGGTCCATTGTATAATCCATGGAAAAACTGGGTAACAATCTTCCGCACTAAACTATGTGCTCTGGTATCGATAATATGGTCTTCACTGTAAAGTGAACCATATCTCGAATCTTCATTGCGATGATCCATGTAATTGTGATGAACATTAATACTCCGATCAGTCCAATGATTCCAACAAATGTTGAAATCAAAGGTTCTTTGTTGCTTACCACTGGACTTTCTGCAATCGTTAACATTGCAAGAAGAATGATAGGAAACATGCTAAATTCTACAACAACATATTTATAAAATAAAAATTCGTTTTAACATGTAATGGAAACCTTCAGAGGTAAAAAAATCATTATTCCAAGAAGCAGAGATTGGTCTGCAATAGATCTAACAGATAAATATTCTGGTGAACAAAGAAAAAAATGTAAAACACCTTCAGGAAAAGAATGTACACTTTACCCTTTCCCAGCAGGTATGGCAGTTTTAAAAATGTTTTCTCCTAAAAAATGGTTAGACCCTACAGCAGGTTGGGGTGATAGATTACGGTGTGCAATTGAGTATGGTTGTGAATACGTAGGTATAGACTCAAATAAAGAACTTAAACCTGCATATGATGCTATCATAAGAGATCTTGCAGAAGATCCTTCTAAATATAAAATTAAGATAGGTAAATTCCAAGATGTTAAGATCACTGGAAAATATGATCTTATTTTTACATCTCCACCATTCTTTACAAAAGAGATATATGAGCATATGACAAGTTGGAATAATGTTACTGACTTTATGGATGAATTTTTGAAACCTTTGTTCAAAAAATCATTCGAACATCTTGCAAAAAATGGTCATATTGTTTTATATATTGAAGATACAAACACATCGGGATTTATCGATCTAATGAAACTTTTTGTAGAGACCGATCTTCCGTTATTAAAATATGAAGGTGCGTTTTATTACGAAGGTTCTAAAGGATCATTAAAACCTTATTATGTATGGGTTAAATAATAAATGAACATTGCTATTATAAATTCAAGTACGGTTATAACTGATAGAGATGGGCAAACTATGGTAAATGGGTTAAATATGATTCTTCCGAAATTCTGTAGAGACTGGGGACTCCCTGTATATACTGCGGTATATGTGCCTCGTACTAACAAATCAACAAAAATTGTATTGAAAGTATCTATTTTAGACAATTCATATATTCCAGGTGCTATTGGATATCACGATACTTCCAATAATATACCTTATGGCATATGTTTTGCAAAAACTATACTTCAACGCGGAGGTGTTCCACTTTATTCTCCAAATAGTTCACTAGTTACAATTGCTCAGGTTGTTTCTCATGAAGTATTTGAACTTCTTATTGATCCACACGCTAACTCTTGGTGGGAGATTGGAGATGGTCAAACATTATATGCCCGCGAAACTTGCGATCCAGTTCAGGGTAATCTTGTTACTGTGAATGCCCTAGTTAGAGCTGCTACAAACACATATAGTTCCACTGCAAAAAGAGCTATAATAACTCCTGAGGTAAGAGCACTTGTTTCATTTTCAGATTGGGTACTGCCTGCATGGTCACAATATCAAAATAAGACAGGACCTTTTAATAATAATAATACATTAAAAGCTCCATTTGCACTTGATAAAGGGGGGTACGTTATAAAGATTATCGGAGGTTCTGCTGGATATGTATTAGGTATGAATTTTAGTTCTCAGCTCGGAGAAATACGTAAAGCTGAAATTTTCGACGATAAAAGAGGATCTAAAAGAATGTCGTCAATTCCCCATACCGTGTCCCCCTAACGTGAACATTCATAGGATTGGCGATAGGAGCTGCAAAGTCCTGAATATCTTTGCGATAAAACATGTAAAAATCAAGTTCACTAAAAATCTTAGCACTTGCATACCCTACAACACGTTTGTTAAGATCTAAAAGTTCACCTGATACATCAGATGTATTTCTGCTATATGTTAGGTAATAAGATCTCATAATTAGTTTTAAATCATCTTCATTCTGAGCATCAATTCGGTGTTTGTTTCCTGACATAAGAAACACCTGTTCCTGGATTTCAGACTGAAGTTTTGCAATATTAGATGATGAAAAGAATACTACATTCAAAGGAGTTTCAGTGTGAAATCTACCTACAAGATCACGGCGATCATCACGTTGAAAGATAGGTGCTCTTAAATCATACAAACTCTCATTTCGGATTGATGACTGTAACTCTGGATCTGAAAAATTTGGAACTCTTCCAGAATGAGCAGGTGCGGGATACTGTTGAGAAGTTGAAGTTAAATTATACTTATTTTGAACAGTGTTCGGATCTACAAACTCCATTTATACAATACATTACAAATTTGGTCTGGCAACTTTTAGGGCATCATAGATAGAATAAATTTGTTCCTTTTCTATATCTGTAGGATTGTTTGGTACTAAAGTACCGTATACTTTTAGGTATAAATACTGAACTAATCCTTCTAATTTTAAAGTAACTGTATCCGTGATGTTTGCAACTGCTTCATACTGAAGTGAAGATTGTATTGTACCTCCATATGCTCCTTTTGGGATGACCGCAAGGAGTTGCTTAAATTGGGCAATTACTGATGTCAAAAATTCTGAAGTTGGGTCTTTAAATGTAAACCCATACAAATAAGACATTCTTAAATTACTTATGATAAGTATAAAATGCAGTCCCCCGTTGGCGTGGCGCATTTGCAAACGTTTAAGAGTCAGTTGACTATAAACCCAGATGACATTATATGTCTTCGGGATGAAACTGATACGGTTTCTATTGGAACAAATGTGATAGCTGATTATGATAAGTATTATGTTTCGAGTGCGCCGGGAACATTTGGAGTTACTTTTCTTCCTCAGAGTGTTGGCACAATTGAAGATGCTATAACTTCAAATGGAATAACTGGTACTAGACTTACACAAACTGTTACGAATTTGTTAGATATTCGAACTGCGCTGATGCCGGTTAAGTGTTATAAAAAACAAAATCCTTACGTTACAAGCGCACGAGGATTTTTTGGAGAGACATTCAACAGTTATAGAACTGTTACAGGTGCCACATTTAGCATTTCACTTGTCCCGAATATGACAATCACAAATGCTAAAATAACAGCTCCTATCTACCGATCTATGAGAAATAGAATCTATAAAGTTTTTTATTGTCTCATGGGTAGACTTAATTATTTTGGTCATGGTCGAACTTCTATAGCAAATGTCAATCTCCTAGCGTCAAACCGAAGAAACCCATTTTTGTCACGCAATTTTTGGAAAGAATATGGTGGACCTAACCCTAGATTTGATAATATAAGCTGGGATACAAGTCCATATACGACAAGGGGATCTCCTTCTGTAACTCCGACTCCTGGATTATTTCTTAGAGTCAACAATAGTAATCAAGCAATTTTTCACTCAGAAAGCGGTCATAGATTTAATAAAGTTAATCCACCTAGTCAGGTACAAAGTTATGCTTACATAATAAGAAGTGTTTTCAATCAAATACGTGCTACATACGGACTTCCTCCTAAAGATTTAAGCGATGAAACAATAGAAGAAACGACATATTATGATAATGTTGTTCATGACGTAAGATCATTCAGCTTATTAAAAAATCTTAGGATCTATAATCTTCTTCATGGACAACGATATTTTAGTGATGGAATTTATGAAACACACTTTACCGGAATAGATTTTGGATTTTCATCTGACACTAAGATTTATAAAGTAAACTTTCAACCTATAGGTAGTTCACCTTTCACCACGCGTGGGTATACTAAAATAACTTTTAATAATAGTGACCTAGTGGGATTCTGGTTTGGTTCATCTAGTCAACCAGTAACCACAGGATTTACATCAAGTGTAATTCCGGATACACCATTTACAGCTGCAAATGGACTGTTTGGTCTTAGAGAAGCAGATCCAGGAATGATTAATGCCGACGGTGATAATGTCAATCCTATTGTATTTCAAATGATTACAAATAGTCCAGTTTATTCTCCAACTAATAATAATAATACAAGTATTGCTCAAGACTATCAATTTAGAGCAGACCTTGACAAGTATGAACTTTCTTACGGAGGATATCTTATGGCATTTTATAATTGCACGAGCACGGATTTTAGAAATAATAAAAGAACCCCTAGTTCTCAAAGCGGCGGTGTTGAAACGTTACAATTTTCTATGCGTGATTACGGCGACGAAGGTGATTTTTGGAAAACTCAGTCAAACTGGACTATATATCATCGGTATGGTGGCAGTACCCGTGTTGATCTTTCTCCGTGGTTTACCTATGAAAGTTTTCATGTTAAAGCATTGTATATGAGCGGCGATTTATGCGATATACCCATGTCGACTACATCAATCTTACCTGGTTATGACTTTTTACCAACTGGACAATTTAAAAGTGGTTTCTTTCCAGATGATAATGCTGTTGCAGATCCAGGCACAGTAGCGCAACCTTATCTTCTAAATATCTTTTCAACACCACCAGATAAGTCCTTAATAAGACCTGTACCCCCTCCAAGAATCAAACAATATACTAGAGGTACAATAGTTGAGGGTTCTAACATTGTCAATGCTACTGTTGGTATCACTCTTCCAATCAACGAACCAACCCAGCAAGTTGTAATTAATAACTTAACTTCATTGGCAGATCGTGTTATTGCTCAAGATAATTACGCCGGCAGTGATGTAACATTAGGAAATGAACTAAGTACTGCGTTTAATATCACAAATGCTGAGAAACCTGTACCAGCACCGTACGATACTCAAACTGAAAGTGAATTCTCAAATGCCCTTCAAGCAAGAATGGGGAGTGGCTTTCGTAACAGCGATGAATATAAGGAAGGTAAAGCAGCTTATGATAGTGTGAAAGTTTTCTTATATTGGGTAGGAGATTCCGAAGCTACTAATACTGATGCATTTTATATGGACTTTTCATTGGGAGCAACTCTTACAGGAACGTATACGATAACAGGACGAACTTCAGTTGACTTTTCGAGAAGAATATTCCCCCCTGCTAGTTCAAATTCTCCCAAAGAATTTAGAATTACTACGAATGCTCTAGAATATAAATCATTTTATTGGGGGAGCGATCCTGGTCTCAATACATTTTTAGATTTTGTATTCACGAACCCCCAAACATACACTGACCCGCAATTTTCTATTTCGAATAAACAACTCATATCAACCCGTACTCCTAGAGTATTTGATATAACGCCATTTACTATTGGAAAACGTCTTGGTCCTGTAAGTGGTTGGGATCTTTCAGTTTCGTATTTGCCAAGTAAACCGGTGGAGTATGCAACCTTTTACGACAGTCAAGGTGTAAGTGGTACTACATTATCACTGTCGCCAACTAACCATACTGCATTCTTTACATTTAATTTATCAGGTGCTGCTTCGTCGGTTAGTGTTGATAACGGAGCTTCAGAGGTAGGTTCCAATATTCCATATCAAACGGATGAAGGACCTCGCAAAATCTATGAACTAAGAGATGTAACAGAAGTGATTAATAATGGAGTAACAGGTTATGCAGTTAATTTTTACGCTCCATTATCTACACAGAGTCTTCTTACATTAACTACGGCACCTTTACTTTACCCCTCTACTGGATTAAATGACGTTCACCTTCGTGCAAATATTACTTTTATTGATAGGGATCCTGGATATGAAAGACTCTTAGTACTTCGTGGACAAAGTGGAGTTATCCCCCCACCAGTATATGCGGTTTTTAATGAATTGACAGCTCCGTCCAATCTTGTTGATTTAACAATTGATCTTTCGTCGATACTAACTAAATTTTTAACTCAAGACTCACAAGGAGTTGCAGGAACAATCCCGGTAGGAGTATTTGTAAGTTCATTTGATCAAGAAACTCAAACAATAGAATATATAAAATATAAATTCCCAAATGAGTACTTTGCTTCAACGTATATCATTCAAGATTCGATAAAAGATTTAACAATGGCATATAGATGGGGAACAAAATATGACTATGAACAATATTTCCGTGTTTTTGATATTACTACCGGTGCGACGGCAGGAGTCCAATTGACAGATATAGGAAATGCTACATCAACATTAAATTCATTCGAACGTCCTGATCGTGAAAAAACATTTTCAAATATAACTGGACCATTGTATATGACATTTGTCTCGACTACACCGAGAGCAGGGTATACATTCACAGAAGTTCCACTTTTTATACACACAGTAAGTTCATCCCAACCATATAG
>Ga0247723_1001594_pt1 | contig 13072 bp, 14 predicted proteins | sample MSEWelMarce5H_FC_FD_189079 | JGI IMG/M metagenome (GOLD analysis project Ga0247723, IMG submission 189079) | Subsurface sediment microbial communities from gas well in West Virginia, United States - MSEEL Well Study Marcellus 5H_FC | ecosystem: Environmental > Terrestrial > Deep subsurface >...
TTGGTCGTGGTGATAAGAGCGCAATTGACGAACTTGAAGCCAATCCTAATTATGCAGATACTTACGCTGAGTTAAATCGCTATGAATCAGGTATCACCGCTCTTGAAGAAGACGGAATGATATGGTTCCGTCATAATAATGAAGTAATGATGCTTGGTAAGAAGTACCAAGATGGTGCAGAACTTATAAAGGCAGAACTTGAGGTACTTCGTAAGAAGAAAGACTTCGTTGAGAAGTCTATTAGCCTTGATTCTTGGCTACAGACCGATAGAACCGTATCTGTATTCCCATGGGTAGAGCGCATGCGTGCTGACAAAGCCGCACGTGGTGCTGCTACAAAGATATCTGGTAAGACATACAACAATGAACTTATCGATGGCATTCGTCAGGAGACAGAGTTTGGTGATATCATCACATCTGTCTACAAGAACAACATGTTCTCTACACCAATTAGTTTCGTGAGCCGTCTTGTTGACGATGCTCCACATGCTACAGTAAACTTTAATGAGGGTGTACAGTCTGTTACTCGTGTGCGTACAAGTTTGCGCGATGCAGTAACTCGTAAGGTAATTGATGCAAAAGAAGCATCAGAGATTCTTAATGACTTTATTAATGCACCAAATGAAGGTGTGAAGAATGAGATTATTGAAAAGTATGCAGAAACTGTAATTCGTAACGCTGCTATCAACCATGGGCACCATGAGGATATCGCTGAACTTGCAGTTAATACTTATATTAAGAACCATCGCCTAACTAAGAAAGAAGCAACACAGGCGAAGGAGCAAAACCGTGCATACATGGTTGGCAAAGATGGCACTGCCATGGCTGACCCACAGTTGATTACTCAACTTGCTAACGGTGCTTACCTTCCAGATGTTCAAATTATTGATAAGGCATTCAAGGAGTTTGGAACACGCCCTGGTTCTATTACCAAGGCTGGACGTTCAACTCTATATGGAGTAAAGACAGCACTTGATGAACTACAGGCCATCTGGCGTGGTGGAACATTGGCGCGTGGTGGCTTTACTGCTAACATTCTTCGTGACGCTAACTTCCGTGCATGGGCAGATACTTCAATGTTCTCTTTGTACGCAGAATTAAGCACAAGCACTCTAGATGCCGTAACTAATGGACTTAACACAGTCAAGAAGATTTCTTCTTGGGAGAAAGATTCAATTAGTCCTAAGCGTAATATGAAGAATATTCGTGAAGGCATTGAAGAGAATGAAAAGGTCCTAAAGAAACTAGAAGGACGTTTAGAGCAAGAGGGTTTCTACAAGAAGCCTAAGAAGGGTGCAAAGGCTGTAGAGATTACGCCAACACTTCAACGTGTTATCGAATCTCGAGATGCAATTGCAGCAACACTAGCAGAACTTCGTCGTCAAGAGAAGGCTATTGTTGATAATATCCCAACTCAGGTTATCAAGAGAGATAAGATTAGTGTTTCTGGTTGGGAATTCCCGGCAGCACGTTCTGGTCAACTTGGTGAGATTAGCCGTCAGAAGTTAAACGGTAAGGAAGAGATTCGTGGTGCGCTAGCATCTGTCCGTGAACTAGAGATGGAATCTGTACGTCGTGGCAGTTATGGTGGTAAGGTTTACCATGCTGTTGATAATGAGACAGAACACCTTGTAGCATGGACTGACATGCTCAATAACCACTTACGCAATGACCCTCTTTCCATTAAGATTATGGAAGGCAACATGAGCAAGCCAGAGTTAATGAACTGGCTACGTGAGAATGAACAGCGTTCTTACATTGACCGCTTCGGTTTAACTGTTGTCGAAGAAGGCAAGCCTGCTCGTCGTTTACGTCAGAGTGATGCAGAATACATTTATGACCGTGTTAACTTTGCCGTTAATAGCATCGCTGCTAATGAGCAAGTTCGTAAACTAGTTCTTAATAACCAGTTGACAGCGGTTGAGTTGAAGAAACTGTATCCTGTAGTTGCTGAGCGTCCACCAGTATCTGGAGATGTTACAACTAATGCTTTGGGTACTGGAAGTCTAGCACGTTTCTTGCCTAACCTGCAGAAGGATGTAGTGCAGTATCTTGCAACACAGCCAACTGCTAAACTTAACTATAACCATTACTTTGCAGCCAAGTACTATGAGAAGTTAGAAACTCTAGTAATGAATGCCAACGAGCGTGGCGTTATTCCTGGTGCAAAGCAGAAGATTCAGTACGAAAAGATTGCCCGTTCTTATGCAATCAACGAGTATCGCAGCAAGATTAACGCGTTCTCAAAGGATATGAACTTTGCTGGACTAATGAACTATGTTATAGCCTTCTTCCCTGCGGTTGTAGAGCAGTTCAGAGCATATGGACGTATCATGATAGATAACCCAGAGTTGCCTATCCGTCTTGCTTATGCAGCGCAGATTCCAGAGTATATCGCAGATACACAAGAAGATGCCTATGGTAATAAATACATTGAGTATACTATGCCATATACAGGACTAAAAGCACGCTTTGGAGTTGAATGGTTTAACCCAATTAACCCAACCTCTGGTTCTATCCTATCTGCTGGTCCGCTAACAACAACTCTTGCAAATCTTGTTGCTAAGCAGACAGAGTTTGCTGATACTAAACTAGGCGCTTTCTTGTTGCCATTTGGTGTATCAACTAATGCTGTGTCTGCCTACACTCCTAATACATGGAGAAAAGCGTCAGAAGCGTACAACGCCTGGAAGGGCGATGGAGAGCAGTTCAACAAAGATGTAAACATGATTTCAAAGCATTAGTTGTTTGACTTTATCGAAGATAATGACAAGCAACCTAGCCCATCTCAGTTAAATCAGATACAGATTCGTGCAGAAAAAGATGCATTGGCCCTATCTGTATTGAAGTTTATATCATCATTGACGCTACCACAGCAGCCAAAGATGCGCACAGCAATCTCTTACTATCAAGATAGATTTAGTGAAGCAATCAAGATGGACCCTATCAATGGTGCAGAGAACTTCATGAAGGATAATCCTGATTACTTCATGCTTGCTGATAAACTAACGAATAACCTATCTGGAATTCGTAACGATGAAACAGCAGTTGCTTTACTAGAACGCAACAACTTTGCAACAAGAGAAATAGTTACTAATATTACAGACCTCACCGCATTAGGTGCAGTCTTTAATGACGATAACTACGCATTCTCTAGTGCGGCAGATGCATATCTTCGTACACAGAAGATTCCTGGCTTAGATGCCAAGTATAAGGCTAGTGAAGCATCACTTGAGAACATGAAGTCAACTATTGTTAACAAGGGTTGGACTGACTGGTTCAAGTTGATTCAGGTAGTTTCAACAGAGATGAAGAAGCCACCTTACAACCTAGACCCAGCACGTGGATATGGTGACGTTGTTCTACAGCAGTACAAGGATGCTTTCATCGAGCAGCAAAAGGTTGAGAACCCAATGTGGTACGATGAGAAGGTAAACAGTTCTGGTGGTGGAGATAGTGGTAGAATGGCTAGCGTTATCAAGGCTGTTACTATTGCTGCTAACACACCAGAGATGTGGAAAGACCTATCTCAGCAACCACGCTGGTCTGCCATTGTAGAATACATGAACTTCCGCTACGAAATTAACGATGAGTTAAAGCGTAGAGACATCGGATACGATACCAAATCAGCAATTGACTTGCGTAATGCAGTTACATTGAAGGTCTGGGAACTTCGCAACAAGGACGTAAAGTTCGGTCAGTTTTATGACAGATATTTTGATGGGGATGACTTTAGCGTTATCTTCGATTACACACCACCAAAGAGGAGTAAGTAATGACAGGTCCAGTTATCGGCAGACAGCCAACTGCTGCACCATCGCCAACAGCCACTCCTAAAGCGACTGGTATACCTACAGGTCTTGGTGTGTCAATTGCAGAAGCCGCTGCAAATACTAAACTAAACATTAAGACACCTACAAGTGTAGCCGTTGATACAGTTAACTTTGTATCTAGCCTGACTAAGGCACAGATGAAGCAAATCATTCCGTGGTTGGATAAGTTTGGTGCTAGCAAGACAGATATCTCAACTATTGGTAATGCCAAAAAGTTCCTGCAAAATAACTTTAATACCTATATAGAAAACTCTAATGGTAGCCTTACCAAGTTAATCCAGTTATTCAAGGATGATTATGTTCCATCAGCAGATGAAACAGAGAAGACCAAGTCTAATGGCGTAACACAGTATATCAGCAAGCAATCCCCAGCGCTTATCGCTAAAGATGTAGATAAGTTTCTGATGACTACAATTGGTAGCCGAAACATCAATCAAGAATCTCGTGATAAGATTATGGCTGAGATTGAAAAGATGATTCAAGAAGGAACTACAACTACTACCAAGATGGACAAGGCTGGTAAGACTACAGTCACCCAGACTCCTGGTTACAGCGAAGAGCGTGCTGGTGAAGTTGTTGCCCGCATTGCAAAAGAAGCAGAACCAGGCAAGTACCAACAGCAACAGCAAGCAACATTTTATGATTTTATTACTAACGCAGACCAGTTACGAGGTGGTCGCTAATGGCTAACGCAAGCAAAGCAGTACAGATTCAACAAGCAAAAGATGAAGCAACTGCGCTAAGAGAATTAGCAGATGCTAGAGCAGCAGAAGCGCAAGCGGCACTAGACACAGGTGCTGCACCAGGAGTGCAAGCAAATCTTGCCAAGATGGCAGCAGAAGCAGATAAAGTTGCTAAAGCAGCAGAGGCAGCACTTGCTGCACTAGAAGGTAGTGGCAACACTAACATGTCTGGCTTAACTGCAAGTATTGGTTTTGTTCTTACTAAAGCACTTCTAGAAGATGCTACATACGGTAAGGGTCCTGGAGGCTTACAAGAGGTCTATGACCTGTGGGATGCAGGCGATGAAACAGCAGCACTTGATGCTTATTTCAAATCTAAATGGTATTTGAAACTAGGCAAGACTGCAGCAAGTCGTTACGCAACTTCCGTTAACCAACCAGAAGTGTATGCTGCCGATGAAGCCGCTTATATGGCAGAGCAAAAGAATCGTCTTTTCAAACTAGGTGTTAGAGTTGATGATGCAGAACTTGATAAGTGGTTAAAAGAAGCCTATAAGGGTAATCTCACCAATGCGCAATTAGATTCATCTATTGCAATGTCAACAAGTTTTGGCGGTAAGTTCGGCGGAACTATTCTTACCCAAATGGAAGAGTTGAAGAAGACTGCACGTTCTTACGGCTTGTCCTATACTGATGCTAAATACAATCAGTGGGGTGCTGACCTATTTGCAAATCGTATTACCGATTCAGAAATTGAAAAGTCAATCCAAGCAGAATCAGCAAGTAAGTATCCAGCATTTGCAGACCAAATCATGAAGGGTGTAACTGTTGATGCATTAGCATCTGCTTACAAGTCATCTATGGCTACCATTCTTGAGATTGATGCGGACTCTATTGGGTATGACGACCGCACCCTTAACAAGGCTTTACAGTATGTCGGACCAGATGGCAAGCCTTCAACTAAGCCACTATGGGAATTTGAAAATGACCTACGTTCCGATGCACGTTGGCAGTTCACAAACAATGCTAGAGATTCAGTTGATTCTTTGCAATATAAGGTTATGAAGGATTGGGGATTGATATAATGGCATATACAGAAAAGCAATGGAACGATTTCCAAAAACTTCTACCAGCAGAAGACCGCGTCTCTTATATTGAATATCTACGGGTATCAGACCCTGCTGCCTATAATCAACTAAGTGGCGGTGCTCTTGCAAGACTTAAAGAAGATTCATTAGAACCTAAAACAACTACATCGGTTTCAGCAGCAGAAGGTGCAGCACAGACACGTGCTAAGACTGCGGCAGAAAAGGCTGCGGCTGAAAAGACTGCTGTTGAGTTAAAAGCAAAGCAGCAAGCAGATGATAAATGGTCAACTGAAATTGTTGCCGATGGTTTAACCCAGGCTCAACTGGATGCTTTAGCAGGACAGCAATCAGCAAAAGAAGCCCAAACTTATGCTGCCGAAATTGCAGCACTTGCTGACAGGTTCAAAAAAGGTGAAAAGTTAACAGCAGAACAATTGGCTTCACTAGGCTTAACGCCTCAGGGAACTGTTAAAATAGTTACTCCTGGAGAACCTCCTATAGTTACTCCTGGAGAACCGCCTAATAAGCCAGGCGCAGCGTGGATTGTAAGCCCAGATGGTAAAGGTTGGATTAAACCACCGCAGACAAATCCAACAGATACATGGGATGATACAAAAGGTTGGGTTCCTAAAGCAGGACCAAGCACTGATACTTCTGGTGGACCAGGAAAGCGACCAGGCGCAGGCTGGGTTCTTAGTGTAGATGGCAAAACGTGGATTAAACCCAACATGCCAACACAGGTAGGTAAGGCATTTTCTTGGGATGATGAACAGGGTTGGATTGGTTTTAATGTTGGTAATAAAACAATTAAGTCAACAACCTATACTGGTACTGGTAAGAACCGTAAAAGAGTTGTAACATATACAGACGGAACAAGTGAAACTTTCGATGACCCAGAAGTTGCTGGTGCAAGAACTATCATCTCTACTAGTTATCGAGGAGTAGGTGCTAACCGCAAAAGGGTTGTAACATACTCAGATAATACGACTGAAACCTTTGATGACCCAGAGATTCTTACGCCTCCAGTAGATACAAGTAGTACAACTAAAACAGATAGCACGACTACTACTGCTAATACAAGTGTTACAGGGGTTCAGTACAATGACCGTCTTAGCATATATTCTGCTTTGGCAGACCGCTTCGCAAAGTATGGACTAACTTCACTTGCAAATAAGATTAAAGAACTTGCCATGCAAGGTGCTACAGAGGCAACAATTACGTTGCAACTACAGGAGACACCAGAGTATCAGCAACGCTTTGCAGCAAATGCTGACCGTATCAAAAAGGGTCTAGCAGCACTAACTCCTGCAGAGTATGTCAATATTGAAGACTCTTATCGCCAGGTACTACGTGCCTATGGCTTAAAGCAGTTTGATAACGATGCATATGTTAAGCAGTTTATTGCTAATGATATGTCACCAACAGAACTTTCTAACCGTGTTGTAACTGCAGTACAGCGTGTACAAAATGCTGACCCTGCACTTATCAGCCAACTTAAGCAGTACTACGGCATCGGCGCAACCGACATGGTTGCATATGTACTTGACCCAGAACAACAGTTCCAGAAGATTGAACGACAAATTGCAGCATCAGAAATTGGTGTAGCAGCAGGTCGCCAGGGACTAAAGGCTGGAGTGTCAGTTGCCGAGCAACTAGCAGCACAAGGTGTTACCGAAGCAGAAGCACGTAAGGGTTACTCAACCATTGCGGATATTCTGCCAACTGCTGAAAAACTATCCGATATCTATGGGACGACATTGGACGAATACCGACAAGCCGAAGGCGAGCAAGAAGTATTCAATAGTTTGGCATCAGCGCAACGTAAGCGTCAAAGACTTACAGCGCGTGAACTTGCAGCCTTTGGTGGCTCAAGCGGTACCAACAAAACAAGTCTTACGACATCAAGCGTAGGACAATTCTAAAATCCTGAACGGACCTATCGGCCCCGTCAGAGTAATAGACCGATAGTAGGAGCCAGCCAGTTTCCCCGAACTGAACTGAGGCCTGCGAACTAACAACGAATAGAAGGGTGGGTTGCTATGAGCAACAACTACTGGGACGACGAAGACGATGACCAAGATACCGAAATGGAATCACAATTGGACGGAAGTGACTTACTTAAAAAGTTACGGAAGGCTAAGCGTGCTGACGAAAAGCGTATAAAGGAACTCACTGAGCAACTTGAGGGATTTTCCAAGGCGCAGCGTGAGGCAACCGTCAAATCAATCCTAGAACAAAAGGGTGTAAACCAGAAGGCAGCACGTCTAGTCCTTAAGGACTTAGATGGAGACTTCTCAGAAGAGGCAGTATCGAACTGGCTTGATGAGAATGCTGACTTATTTGGCATCGAGGTTTCACAGAGACCAGATAATCAGAACCTTGCTACATTACGTCAGCAAGATGTCATGACACAGGGTGCCTACACCCCAGACCGCGCACAGGACTTAGAACAACGCATGGATAACGCAAGTTCCATGGAAGAACTAATTACTCTGATGCAGTCACAACAATAATATCCGTTCATAGTCAAGGAGACTAAAAGACATGCCTAACGCATATACAGATACGTCGAGTACATCATTCGGCGGTACAGTAGGTGGCGCAGGTCTCGTACAGAAGGCATATGACCGCCTTCTCGAGTTCGCTCTCCGCTCAGAACCCCTAATTCGTTCTGTCGCAGATAAGCGCCCAGCAAAGCAAGCAATCCCAGGTTCAACTGTAGTTCTACAGAAGTACGTTGACCTAGATACAAAGACATCAACACTAACAGAGACAGTTGACCCAGATGCAGTAGCATTGTCAACACCAACATCTGTTACAGTGACACTTAACGAGTACGGTAACGCTGTACTTGTAACACGTGCGTTGGAACTATTCTCTCTAGCAGATGTAGACCCAGCAATCGCTAACATCATCGCTTACAACCTAGCCGATTCTATCGACGTTGTAGCAATGAACACACTACGCTCAGGTTCAAATAACATCTTCGCAGGTAACGCAACAGCAGTTGCTAACGTAGATGCAGCGGACACAGTTGACTCAGCAGACATCCGTCGCGCTGTAGCAAAGTTGCGTGCTAACAAGGCTAAGGGCCGTCGCGGAAACTCATACTGGGTTGGTATTCACCCAGAAGTTTCACACGACCTTCGTGCAGAGACAGGCGACCTTGGATGGCGCTACCCTCAGGCACAGTCAGCATCAGAAGCAAGCAAGATTTGGGCAGGCGAAATTGGCGAGTACGAAGGCGCATTCTTCGTAGAGTCATCACGTCTATACAACGCTAAGACAGGTGCAGACCAGTCAACACTAGCAACAACAGCAGTAACATCAGCAGGAGTTTCAGCCGCATTCACATTCGGCGTTGCTTCATCTGCAGTTATCGCAACACGCGCTGAGGTTGGCGATAAGATTTCAGGAACAGGCGTAGGAACATCTGCGAAGATTACTGCAATCTCAACATCAGGCTCAACAACAACATTCACTGTAGACGTTGCTAACTCAGCAGCAGTTACAGTTGGAACTGTTCTAACAGTAACACCAGTAACACGTGTATACAACACAATCGTTGCAGGTTCACAGGCAATGGCAGAAGCCGTAGCAGAAGAGCCACACGTAGTTATCGGTAACGTAACTGATAAGTTGATGCGTTTCCGCCCAATGGGTTGGTACGGCGTACTCGGCTTTGCAGTTTACCGTGATGAGGCACTATACCGCATCACATCAGGTTCATCAATCGCTGCTCTCTAGTAGTTAATTGACTGCTGGACAGGGGAAACCCTGTCTGGTGGTGAGTCCACTAAAGGAGGAGTCATGACAGATTATATCTTCGAGACACCAACCGTCGACGAAGGATTTGAAGGAGTTCAGCGACTCTTTACATTCTATAAACTAACACGTGGTATCAGTATTATCAAAGTCAATGGTGTGTACCGTCAGATACGTTACCCACTAGACTCTGACTTAGATACATACCAAGAAGTATACCTTGGTGGAAGCCAGTACACAGTAGACGAGGCAACTCGAGAGGCACTTATCAACGGCAACGTTGGAGTGACTACCGCTAACTTTACAGCAATATAGGGGACATATGGGACACGAACACGCAAGCAAGGTTCTTGAATGGGCATACAAGTTAATTGACGGAGATATGATTCCATACTCCGCATTGTACGGATGTGTCTATTGCGATGCAACATCTACCGAACCTTTTCCTGATGAAAATGATATCTCTATAGACCACACTACATGTGGTCCTGACTGCTTTGGTTGCAAGGCTAGAGGACTCCAGATGAATACTGGAGATGCTAATAGCCAGCGTAACGCACCACGTAAACGTTTTGAAAAAGAACTTACAGCCTATAAGGATGCACGTTCTCAAGGTATCCAACCTGGTGGTACTACAATGGAAAAGATTCGTGAAGCAGAAACGGCTTCCGAAGCATTAGGTAAACCGTATAACTCAAATACGATGCCAGATGCAAAGCACGTCAACAAATCAACCGTAGCAGTAATGAAAGAGATAGGACAAGTATAATGCCAAAAGTTGGAATGAAGAAGTTTCCTTACACACCTGCAGGCAAGAAGGCTGCTAAGGCTTACGCTGCAGGCGAGAAGATGGAATCCAAGTCTGAGAAGATGATGGAAATGAAAAAGGGTATGAAGAAGACAGCGAAGAAGGCTGTAGTAAAGAAGATGGGCAAGAAGAAGTAAATGCCAAAGATGACATCGCAGGACGCAGCAATGCTTAAGATTTTTCAGAAGGAATACGGCACAATGGTATATCCATCACCAGTTCGTGCATCAACTGCCGATAGCGCACGCAAGCAAGCAGAAGCGAAAGCGGCTAAGGCTAAGAAAGCCAAGAAGTAATGAAGAGCAAAGTTCAGAAAGTAATGGGCGAGTTTAAGCGGGGAACACTACACTCTGGTAAGGGTGGTAAGGTTGTTAGAAACCCTAAGCAGGCTATTGCAATTGCTATGTCTGAGGCTGGCAAATCAAAAACAAAAAAGACTGTTAAGAAAGCGAAGAAAAAGTAATGGACCCAAGACTAAAGCGAGCAGGAGTATCAGGCTTTAACAAGCCTAAGCGTACACCAAGTCACCCTAAGAAGTCACATGTTGTTGTGGCTAAAGAGGGAGATAAGGTCAAGACTATTCGCTTTGGTCAGCAGGGCGTTACTGGTGATAGGCAACCAACTGCCCGTCAGAAGTCTTTCAAGGCACGTCATGCAAAGAATATTGCTAAGGGCAAGATGAGTGCCGCGTATTGGGCAGATAAGGTGAAGTGGTAATGGCAACAGGAGAAGCAGGTAGCACATTTGCTGATGAGTTAAATCGTCTTGCAAATGGTGGAACATATCCAGCACCAACAGCGTATAAGTCCGAGCAGGGCGCAGCCAATGCTTACGCATCAACTAGTGGCTTGGGGATTGTTGCCGCACTTAATATTAAAGCCAGCGCAAGCCGTCAGCCTAAAGATTATAAGATGGTAAATGCTGTCTGTAATGAATTAGCAGGAACTACTGGACTATCAGCCGTTGTTGCACTAAGGAGCATAAACCTATGACAACATTAGCACAGATGATTGATGAAGTTCTTATCAACCTTTCAGGTTATACTTATCAACAGGACCGTTCTACCTATCTTAAAAGCGCAGTTACAACATTAACTTCACCAAGTACGTCACCTACTATCCTATCTCTTGGAGATACAAGCAACGTAGGTAAGGGTATCCTTGAGGTTGATGAAGAACTAATGTGGGTTGATTCATTTGACCGTGTTGCAAACACAGCAACTGTCTCACCATATGGACGTGGCTACTTAGGTACAGGAGCGACCACACATGCTGCAGATGCCAAGGTTACTATCTCACCTATCTTTCCACGCTATGTAATCAAGAAGGCTATTAACGACACTATCCGTGCGATGGGTGCAAGTCTGTTGTCTATCAAGCAAACAACATTCCCATTCAATGCAGCCGTTAATACCTACGAGTTTGAAGACCTTGCAATTGAAAACATCCTAACTATGTCATGGCAGGATACTGGTCCTTCTAAGGAATGGATTCGTATTCGTCGTTGGGACTTCGACCCATTTGCAGATGTAACTACTTGGGGTGCAAACTCACAGACCGTTACCATCTATGACTGGATTACTCCAGGACGTACAGTAAAAGTGATGTATGCAACTCCACCAACCCCTCTAGTAAATAGCACAGATGTATTTACAGATGTTACAGGTTATCCAGAGTCAGCAAGAGACATTGTAATTCTAGGCACATCATACAGATTATTGGCTTATCTTGACCCTGCACGTGCGGGCCAAATTAGCCCACAGGCGGACGAGACAGATGGCAAGCGCCCATATGGTGCGAGCGCATCAGCAACAAAGCAACTATTCGCTCTATACTCACAACGTTTGAACGAAGAAGTAAAAACACAACAAAATGCCTACCCGCCACGAATTCATTATACTCGATAGGAATATAAATGACAACTAGAAATTACTCCTCTCGCTCTCAGCAAACGACACTTACAGGTGCGGTTACTTCTGGCACTACATCTATAGCAGTAGTTTCGGGTTCAGCACTCCTTGGTGGCGTGACTATTCCTGGAGGCACAACATTTACTTTGGTTATCGACCCAGATACAGCCATTGAAGAAATTGTAGATGCCACGGCAACGTCGACCAATACTTTTACGATTACCCGTGCCATTGATGGTTCGTCAGCCCAGGCTCACTCTGTTGGTGCTGTTGTTCGTCACATGGCTATCGGTCGTGACTACCGCGAAGCAAATGCCCATATAGAAGCCACAACAGGCGTTCACGGCATCTCAAACTCTTCTTCCGTAGTCGGAACTATCGACACTCAGACCCTAACCAATAAGACCCTTACAAGCCCTACAATTACTAACCCTACTATCTCGGGTACCAACGTAGACGCAAGCATTGTCTTTGAGGGTGCAACACCTGATGCGTTTGAGACTACACTTACAGTGGTAGACCCTACTCAAGATAATACAGTAACGCTGCCTAACGCGACAGGCACAGTAGTACTTACCACAGCAACTCAAACATTAACTAACAAGACCATGGGCGATGCCCTTAATGCTGGTGGATTCAAGATTACAAATCTTGCTACACCAACACTTGCATCAGACGCAGTACGCAAAGACTTTGCAGATGCTCAGGTAGCAGCGGCTGCAACAAGTGCAGCAAGCGCGGCATCAAGTGCGACCGCAGCGGCTACCAGTGCAACAAGTGCGGCAACATCTGCTTCTTCGGCTGCAACAAGTGCATCTTCTGCTTTAACTAGCGCAAACTCTGCAGCAACTTCTGCATCAACTATGGAAGCAAGTGTAACTGCAGCAGCAACTAGTGCCACAAGCGCAGCAGCATCAGCATTAGCATCTGCTACATCTGCAACAGCATCAGCCAGTTCAGCAACTGCAGCAGCGACTTCTGCTACA
>Ga0247723_1001595_pt1 | contig 13071 bp, 15 predicted proteins | sample MSEWelMarce5H_FC_FD_189079 | JGI IMG/M metagenome (GOLD analysis project Ga0247723, IMG submission 189079) | Subsurface sediment microbial communities from gas well in West Virginia, United States - MSEEL Well Study Marcellus 5H_FC | ecosystem: Environmental > Terrestrial > Deep subsurface >...
ATCCACTATCAACAATCAGATCAACTCTGGTTTTGAGTCCCTGGCTCAGAGATTGGCGAATATCACAGCTCCTTCCCCTCCTACTCCCCCTCTCCAACCGACTGAGACTGATGAACAGTTCCAGGAGAGGATTCAGACTCTCTTCCATGATGGGGAGTACATCAAAGCGAATGATGAACTCACTAAACGTAGACTGGGTCCAATCTTCAACAAAGTTGCGGGGAATACTGCCAGCATGTCCAGGCAGTTACTCGAACTTACTGAGGGAGAGACTTTTAAGCGGTTTGCTTCTGAGGTGGATAAGAGAGTTGCTTCTCGGAATGACTGGGATAAACTCAATGATCCGGATCTGTACCGAAAAGTCTATAAGGAAGTTAAGGCTGAGAATATGGATGTGCTGATTCAGGAGGAAGCGAAGAAAATTGCTGCGGAGATTGTAAAGAACCAAGGAGGGAGTACTCAATTACTTCAGAAAGGCACCACTCCTGCTCCGAAACCTACTGTCAGGCAGTACTCCGAAACTTCCTACAATCCTGCTCCTGCTGGAGCTGCTCGGAAGGTCACACTTGCTCTCAATGCTGAACAACGGAAACACGCTGACACCTGGGGAATACCTTACAAAGAATATGCCTTAAGCCTAAAACGAAGAGGAGTAATTAAATAATGGCGAAAGAAACTGATACTAAACAGTCTAACAAATCTGGAGTGAAGGATAGTTCTCATATTCCTCCCTCTGGTCCAGTCACCATAACCATTGACATGACAGCTGCCGATGTGTTACGTTTAGATAGTGAGGGAAGAGAACTTCGCTTCGATGATTCCATTGAGAAGTTCAAAACCAATCTCACTACCAAAGAAGTAGAGATGCTCTCTGCTTCTAACAAGGCGAGACACCGAGTCTCACTTGCCCTTTACAAACTCAACTGTGAGGAGCGGAATAATCCCTCACCAACCAACGGTCTTTCCGGTAACGGAAGGGTAGTTGCACCATCATCTCGCTGTTGGGTTGATCCTGAAACCAAAAATCCTGCTTATCATTACTCATTCATAACTCCCGACAGAGAGTACTCTGCAAAGCGTAATGGAGCTGAAGTTGTTACTCGGGAAACTGATCCGAAACTTCACTACAATGGTGGGTTTGTTTCTAAAGAGGGAACTCCTACCATTGGTCTCCCTGGTCATGTAGAACAAATCCTCGTCCGCTATCCTAAAGAAGTCTACCGTAAGAACGTCGAACTACCTCCTGCTATTAAATCTCAAAAGATGAACCTGACTTATGAAGAACAGGGAGCTGCTGAGATTTCATCCGTTGGAGGGAAATCCTTCACTTCTGCTGACTTTCAAGACAAAGCAAAGTATTTCAAAGAGGTGGATGGTAAGTAGGGAGAGGGAGTGGTTCCCTTTCATGATTCTGATTTTGCTGTAATAGGGGGTTTTTATTTATGGCAAACTATGACAATCCGAATGGATTTAGATTCGTCAAATCCTTAGTAGGTGGAACTAACACTCCTGAGAGGTTACGTTACACCGTTACTACAGGGCAGACGATCGCAAAAGGTGATGCAGTAATTGCGGCCAGTGGACTGGTTTCAGTTGCTGCTTCCAACTCAGGCACTATTCTTGGTGTAGCTGATGAATCAGTTACCACTGCTGCGGCAGGAACTAAGATCGATATCATTCCAGCTCTTCCTTGGTATGTGTTCGAGGGACAGTGCTCTGGTACTTATTCCGATGCTGTGCGTTTCACGACTGTGGATATCGAAGGTACGACAGGGATTATGGAAATCAATGAGAACGCGACTACTGAACAGGTAGCGAGAGTAATTGGTGAACTTGGAGATCCTAACAACTCCATCGGTGCTAATTCTCGGGTTCTTTTCACATGGGTCAGATCTGACTTCGATGGTCGAGTCGCAGCACTGTAAGGAGGTAGCGGATGAGTATTGTTAGTTCAAAGAACTTTACTAAACAACTGGATGTGAGAATTCATAATATGTGGTTGGATACCCTCACAGCTTTCCCAACCTTTCACAATAAGGTAGCGAAGATTGACACTCCGGAACCGGGGAACGAGATTCGAGAAGCGGAACTCTCTCCTCTTGGTGTTCTTCGTCCTCTCACTGAAGGTCAGATGGTGGAGTATGATATCCCTGTCGAAGGCCATGAGAAGGCCAGGAATTACTCTGAGTTTGGTCTTGGATTCCAAATCACTGAGGTGATGAAGGAAGATCTCATTCACAAACAGATCCTCCAGATGCCTCAGATGTTGGGTAGATCTGCTGCTATGAAGACAGAACTTGCTTTCTGGGATCTGTTCAACTCAGGCTTTACCACCCATCTCGCTATCGATGGTCAGTACATCTTCGATACCTCTGGTCGTACCTATATGAAGACTGGAGAAGCGGTGGATAACAGACCTGATACTGATGTGGCTTTGACTGAATCTTCTCTCCAGGATGCGTTTGAATACTTTGAGAATCTCAAAGACGATGCCGGACTTCCCTATCCAATGATGGGTAAGAAGCTCCTCATCGTCCCTTCTGCTCTTCGTTGGCAAGCTCAGACTCTCTATAACGCTGCCGGAAAACCTGGGAGTATGGATAACGATCCCAACACTGTGAAGAATGGTCAGTACAAGGACTTCGGAGCCTGGGATTACATGGTAGTTCCTCAGTTCCTCTCCTCCACCACTGCTTGGTTTGTACTTGATGTTTCTGAATCCGACTTCAGACTTGTCTGGAAACGTCAGCCGAAACTGATGTCCTTTGACGATCCCCACACCGGGAACACCCTCTACAAAACCACTTCTCGTTTTGCAACCTTTTGCAATAAATGGAGAGGTTGTTACGGGACCACTGGTGCGTAAGGAGGGATTGAGATGAGTACAACTTCTGGAAATATTTCAATTGGAGGGACGTTAGGTGTTACGGGGAATGTGGCAGTCAATACCAACAAACTCACTATAGCTGCTGCCAGTGGTAATGTTGTCTCGGCTGGTACTGTACAGGGTACAATTCTAATTGGAACTACTGGAGTACAGCTTAAAACAGCAGTTACTAATACTGCCAATCCTCCTACTCAGGCAGAGTTGGTCACTGCCTTTGGTGCAGCTAATCAGGGTGTTGGTTTAGCTGGAATGCTTGATGATAACAATAGTCACGCTAATACCTATCTTGTCTATTCGGATGGAGCATCCTGGTGGTATGTAGCCGGTACTAAAGGTGCATAAGGGAGAGAGAGTTTCTCTCTCCTTTTATAAGGAGGTGGTATGGCAGCAAGGGATTTAAAAGCAGCTTCGATTGATATCAAAGATCATACACCGGTTATTACACTAACGTTTGACAGTATGGTTGCTGGAGGTACAGTTGCTTTAGGATTTACTCCTTTTGAATCTCCAATCGGAAAATCTAAAATTGTAATTACTGCTACCTATCCAGGTTTTGCTTCTGATGGTTCTGCCACTACATATACAAGAACAGTGTATCCTACTAAAATCAAACGTGCTCGTTATCCTACCAGTGCCTCTGTTGCTGCGGAGGTGGGAGATTTTGCTGTTAGTGGTTCTGATTATGTACTGAGGTTCGCACTCGCTGATCCGATCTACACCAATTGTACTAATGTTACTGTGACTGTTGATGCTGGTTTATACACTGATGGTGGTGGAGCAAGTAATGCTGCCACTAACTTCACAGTTACTAATAATTCTACTCAAGGTTATGGAAACGTTAAGGCTAACTATTCTCTTCCTGCTCACGGTAGAAGGATGGGATTCAATGAGTTTACTGTAGCGAATGATGCTACGGGGTATTTTGAGGTACGGATTGTTGCCTATGCCGGACACTCTGCGGATGGTAATGGTGGAATTGCTTGTGTGAAGGTAACAGCGACTGGTCAGACTTCAGGGGTATCTGTAACAACAACTGGGACACTCACTGTCGATAAGACTACACATGGTGATGCGAGAGAAATTCCAGAGTACATTGTACTCATTCCTTATGCAGGGTTTACACAAGGGGAACTGGTTAATATCATTCCTAAAGTCTACCCGTATATTGGTGAGACTGTGTTTGATTTCTCGGCTCAGGGTAACACTATGCCCACTGGTCGACCTTGTACGCATGTGGCACTTTGCGATAAGACTCATGCTTATGGAACTCCTGTAGCGGTTGTTGATGGTGGTACAGGTGTTGGTGCCAGTTGTACGAACTTAGCATCCTTTAATCCAGCTTCTCCGCCAATTGCTTATGCGACTGTCGGTGCTGCCTGTACTGCCCTCATGGCTTATAATAATACCAACTACGGACATAACAACCTCTCTGGTTGTATTATCTACATGAAGGCTGGTAACTATGCTACAGTAGGAGCGGATATTACTAACTCAGCTAATACAACTTGGTTAATAATTACACCCTTTCCTGGGGTAACTCGTGCACAAGTTGTTTTCAACTCTCAATCTGGAGACTACTATTGTGCACCAACATTTGAGATGCGTAACAATGTTACTTATGCAATGGGTGCGGTAGACCTCGCTCGTACCAATCAGCACTATATGTATTATAAGTGTGATATCCAGTCTGGAGCAAACTTTCATTCATCTACTAACCCCGCGATGTGTTGGTTGATTGGTACTACAATGACTAACATCGGACAGGGTTTGATGCCTGTCATTACCTACGCTTTAGGGTTGATGCTCCGGGGACTTACTTACACAAATACAACCGCTAAAACTTGTAAAGCTGATGTGGTGATTGGTTGTAGTTTCGTCGGATCTGTGACAATCACTAATACAGGTTCTACAAGTTACGGTGTCCATCATGGGCAGGTCATCGCCAACAATTACTCCCAACTTCATACTGATACCTATGCACTTCAAATTGAGTCTACTACCACCAATGGTCCTTATGTAATCAATAACATTTTCATTCAACCTGGAGATCCATCTGTTGTATCTTCAGCAATTATTAAACTGTTTGGTGACGATTCGGTGATTGATCCTGGTAATGATATACATCTTGTGTACAACACAATCCTTGGGGAACGATCTAACTTTTATTATAACGACCATAACTTAAATGGAGTTGGTCCTGGTCCAAGATTACTCTGCTCTCTTAAAAATAATCTCGCTGAGATGCTCAACACCATTTCTGATGTTGATAACCACGGGGATGTGCCAAATACTGAACGTTATGGTAATCATGCCTTTCGACATGGAATGTGGTCATCGGGAAACTTTACAAGGTTTCTCCCGGGGCAGACTTCTATGCACTGTGAAGCAGGCGCTAAGAATCTGTTTAGAGAATCTGGTGCACAGACAGATGTGTTATTTGTGAATGATAAATCCGGAAGACCCGGAGCTCCACAGACAGGAACAGGTGACTATCACTTACTCACTGGAAGTCCTGCTATCAATCAGGCGTATGAATATGTGTTTAAGTATGACGCTGAGGGGAAGTTACGTAAGACCACCAATGGTTCTGCTGGTGCTTACGAATGTGCTCCATCTGGTGGAGGGAATGCCAGAGCAACAATCGGAAGATTCATCTTCCATAGAAAGGAACTTGTTTAATGGCTGAGACAATTGTCAGAGGTAGATATATTCAACACACAGCAGCAGGAGACGGTGCTGGAGTGAAAAACAGGACTAAGGTACTTTTTCTTATTTGGGCAGGCTTTACTGATGGAGCACATACGCTTCAGGTGAAAGATGGGAATGGAACGATTGTCATTCCTGCCTTTGCTTGTGGGAATACTGCTGCGAATATTGGACCAATCATCATGCCTCTTGGTAAAGTTCTTCAGGGTGTTGAGACCGATGTGCTTGGTTCCGGAACGGTACAGTATATCACGGAGTAGGTGATGGCAGATCACATTGCCAGAGAGATAACCTACACTGATGAGAATGGAGTAGTACAGACTACTATCATGTATGAGGCACAGATTGGGGTAAGAGGTGGAGCCAGGGGAAGGAAATGGTTCACTTGTGCACAATGTCGTTATGACTTCTCAGAGGATGATATCATCATCTCAAATGGAATCCCCTACTGCATTCCCAATCACTGTGCAGATGAGCACTCAGGAGAAAGTTAATTTGGAGGAAAAGTACATGACATTATCTACTTGTCTTGTTCAGCACAAGGCGATTGATGAGAAGTTTGAAGATGTAAAGATTGAGTTAGGGAAAGAAGTGATTGAGAGGAAGCAGTCAATTATGGAATTGAAAGAAGAGTTTAAAACTACCAATTCCAAAATTGATCTTGCTGTGGAGGAGATAAAAAGTCAGTGGTTTAAGAATCTTTTCTCTCTTCTTAAATGGTCTATTATTTCTCTCTTTGCTCTCGCGGGATTTATTCTCTACCACTTTGCGGTAGGGAATCTGAAACTTCATCCATGAAGGAAAGGAGGATTAAATGAGTTTTACTCTTACTGAGATCTGTACGCAGATCTGGGAAGCGATTGGAAGACCGACGAATATTGATCCCGGGACTGCGGAAGGATTTACTGCTCTCTCCTTAGCTGCGAATGAAGCACAGAGGCAGGTAGCAGGGTGGAAAGATCCTTCCACCGGGAGGAGAATGAGAATGAATTGTCTCTACTCTTCTCTCACCTTTCCGGCAACAACATATGATAATACTTCCACGGTTGTGAATAATGCTACTTTCCCCTACTCCATTTCCTCTACCAATATCCGGACTGGAGACTCTGATGATCGTTATATCGGATGGATTCTGGAAATGACTTCAGGAAATGCGAATGGTGAGCGAAAGGTGATTACTGATCATGGATATCTTGGAGGGGAGAATACCTACTTTCTGGATAGTGCCTTTTCCTCTACTCCAACTGTAGCGGATACTTTTAAACTCTATAAATCCTTCTTCTCCATCCTTCCCTCAGATCATGCTTGGGTAGCTGATGGAATCTCCTCTCCCACTCCTACCATTGGAAAAGGGAATCTCTTAGAAATCCTCAAGATCCGAGATATCAATGAAGGATTCAACCTCACACAAGCTTCAGGGATAACTAACTTCCCTGATAAGCAACTCAACACAGGATCTCCTACTCAGTGGAATCGTTATGGAAATAAGATCTTCATGAACTACAATGTCGATTCTAATAAATGGTACGAGCTGGAATACTACCGACTTCCGAATGAGATGGTTGAGGAGGATGACTATCCTGAGATTCCTGAAACCTACCATTGGGCAATGATCCTTTGGGGGATCTGGTGGGGACATCGAGTGAGGAGAGAATCCTCTAACGCTTGGTCTACCAGTCAGGAGTTTGTAGCTTATATGAGATCTCACATCACTGATATCGAAGTTGGAGGAGATCGTTCTTCCAGTCAAATCAGTTTCTCTTTTGAAAGGAATGATTAGTTATGGCAGATTGGACAACAGCATATGAGGCAAGTCCGGCTGGATCGGATAACCCTAAGTATGGCGATGATAAGATTCGAGAACTTAAGGTGGATATTCGAACCAGGGAAGAACATGAGAGTGTTTGGAAAGATTCAACAGTAAGTGTTGGAGGTGTGCATCGGAATGGTTCTGCAAAAGGTTACTATCAATCTGCTGTTCCTACTACTAAGCCTAACTCTACTGATGGTGCGTTAGATGGTACAGATAAAGGAAGGTACTGGACAGATTCAGACACAGGAGATACTTATGTGTATGATAATACTACGAATGCCTTTGTGCGTATCAATCGAGGTGTGCAGTGTCTGACAGCAGATCCTACTACTCCCATTCAAGGTGAGGAGTGGCTGAGAACGGATTTGGTGTAGGATGGCACATAAATTACTTAATTATCTTTATCCTGGAAGTGTTACGAGTGTTACAACTTGTCAACGAACCCTTCGTATAGAGTATATAAATGGGCTTGGTTGGGTAGGACTTCCTGCGACTAATGTGGAATACCCCCGTTTAAATCCAGAAAATATAACAGATAATGATGAGAGTACCTATTTATCACAAACATTACCACCAGATTTTCATGGACAGTATTTAGACATAGACTACACAGCAGTAGGACAACTTACATTTCATATCACAACTGCTTACAAATGGTCCCCGAGGTATCTTTTTTTAAAATACAATCTTAACTCAGGTAGTCTATCTAATATCACCTGTACTTTCTATAAAGGAGCAACTGTATTAGGAACTACTACATTCAGTTTAACAGTTGGTACAAATTATATACTTGCTCCTTTTACACTCACAGGTACAGATTCAGATATATACTCACCGGGAAGTTTCAAACTTGTCTGGAATAAAGATGTTGCTACTGGTCAAACGTTGAAGATCTATACATTAGAGTTAGGTGAATATCGTTTCGCATCTCTGAAGCAAAGAATCAATAAACTCAATGGAGCAACAATTGGCTACAACACTTCCAGTCAAGTTCATACAATTGATATGTTTGCCTCACAGGCAAATGAAGTAACTGTCCCAAGCAGTGTGTATCCTCTACGTATTAAAAGAGAAAGTAGTGGGACTGCCAAACTTGCATTACTTACAACAGCATCCAATCAACATAGTTCTACTTATGATCAGGGAATCAGTTATTACAAGCTACTTGGTAAACCAGAAGCAACAACTATTCATCTAAAATATGTAGCAGCGAGAAACTTTTTCTACAATTCTGGCTGTGGGAGTAGTACGCTCTACCCTAACTTGTCTGCTGAAGTTTTTACTCCTCCTGCGGCGGTGAATGGTATTTATGCAAGAACTACAGCATTTTTTACTTTCTACAAAACTTCCGCTGTGGGTGCTGGAGATGCAATTGGATATCTAAGTAATAATTCTACTACAGATATACATGATTTGAATGAACTTGGAACCAGTGTTGATCGTAAGGTAGTGCTTGGGGTAACTCCTGGATTGGTTGGCGGAGACAACGCAAGTTTAATTCTTGAAGAGTATTACTCTGGAGCATGGCATAGTGTGATTACGGTAGATTTAGCTCCTATCAAAGGTTCTCGGGTGAGACTTACTCAAGCAGGCACAATTCATTTAAATACTCAGACCGTTACTGGGATAAGAGCTTACATCTTCATCCCCTCTGCTGAAGTAGAGAATACAATTGTGTCATTAGATGATTTATTTTTAGGGATGGTTGAATGAGTATTGAGAGTGACAAACTTAGTGAGTTGGTGTTTAACTTCGACGCTTTCGAGAGGAGTGCTCCGAGAGACACAACTCAGTATTTGAAGTTATCCAAAGGATATCAATTTGAGGTAGGAGGATTAGTGTTTGATAAGACAGGGTATGTTCATCCTATTTCATCCACTGATGCTGATGCTCCTGTTAATACAATCTACTTCTCCAGTACTGGAAGCAAACTTGTGTATAAGGATGCTGCTGGAGTTGTACATGCCCTATACTAAGGAGGTGTAGTGTGAAAGAAAAGTTTAAAACAATGGTTGGGAAGTTACTCGGGTCAAGGAAGTTTATGCTTGGACTTCCAACGCTCATTCTATTACGCATCACCGGGTACTTATCTGGAGAGTTGTTTCTGGCAGGATTTCTTGCCCTCTTCGTCACCAACTCTTACGATAAAAAGAAAAGGATGGAAAATGGGCAACCAGTCTAACAGTCCTTACATTCCCCCTGATCCTGTAGATGTTCCAATTCGACCCCTCTCTAAAGGGGTTTTTTTGGATCTACCCGCGAATAGTATCGATAAGGGAGGGTTTAGTTATCTCAATAACTTCTACATTACTCATAAAGGTTTGAAGAGGAGGTTGCCTTGGATACCGTATTTACAAGGTACAGCAATTCCTAACTTAGGTAGTACTAAGCTTATCGATATGCAAGGTTTCTGGAAGACGAATGAAACGACTGCTCTTGCACTGCTCACTTCAGATTACCTATACCTACTCACTGACTTAACTGCAACTCCTCTTTACTGGAAATATACAACAGGTACTATCTATCCTTCCGGAACTACTGTGTATGGAGCAGGAACTCTTTGGTCAACAGCAGCTTCACAGATTCGAGCAGGGGATATGTTAGTGATAGATCCTTCCGGTACACCATCTGAACACGCGATTGCTGAGGTTGTGGGGGAGACAGAGTTGACTCTTTCAACAGCTTATACTGGGGCTACTTCTGGACCAGAGTTATTTACTTATGGGAACGGTGAGAATGCGAACTCTCCTACGCTTGATGGAGGGACAAGTGATCTTACTCAAGCTACTTGGACAAGGGCAATGTTTTCTAAAACAGGTACTTTTTCCTGGTTACTGGAGAAAACATCTGCTTTAGCTTCGAAGGTTAGTCTCACTGATACCGGGGAAGCTGGTACTACTGATATGCATGGTCTGACACCTGGAGCACATTACTTACTTTCCTTCTGGGCGCAGATAGACGACTACACTAAAGCAGCGAATATTTCAGTAGTGTTTCAGGAATACTATAGTGGTGCTTGGCATGATACATACACATGGGGTCCTCCTGCTACCCAAGAATCAGAAAGTGTTTGGTTGAATAATATTTTTAATATTGAGATTGGTGCGAGTACAACTGGGGTCAACTTACAGGTTCGTAGTGGTGCTGGGGGAGGACTTATTTTCTTAGATGATTTCAGTCTTAAAGCCACACAAGTATTTAACTGTGAGATCAGACGGACTTTCAAGCCTAACTCTGACGGAAACCTCGATACTACAATGGCAGTGAATAACGGTACAAACTTGTTACTGATTGCAGATGGGCAGAGACCTCCGTATAAGTTTGACGGAGCAACACTTGACTGTCTGGATACCTCTCTCACATATCACCCCAATGTCATCTGCTGGTACAAGGAGCGAGTGTTTATTGCGAATGTGACAGAAGGTGCAGATACTTTCACACAGAGGATTCGTTGGAGCAGTGTGACAGATTATACTTCATTTGGTGCGACAGATTTCATGGACCTTCCCTACACAACTGCTGCTATCAGACGGATGCTCCCACTTAAACAATACCTGATTGTATATACTGGTACTGGGGTGTATTTCGGTAGACCCACCACTCAACCAAGTCTGCCTGTTGTGTTTGATCTGCTCCCGAATAGCTCTGCGGGACTTGCTGGACAGAGAGCTGTTGTTAGTTGGTTAGGAGGACATTTCTACGCAGGAAGGAGTGATATTCATTTCCTGGATGAGAATGGAGAAATCAAACAACTTGGGAGTAAGACAGTCAAGTCGCTGCTTGAGAAATGTTCTGCTCCTCAACATATCCAAGCCTGTGTGGATATCGCCAATAGTCGTGTTGTGTTCGGTATCCCCCAGTCTCAAGATAACATTGAAGTACTTGCCTCATTCTATTACACAACAGGAGCCTGGGGAGTGGAGTATTTAAGTATCGACTTTCTGGCGTCACCTAACTCTTACATTGGTATGAACTGGGATAATATTGATACCTTTACTCCCTACACACCAGGAGATCCTGAAGGTTGGGATAGTGCGAATGGGATTGAAAGTTTTAGTTATTGGGATGCCATTGGTGGCCACGAGGAGAGTGTGGGAATCTACACAGGTAAGAATGCTTATATCTACAAGCAAGGTTCTACTGGAGGAGTGGATGTAGACTCTGTGTTGGGGAATATGAATATTCCTGCTGAGTTCATCACTCCTGAGTATGATTTTGATGAGATTGATGATGAGAAGACTTTTCTACGGTTCTCACTGAAACTTGCTGAACGACCTTCCAGCACTCTCACGACAGCCGTGTATGCCTCTTACGATGGAGGGTATAACTGGAACTTCCTGGGGAATCTTATGATTGATAACGCTCATCGTGAAGGTAAGGTAGACTTCACCACAACTGCTTCCGCTGTCATGTTCCGAGGGGTATCTACCTCTGCTGTCAATCCCTATGAATCGATTGAATATTGTGTTAGAGTACAAGGGAGAGGTAAGGAGGTACATTTTTCATGATTGAAACACAGAAGTTTTTACCGGAAGGAGTGAGTCTTCTTCGACTAACGGAGGATAAGTTAAAGGATCTTTGGGAGAGGTTGAAAGATTTTGACCGTCTCTATACCGATTCCACTCATGGAGATGAGGTAGGATTTTATCAGAAACTCATGTCAGGAGATATGGTGGTGTTTGAGATCGAAGGTGGGATTATGATCCTGGATCATATCACTCACCATGAGTTCGCTCAGGTACATGTTAGTTTTTGGGATCGGAAACTCTCAACGAAGACAGATCTGATTAAGGCTACTATGAGATGGTGTTTTGAGACCTTCGGATTCGAACGTCTGGAAGCACTCATCCCAGAGTTCTCCAAGGCTCTTTCCAGATTCCTTACCAAACGGATGGGATTCTCTTACGAGGGAACTCTCCGGAAACGGCTCCTCTATCATGGGGAGTTTAAAGATATCTTAGTTTATTCAATTCTTAGAGAGGAGGCGATGAATGGGTGATGCAAGTTTTCAAGCGGTGGGTGATCCAAGTCAGGTCACTAACACTAATCCTATGACAGGGAATGTTTATAATTTTCTTCAGCAGTTAGCAGGAGGACAGGGGTATACGGGACAGATTGAAGGACTGAATGGAATTACTCCTCAGATTCAGAATATCTCTTCCCAACTCACTTCCCCTTATGCGGGGAATAGATTGGCATTGGCTAATCAGATGGCAGCTCAGAATCAGAGAAACACTGCTGCTCAATTTGCTAACTTGGGAGGAGCTGTGAATACAGGGGGATTCTTAGAGGCCATGATTCAAGGAGGTGCTCAACCTCTTATGCAGGCTACCACTGATATTGCTCAGATGGGAACTGGGATCAGTAATGGTCTGCTTAATGGCATGATGGGAATGGGAAGTCAGGGAATATCAGGTTTCACGGGATATGGTGCTCCTGAATGGTGGCAACCAACTTATCAGGAGAGAGGTACTGGAGCTGGAGTTGGTGGAGGAATTGGTGCGTTAGGTGGAGGGATCTTGGGAGCGCTTTTTGGAGGTCCTGCTGGCGCCAGTACTGGAGCTGCAATTGGCGGTTCTGCTGGTTCCGGAATCGGTGATTTATTTAGATTTTAAGGAGATAGTTTATGGCAATATCAAGTCCAAATGTACAGCAACAGAAGGTT
>Ga0247723_1001597_pt1 | contig 13047 bp, 22 predicted proteins | sample MSEWelMarce5H_FC_FD_189079 | JGI IMG/M metagenome (GOLD analysis project Ga0247723, IMG submission 189079) | Subsurface sediment microbial communities from gas well in West Virginia, United States - MSEEL Well Study Marcellus 5H_FC | ecosystem: Environmental > Terrestrial > Deep subsurface >...
TCCCCAAATCAAATTTTTCTTTTGGGTCTGATGATAAACTGTAAACCGAGGAACCTCATGTACGAAGAGAACTACAAGTTTGTGATTGATATTGCGAAGAGCATCAAAGATGCCGGATTGACTGGCGTCGTGGTCTACAAACCGGAAGTCAATGCAGACGCGGGCGACCCGGAGTGGGCGGATGTGATCGTATGCACACATTCTGACCCCGCTGTGATAACCGCCTTATTGGGGAACTAGCCGTGGGTATCCTCTTCATGGATGGGTTCGATCACCCGAATGGGTGGGGAGAATGGCCACATCACAGCATCCATAATCGGTTAACCACTCAACAGACCCTATTACTGTGTGAACTCACACAAACCCCGGTTACCGCCGCCGATCCGGTAAAGGTCCCATACTCCGGCCTTCGGGAACGATGCCAAAACCTAGAGGCTATGGTGGTTGTCTTTGATGATGAGTACCGGAGTTTGCAGGAAGATAGGGATAACCTAGCGCGGCTACTCCAGCAATATCAACAGAAATACCCGGATGGGGTGTAGATGCTAATCCAACAAGCCGTTCAAATGGGGATTGAAAAGATCCGCCAGCCGCATTGGAACAAACATGCGTACATGAAACTGCACATCATCCGCGTTCCGGGGATGGAAAACGGCTATGGGTTTTGGGCCGAACTCTACGATCCCCCGTCGATGTATGCCCTCTACGGGGATGCGACTAAGACCACCACGATCTTTCTAGGATCGGCGGACATCATGCATAACGGGGATTGGGAAGAGTATATCGAACTGGTGGAATTTGTGGAGGAGAATGGGGGAGAATGAGGGAGTTGAACCCTTGTGATGGCATAGACCACCACACGACCGGCTTCCAACCGGCTTGCCCACCACGGGCCGCATTCTCCGAAATTGATGGAAGAGGGTAAGAGAATTGAACTCTCATGCCTTCATCAGACATGCGCTGGGATTCGACGCCAGTTGTCCACCATGGACCGTACCCTCTAGGTTGGCCGAAGATAAGAGAATCGAACTCTCATGATGGGGAAACCACCATGCGACGCCTTAGCAGGGCGCTTGAACACCTTGTTCCGTATCTTCGATGACTAACTCTTTGTAATGCACCAATGTAGCGTGGTCCCGGCCTTCAAACTGCACCGCTACTGCGACCGCATTGGATTTGTATTCAACCCCCGGCAAGATCCTTTGAACCGCTACGTTCTCCCGATCAAGCAAGGTCACTAGTGTACCGGCTGGTACTATCTGAGAACCGAGCCGCATACCGTATTTCAGTTTTGCTGACATAACGGTATCTAGTTGGCGGTGGGTAGAGGAATCGAACCACTGTGCCGGTTAGACACACGCCGGGGTTCAAGGCCGGTTGCACGCCATGCGCCGTACCCACCGAAAAATTCAATATGTAAGGGGAAAAGAGAGAAGTGATCTAGCGGGAGCTAGAGCGCGATGAGAACAGACTACTGCCGTGGAAGGTGTGCGCGGTGAGGTTGTGGTTAATGAAGCGCATTGCAATAAGTCCTGTCTCTATTTATACCGAAGATTGAAGGCGTAGTCAAGAAAGTTTGAAAAAAAACGACGCTGGTATCAGATTTTTCTTTTGCCGGTCGGAGGTCCGGGGTCGTCTCCAGCGTCGTTGCTTTCAGTGCTGATTCTTATACTACCATCGGTTTTTTGGGCTATAGGGACGGAATAGGCGCAAGGCCCTTCAACTGTTTTTCGACATCGATCAGTTGGGCGGCGCGGATATTGAAAATGGCCCGTCCGCACACTTCGCAATGCGGGCCGTTGTCCAAATAGACTTGGCCTTTATGGAAACAACAGATGGGGCATTCCTTGCGCGGAAACGCCCCATGGCCGTCTTTTTTGCAGATGCCGGGCAACCTAGTGACCCGACGGGATGCCGATAGCCGGGCGGGTATTGGCGGGTGCTTCGGTGCCGTCGTAGATCGATTTGATCGCGGCCAACACCTCAGACGGTTTGGTGTCGGATTTCTGTTCGTCGTACAGTTTGAACCACGGGAAGGAATGGTACTGGTAGTCGGTGGCGGTGAACGGCTGATACGGCGGGTTCTTCCCGGTCAGTGCTTCCCACATGAGCGCGTTGACGATGCGGATATTGAAGCGAACCGGCTGTTCGGGGTTCCACTCGTTGATGCCGTACTTGTCGGGGTAGATTTTCTGTTCGATCTCCCCGCCCGCGCCAACGCCCATGGACATCGATTCCATGCCGCCGCTATCGGCGCAAGCGAACGCCATACACGAAGAATTCAGGGACATACCGCGCATCATGCCAAACGACCGATGTTTATCGGGATTCTTCGATGGGAAGAAGGTCAGTTTGATGGTGTCGTCTTTGAACCCGGCGACTTGCTGACCAAGAGTTTTGCCGGACGCGAAGCTAACGCCAACGAACTGGCGCACTTTCCCGTCAGCGTGTTTGATGCCGTCGATCCAGGGTTGCGACGGGACGACCATGTAGTTTTGGGGTTCCGCCACAAGAGACATTTTGTCGATGTCGGTGATGATTTCTCCGGTGACGACATTGACGCCACTGGCGGTCATGATGACGGCGTGAGGAGTGCCACGGTCATTGAACGACATCCACATCGCTTCCGAATTGTACATGGGGAACATGTAATCGTTCGCCCATGCCAGCGGCGCGGCGGTGTCCTTACAGGCGACCAGAGGAAAGTGGCCGATGGAGGGGGGTAGTTGATACGTTTTCCCTTCGCTATCGGGGACGCGAAGGGTACGGTGGAGGGTGAAAAAACTCAAGGGGTTTTCGCTCATACCCCGGATTGTATCACACGATCTGTATGTCAGGCGGGAATTTCATTTCTCCGAAAAATTGCCAGTAGCAGGGCTTCTTCCAAGGTCAGATCGGCTAGAACGTCTTGGAGAGAACGCGGGTCGCTCCGTCCGCACCATTGGATGCCATCTTGCCAGTAAGCCCATACAGCAGCTTCATGGCGTCGTCCGGCAAAAAAGGCACGGATTTCATCTTCGGAATTGAAATTCATACGGGCATCCTTCCATCTCCTACACCTATTTAGGGCGGGACAGCAGGTGTTGTTAGCTGCTAACGGACACACCGGAGACGTTTGCTGTCATTGTCGCACGCCATTCCTGCATTTGCACCGCCAATTTGTCAGCTTCCGTTTTGACCAGTTCAACATCAAACTGGCGCGGGAACATGCCGATGTCGAATCCGTTCTTGACCGGGCAATCCTGTAGGAACTGATCGAACTGAGCATCCAACCACGGCGGCGACCATCCACCAGACCGGCAGACGAACACCCGGTCGAAAGTCGGAAACGCTCCAAGTCCCGTATCCACACGCCGGGCCATTTTCGGGATCGCCGGTTTCCCGTCGGTTTTCATTGCGTGTTTCTTCCAGGATGGGTAGATCGTCTGGACGAATGCGCCTTTGAGGTAGTAGCCAACCATCCAGGAACCGCAATCCACTTGCTGTGATTTGACGATCTTGCCGATGGTCTGATTATAGCCGCCATCGTGGTGGGCATCGAAGTTGACGACATTGATGACATCTTCAGCCACGTCCGGGTGGATCGCATGAACGTGACTATCGGCGAAATACAGTTTGGCGTCCGGGGAGAATTTGAACCGGGACCAAAATGATGTCTCTTCGCCGCTGGTCGTCGGCAACTCCATACCCGCCGCGAAAAACTGCATTGCGCGGTGGACCCAAACATCTTCCAGGAAAAATTTACCTGAGTCGCGATGCCCCCAATCATACAACCCCATTAGGGCCGGGTTGTGACTTTGTTCGGGGAAAAAGTAGTCCCAATCGATGCTGAGAAGGTTTATCGGCCTCATATTCATCACGATAGCACAACCTCAACATGTATGTCAAGAAGGATCAATGAGATAGGGTGGTGTTTTGGAACTCCGGTGGTTCCTATAAATACTCGGCGAACCGTAGCCAAGTGGCCGTCGGGGAATAAAGGAAGATGGATAACAAAAACGAAACCACCACTTTTGGGTCTAAAATTCTGTATATGAGTAGTGCAGCCGGAAGAGCGCCTATTCCGTTGTTGGACAGACTAGATTCAATGGTCGTCGGACAACGGAACGCCTTACAACAGATTGTTCCGTTCATTCAGACTTATTTCGCCGGGTTAGGCCCCGCGAATCGGCCAGCGGCCAACATCTTACTGTGTGGAAACACGGGATTGGGGAAGACGCTCACCGTCGAAGCAATCGCGGAAGTGCTGCACGGTAATCCGAAAACGATGCTTCGCGTTGATTGCGGAGAGTATCAAGCGGATCATGAAGTCGCTAGACTGGTCGGTGCGCCGCCGGGCTATCTTGGTCACCGGGAAACACACCCTGTGTTCACCAAACAACGACTTGATTCGCTAAAGAGTGAGAATTGCAAATTGTCACTCATACTCTTCGATGAAATCGAAAAGGCAAGCAAGGCCCTTACACAGATGCTCTTGGGCGTACTGGATAAAGGTGTTCTCCGTTTGGGTGATTCCACAACCGTCGAATTCCAGGACACGATGATCTTTTTGTCGTCCAATCTTGGCGCACGCCAGATCAATGACGCAATGCAGACCGGAATGGGGTTCGGTGATAACACGTCGGGTCCGAAAGGCATCAGCGACAGCCAAATCAAAACCGTGATCGAACGGTCGGTCAAGAAACACTTCTCCGTTGAATTCTTCAACCGGATGGATGAACTCTGCTACTACTACCCTTTCACGCCGGAGAACTTGCGTGAAATCGTGGGTCTGGAGTTGGAACGTCTACAGCGCCACTACAACGACCGGCTAGGGGTGAAAACCTTCATGCTTGGCGTCGGTGCCAGCATGTTCGATCACATCCTTACCACCGGTACCAGTGCGGAGTATGGCGCACGTGATCTCAAGCGCAAAATTTCCAAGTACATCACACAAGACATCGTGAGTCTTCTGAATGATTCTGCCATCGAACCCGGCTCCGTCGTGTTGGTGGATCGGGTCGGAGAAGAGTCGCGGATCTCAGTGCTGACGGATTACACCGAACTCCCGGAAGGGTATTGGTTCTTCGACAAGAAGCTCTCTACGCTACCGTTGGTGATGGAAGAAGAACAACCCGCAAAGAAGAGCCGTCGCACACGGAAAACGAGTTAATTGGTAAATCTCCAATCCGCGACGTGAACGTTCGCCTTGGATGCCAGTGCCGCCAGAAATACCATACCGGACATCGTGCCGTTATAAAACTGGTGACGCTGGCCATCCATGGTGTATTCGGCTGATTTGATCTCAATGTTCGTCGTTCCGGTGTAATCCTTGCTCACCTGTTGGGCGACTGCATTGATGATGTCGGTGATATTCCGTCCTTTGAAGTCGTGGGTGTGATCTTGGATGTAGGTGATGGTCGCGCCCCGGTCTTCGCTGTTCCAATCATCATCAGAAATGTGGTCGTGATCGCCAACCATCATCAGCGTCGTTCGGATGCCGTCGCTTGATTTCAGGGGTTTGATATTGGAAAATCCGCGAACCAACCACATCAGGAATGGATCGTTCGATTGTTGTTTGTTGAACCGTTCGGTCGTCTGACCCTGAACCGTCACCCCATCGAAAGTCAAATCGGTCAGGCCGGTGATGTCCATTTGCTCCGCGATCTTCTTCAGCACCGGGAATAACGCGCCGCGATAAGCAAAATCCTTTTCAGTATCGTCATGATCGGACATGGTGCCACGAATCACAACGATGGGCGCGGTAGACTCATTGATGAACTGTTTGAACGGGAGCATGTCTGTATTTATTGTACTGACCTTTATGTCCCTGAGTCAATAAAATGTCGTGGTAGAGTGTAGTCATGTCCAAATTGCATGAATTACTAGCAGTTGACGCGAACCTTAAAGTTCAAGCCGACAAGACCCGCACCGAACTGCGCAATACCTTCACGAACAAGCGCCATTTGTTCACCGAGAAGAAGGTGGTCACCATCCCGCTTCAAGAAGGCGCACAGCCGACGACCGACGTACAGAGCGATCTGCAAACGTCGGTGACGAAGGAACTGGCGTGGTGGGGCGGGCATCTGGCCAAATCGGTCGATATCTCCTATCAGATCGCCACGACCAACATGACGGCGAAAGCCGATGTGGTCATGGAAGACGGGACCGTGTTGCTCAAGGATGTCCCGGCGACGGCGTTGCTGGAACTGGAGAAGCGCGTCAAAGAAGCCATGGAACTCATCCAGGCCATTCCGACGCTTGACCCGGCGAAGGGTTTCGCTGTGGATGAAGAACGCGGCAAGGGTATCTACCGCGCCCGCGACGTGAAGAAGACCCGGACGCAGAAGGTGCAGAAGCCGTTGGTCCTGTACCCGGCGACGGAACATCACCCGGCGCAAACGCAATTGGTGTCGGTGGATGAACCGGTCGCACAGATCGAAGAACAGGAATGGTCTTCGTGCTTGACGGTCGCCGCCAAGGGTGACATCTACGACCGGGCCGAAAACGTGTTGCGTGCGGTCAAGAAGGCCCGCGCCCGTGCGAATGAGGCGTCGGTGGACACGAACAACAAGATCGGCGCGACGCTGGTGGCGGCAATCTTCGGGTAGTCTCCATGACACCATTAGAAGCGATCAAAGCTGGCGTGGAAGAGCGCCGCCAGCGGGAAGCATCGTTTCAACAGCGACTCCAGGATGAAATCATTCTGGAGTCGTCTGATTTTGAGGCGACTCATTACGTCGTTCATTTTGAAGGCTTAGGGTATTATGCGGAACAACAGCCGAATTACTCATGGTCATTCACCGACGACATTACAAAGGCGAAGTTGTATAAGACGGTCAAAGGGGCGCGGGGTCGTGCCGAATACCCCAAATACAACAGCCCGGACCCGAACAAGCGTGATGAATATGATGTGGTTGTGCGCATCCGCCCGGTCAATTTGAAGATGTCGCATTCGGTACCTTCTCCCGGTTAAACCCGTGCTATATTAGTTTTGGGGGCGGTGATTCGCATCGCGGTCACCGCACCAAGTTCAGGCTGATGCACTCAGATTGAACGACATGCAACGAAGTGGCATGTCACGTAAGGCTAAAGCTATTACCCCAAAGGCTCAAACCCACGTGACGATAACAAGACTGGCGTAGGTCGGATTTCTAAAGTTCAGATATGGGTTCGATGCCCATTCCCCGCCCCATAACTTATGCGGGGATAGCTTAATGGTAAAGCTGGACGATTAAATTCACCATCCGAGGCGTTCGCCCAGTCCAGCAACTAACAAGTCCGTACCATTCATTATTGAGAATGTACAATCCAGCCGGGGACAGCGAGGAAGCCGTCCCCGGCACTCTATTTTGAGGAGTCGGTATGATCGTTTCGATTTTTGAAGTCAAGTACGTTTCCAAAAAGAATGCGGATAGGGGTCGGTTTCGTGAACTGGTGAAATTCCATCTGTTGCGGGTGGTGGGAGTGAATGTAGCCGCCGCCATCGACGCGTGCGCCAAATTAGGCGTCTCCTTGCCACAAATCGTCGAAATCCGAAACACTGAGAAAACAGTGTCAATTCCCAATTCGTCCGCCGATATAGATACCGATACCGACGATGATTATTTTTCGCGTCTCTCCATGGAGTAAGGATGAGCAAACACGGATGGAAACTAGTCATTCGGTTCGACCCGAATAACCGCCGCTACCGCTGGTACGCGGTGTTCGACAATTACCCCGGCCCGTGGCTGATCGGGGATGTTCGCAAAATGCCGCTACCGATTGATGCTTTGCGGCGTGTCGTCCAATACTGGCACATCACTGTGATTAACGGTGTTCCTCATCGATACCAGAATGGCGGCTTTGTAGCGTACGGAATATCACACAGGGATCTCTATGGCACAACTCACCGCCCCGTTCACCCCGCAGCTAGTCGCAGAACTCAACGAATATCAACGCCAAGCCGAAATACTTGGCCATCATCCGTATACGTGCGTCACGCATAGCGATTTGTCGCTGATCGCCACGACGGAAGGATGGATCTGCCTACAGTGCGACTACAAACAAACTTGGGCTTGGAGTGGAGCTAGATCGCCATCTAAATGATTGGCATGAAGTTCCTATTCACCATCCTAGGCTTCGCCGCTGGCGCGGCTGTAGCCACGCTGAAACCTTCCCGCCGCCCTACCATCCAGAAACCCGCGAACGTCGCTCCTACGGCCTCACAGACGCCGGTAGCAGACAAACTAAAACTCCACGCAAGACTCATCGACGCCCCTGATGATGAAGTCTTGGCGCGGATCGTCGATTCTTGGAACCAAGCATCCCGCAACAACTCTAAAGCCAACAATCACAGCCTATATGCCGGTTCGATTTCTGAGGACTACCCGACGAAACTCAACGCGGCGGTTGATCGGGAAGTCCTTCAGGAAATCATCGAAAGAGAGAAACGAGTGAAAGCCGCCTAAGACCAGGACGGATTCCTACCTAGAAGGGTGGTTAGTTTGTCGTATACCTTTTCGTACCTTTTCAGGTTCCGGCGGCATTGATACACTTCAACCGCGCTGTAATCGTCGGGATTGGCGTCCACACATTCATCGTGACCACTCACCATGAACCCGGCGATCTGTTCAATTTCGGTTATGGTGTATTCTTTGCCCCGGCGTTTCAGTAATTCGATGACGACGGTCGCCGCCGGGCTGTCAGTCGCATCGCGTTCGATTTTGTTTCGGAGAGATTGTTTACCAATTTCCAAAACTTCTTCGATGTTCATACCCAATCTTCTTCTTTCTTTTTCTGTACTTTGACAATCGGCGGGCCGGATACATCCCGGATTTCCTTCAGGATTTCCCCGGTCAGGCTGATGGAACGTTTCACGACGTATTCGTGTTGGTGGGAGTTACGGGAGAGATACGCCCACATGAAGTCCGCTTGAGGGCCGGTGAACCCGGCTTTCCGCGCCGTGGCGATGAATGTTACATAGTCCTGTGATTGATCGTCCGCGATCTGACGAACAACGCGGCGGATGGGCGTTTTGTCTGGTTTGACAAAGCGCCCGAAGAAGTTGGCTAGGAATTTCACACCAGGATTTAGGCCCGGCGCTCCATCTGATCGCAGATGTTTTCGGCGATCAGTTCGTATTCCTTTGCGATGTCTTGCAGCCGGGCGATGCGGTTGATGTGCTGTTCCCGCGCCAGCCGGTACTTCGATTCGTCCGGGTCATTGACGTAGTAGTCCCTCTGATGGGGCGGGGTTGCGTTTAGAGCGGCCAAGGCGCGATTGATCGCCGTCAGATTGTTCGTCACATCATCCAGCAGTTCCGCGCCGCCGGTCCCGTTCATGTGAACAGTCGGAACGATCAGTTCCAGACAACGCAGTGTGATCGATCCAACCACCGGCCCCACGTCCATCAGGTGGGAGCAAAAGGTGTACAGCATTTCACCATTCGGCCCTTCGTTGGCGATGGCGGTGATTTTGTGATTGCCGGGGAACACGATCAAACGACCGGATTCTATTGCCTTGAACAACTCTTCAGCCGTGAACATAATCAGATCAGGTTTCATGGGATCTCCTAGACTGCCACCGCGATCATTTCGCCAACACCAATCTCACCGTCAGCGGGCATCGTCGCCACACCGGGTTTGGATTGGAACACGTAGCGGGTGCCGTATTCGGTTTCTTTCTTTGCCCACTCAGTGAAGGGCCAATCAGCGACACCCGCGAAATACAGGGTCCGGCCCGATTCCAGAGCGGCAAACAGATCGATAGCGGTCATGAAAAATTCATTCATTCGATTCACTCTCCACCATTATGTTCGCACACCCGCGACATATATGTCAAGCATTTTTCAAAAATTCTTTGGCGGCGTCCAGGCCCTTCGCAATGGCGACATCGTTCACGTTCGCATCGACGATGGTTTGACCCATGAAACGGTGAGTGGCAACGTAGCGCGTACTTACAACCTCCCCTTTGAGATTGGTGGTGGTGAGAAAGTCGGTCACCGTGCAGAGTCGCGGATGTTTGCCGCCCGACATGAATTTCGTCCCGACAGGATATTTCATTTGGTTTTGTAGTCTCCGATCAATTCGTCGATGATCGCCTCAAACATCTTCCCCATCCCGTTCTCCAGGTCCGCCCGGTCGTACTTGTTGAAGATCATAGCCATCAAACCACGGTTGTATCGTTTCAGCCAATCACCGTAGTAGATGAATCCACAACCTTCGACGGCGGCGTGCTTGTCAAACAACCGCTGCATATCTTCGGGGAAGGCCATCGCTTCCGCGAACATCAGTTGGTCAAGGGTGTAGGCTTTCATACATCACTATCTTCCCACACCCTCAACATATATGTCAAGCGTAACTTACCGGCGCGGTTTCGATGATGACCCGGCGGGATCGGAGTTGATAAACGCCCGTGGTTGTGGAGACATCGACGACCAGTTCGCCGTTGCATTCGACTTTACATTCGCCGTATTCTTCCGGGATCTGTGACAGGGCGTGTTTCAGGTCATTCAGGGTTATTGCTTCCATTGGGTTATTCCTTTGTGGTGAATGGTATCGGGCCGGTCGGGGTGAGGGTGCGGATGGTGGGTTTCCCGCCGATGTAATAGCGGATTTCGACTTGGCCATATTCGGCGTCAGTGGTGGCCGGGAGAAAATTGAATTGCGGGTCCTGTTTGTTGTCGTCGGCATAGAACGAATCGATCCCGCGCAAATCATGGATGTGCAAGTAGGAATCAAATACGATGATGTTCTTCCCCGATGCCGATTCTGCCCCGCGTGCGCCGTTTAGGTACTGTTTGCCAAGAATTTCTTGGCTGTTGGGGACCGGCCAATTTGTGATGGTCTTTGACACGTACAGCTTCCCGGCCAGAAGCCGCCGGAGCAAATCGGCGACCTCCTCAATGTTCGTTTTCGACAGCATGAAGAACGTTCTACTCATGGGGTTCCTATTCGATGACCAGCGGCCCGGTCGGGATGAACGAAAGCAGAATGCGCTTCCGGTCGCGAATGTTGTTGAAGAACGTGATCTCCACCCGTTCCGGCGACTTGTCCTTTTCCGGGAAGAACGCAAACTCCGGCGACAATTCCAACACCCCGCACGTGTCGTCTTCAACGTCGGAGACATAGGCGCTGAACATCAACACCCCTTGCGTGTCGTGAATCGTCAGGCCCGTATCGTTCGGCGAAATGGTCACATTCAGCGGCGATCCTGCCGGGGCGTTGTTCGCGCCGTGAAGAAACTGATTGGAGTGGATCTCCTGCCGATAGTTGAACACTTCGTGGTTGGCGACGGACATAAAGGTCCGATTGGCCAACAACACCCGAAGACGGACGGCGACTTTCGGGACGTTCGTTTTGGTGAGAGTGAAACTTTCTTGAATGGTAATCATGCGTCGATCTTCTTTCTGTTGAATGGATACTTCCCGGTGCGGAGGTAGTAGATTGCGTGCAGGATCGAATCGGCGGCTTCATCGCTCATACTCTTGTCGATCAGACCGGCAAGAAGGTCAATGGCGGATTCATTCGTTTCGGGTGTCATATCCATCTACAGAGTAGCAGATGGGAGACATACATGTCAAGACTAATCTTCGTAGTCGGAGTAGACAGTCGCGGAATAGTTCCGCGCGGGCGGGAGGACGGCTGTCGATTTCAGCGTCATCACGATGCGCACGAACACTAGAAACATCACCAGCATGCCCACATGCTGCAAACTCTGACCCATCACTGTTATTTGTTCCATACAATCATCTATCGTCACTCGGTTTCCAAAGCATTAGGGTCTACGCTAAATATTTTTGAAAAAAATGGCGACCAATCACTACTTCCAACACTTCGGGTCACAAAACGAACAACGCCTTGTCGAAGATTTGGTTGTAGAGACAATTTCAATGTACGGGATGATGATCCACTACATTCCCCGTAAGTTGGTGAAAGTAGATCAGATCCTTGGCGAAGACACCATGTCGGCATTTGAGAAAACGTTTCCCATGGAAATGTATTTCGATTCCGCGTCCGGGTGGGAAGGCGATAAGAGTTTGTTGAGCAAATTCGGTTTGTCGATGCCGAAACAGGCTCATTTTGTCGTGTCGCGCCGCCGGTTCAACGAAGTCATCAAGCGCGTCGGTGCCTACAACATGCCGCCGGAGAACATTGACGAACACGAAGTTCGCCCGCTGGAAGGGGATATCGTCTACATCCCGATGACGAAAGACCTTTGGGAAATCAAGTATGTGGACTATGAAGCCGTTTTCTACCAGTTGGGGAAGAACTACATCTGGCGCATGACTGTAGAGAAGTTCGTGGCTTCCAATGAGCCGATCACGACCGGGGTGCCGGAAATCGATAAGATCGGTACCCGGTATCAAAATTTGGACGCGTTGACGAACAGCCCCTTCGCCAAAAATGATGTCATCCAGGAAAAGAAAGCGGATATCGTTGACATCAACCCCAACGACCAGAATCCGTTCGGTATCCCATAACCCATGCTCAATAATCCAATTTTCTACTACCGGTCGATCTACAATGTCATTGTCGGATTTGGATCGTTGTTCAGTGACATTCACATTCACCGGGCGCACCCTACTGACAGTTTGAAGGATCAGACTCTCATGGTCCCCATCCGGTACGGCCCGCGTGAGAAGTGGTTGACCCGGCTGGAACAGGACCCGAACGCCGGTATTATCGGTGAAGAGCAACAGGTGCAAATGACGGTGCCGATCATGAGCTACCAGATCACTGGTTTCAGCTACGACGGCACGCGGAAACTCCCGACGACTGGACGGCACGGCAACGTCATCACAAACGACACAAGCGTGCTTTCCGCGCAATACAACCCGGTTCCTTATGACATCGAAATCGAACTAGTCATCATGATTAAGCATCTGGAAGACGGGTTGATGATTATGGAACAGATCGTCCCGTTTTTCGCGCCGGACTACACTCTCACGTTGAATGACATGCCCGGCATGAACATCAAAAAAGATGTGCCGGTGATCCTCAAAAATTTCAGCACCGAAGACAACTACGATGGGTCTTGGGATGAGAAACGAGTGATTCAGTGGACCCTCAGTTTCACTGCGAAGGC
>Ga0247723_1001598_pt1 | contig 13041 bp, 20 predicted proteins | sample MSEWelMarce5H_FC_FD_189079 | JGI IMG/M metagenome (GOLD analysis project Ga0247723, IMG submission 189079) | Subsurface sediment microbial communities from gas well in West Virginia, United States - MSEEL Well Study Marcellus 5H_FC | ecosystem: Environmental > Terrestrial > Deep subsurface >...
AAGTTAATTATGAAATTGAGTCAGTTGAAGTAACCGCATTTGGTGGCAACCGTTCATTCGTTGGTGGCTTGCAGAACAACACTTGCACGATTGAACTCATGCAGGACTTCGCTGCAGCAAATGTTGAAGCAACAATTTTTCCGTTAGTAGGAACACAAACCACGCTTACTTTTGAGCCTGTCAAGTCTGCTGGTACACCTTCAGCAACAAATCCTACATATACGATCACTGGCGCATATCTCGCAAGTCACACACCAATCTCTGGTGGTGTTGGTGAAGTTGGTATGACCTCGCTGACATTTACTGGTGGAACATTGGTAAAGACCACTTCGTAATTATTAACAACAACAATTAGAAGGAGACTGCAATGAAAATTGCATTAATGGTTGAGTTCAATGACGGTACAAAGTCAGATGTTGATGCAGTATTCGCTGACTTCGTAGCCTTCGAGCGCACATGGTCACGAAGCGTTGCACGCTTTGAAACAGAGATTCGTTTAACAGACTTGGCTTGGCTTGCTTGGCATAGCGAAACACGCACACGCAAAACCAGTTTGAAGTTTGACCCTGACTGGATTAACACTGTTACAACTGTTGAAATCCGTGAGGAAGTCGAAGCCCCAAAAGCCGACTAGGTGACGATTCCGCACACTGGATTGTCGCCTTCCTTGCGTGTGAAACAGGTATTGCACCATCAGCCTTACTTGCTGAGGGAGATGTAATGCTTCAAGCCATGCTCGATTACTTAACCAAGAAGGCTGAACGGGCTAACCGCAGACGGTAGTAGTATCTGCACACTATGAGTATGAAAGTTGAAGTCTATGGCGTGCGTGAAACGCTCGCAGAGTTACGCAAATATGAGCGTGAAGCATATGTAACTATCGAAAAGGATTTGAAACTATCTGCCAAGCCCGCAGCCGATGCTGTAGGTCGAGAGTTCCCTGATGAACCTCTAATGAACTGGCACACTTCTGGTGGCCGCAAAGGAAAAGCCCGATTGCCCGAATACAACGGTGCTGCAGCAAAGAGCAAAGTTCGTGTCGCTGTTTCGACTAAAAAGCCAACAGGGATAGGTCAGCACGGTCTGATTCGTTTGCAACAGTCTGATGCTGGCGGTCAGGTTTATGACACTGCTGGTTCCGTTACTGGCGGTGGTCGTGGTTCCGGTGCTTCAGCAGGACAAAAGTTTGTAGCCAATCTGGATAAGCATTTGAAAGTTAAATCACGGAGTGGCAAATATCGTTCTCGTGTAATGTATCCAGCAACCGAAAAACACTTGTCATTAGTCGAAAAGGCTGTTGAGGTTTCGATTCGTAAGATTGATGGTGAAGTGCAAAAACGATTGAACGGATAATTCTATGGCAGTTGGCGTAAATATAGTCAGTACCTTTGACAGCAAGGGAATCAACAGGGCTATTAAGGATTTCCAGAAAATTGAGGGAGCAGGAAACAAGGCAACCTTTGGTTTGCGTACCTTCGACAAGGGAATGACTAACACGCTTGCAACTGTTGGAAAACTTGCTGCAGGTGTTGGTATCGCCGCAGGTGCTATCGGTTTTAAGTTGGCTTCTGCCGCATATGAGTCACAGAAGGTTATGGCTCAAACTGAGGCGATCATTAAGGCAACTGGTGGTGCTGCAGGTATCACGGCAAGTCAAATAGGGAAATTGTCTGAAAAACTATCTATGCAAATTGGCGTAGATGACGAGTTAATCCAAACAACAGCAAACTTGTTGCTTACTTTTAAGCAAGTACAAAACCAAGTTGGTGAAAATAACAATATTTTTGATCGTGCTTTAATCGCCGCACAAGACTTAGGGAATGTGTTTGGGTCTGCTGACGCCGCAGCGATGCAACTTGGTAAGGCTTTAAGTAATCCTGTAAAGGGAATCACAGCCCTGAACCGTGCAGGTATTAACTTCACAGACCAGCAAAAGGAACAGATCAAGACACTTGTTGAATCTGGCGATGTTCTAGGTGCGCAGAAAATAATTCTTGCGGAGGTCGAGTCACAGGTTGGTGGTACTGCTGCGGCAACCGCTACAGGTTTTGATCGCATGAAAATCGCTATGGGGAATGTGGCTGAGGAGTTCGGCGCAATCCTGATTCCTTATATCGAAAAGTTTGCGGATTTTGTTGTTCAAAAAGTAGTTCCGTACCTAACAAAACTTTCAGATGTTATTGGTGAAAAAGGTTTAGGTGCTGGAATCAAAATGCTCGGTGGAGATTTCCTTAACCTAACAACAAATATGGGTGCTGTAGGGAACGCATTATTGGCGTTGGCTGCAGTCTTCACTACGGTTCGCCTTGTTGCTATTGCGGCAACAATATCTACACAACTATTTGGCAAGACTCTTTTAATGAACCCGATTGGTATTTTTATTGCAGCAATGATCGCTTTAGGTGTAGCAACAGTTGCGTTGTATTTGAAATTTGAGATTGTTCGTAAGGTAATTAACTCTGTGATCAACTTTATTATTGGTCTGATCGAGAACTGGTTGAATACTTGGATTTTTGTTATCAACAGAATTATTGACGGAATCAATCTTTTGATTAAGGCTGCAAACTTTTTTGGTGCAGGGCTAGAGGAATTAGGGCATATTGGCGAAGTCGAGTTTGGGCGTATAGGAAGCGCCGCAAAAGGCGCACGCAAAGAGATTGGTTCTGTTGCTGAGGTTGCTGGTGCTATGGCGGAAAAAGAGGGTGGAGTCCAAAAGGTTGTTAAAGCGTTAAAGTCTGTTGCTGATACTGCTTCTGGCGCTGGTGGTGCGGCGAAGGCTGTTGAGACTGCTAAAGAGAAACTTGAAAAATATATTGATGCTTTGAAGGGTATGAGTTCGGCTCAGAAGTCTGCTCGTGACGCAGATAAGTCTTTGCTGAAGTCTCGAACGACTCTTGCTGATGCAACATTAAAACTTACTAATGCACAGGCGTATTTCAATCAGGTGGTTGCTGGTTATGGTGCAAACAGCAAGCAGGCGAAGGATAGACAGTTGGCTTTGCGTAAGGCTCAGGGCGCTGTTGAGCGTGCTGGTTATGATGTTGAGAGTTCGGTGTTTGCTGTTACTCAGGCCGAAAAGGATTTGGCTGCAGTTCGCCTTGACCCTGAATCCTCCCCGCAGGCGATTCGTGAGGCAGAGATTTCTTTGGCTGAAGCGAAGTTGTCTGTTAAGGATGCAACTGACGCTCAGGTTGAGGCAACTGATGCGCTTACTGAAGCCGAGACTTTGTTGGATGAGGCGATCAACGGTGCGAAGGAAGGAAGCGATGCCTACACCGAGGCGCTCGACAAACTCAATGACGCTAAGAAAGCACAGGTTGATGCTACTGATGCGGTAACGGAAGCGATTGAACGCCAGACTGAAGCAGTTGAGCGTTTGCGTGAGGCTGAGGAGAAAGCAGCAGCAGCAAGAACGGGTGTTGCTAGTGGTGCTGCAACAGAAGCAGAAACAACAGTTGGTGTAACTCCTCCACCCCCTGCGGCAACTGGCGGTTTGTTTGGTTCGTTTATGGAAGCGGTGCGTGGACTGCATCCGAACTCTCGTGCGTTAAAATCAGCAACACCTGTTACGCAAGCAAAGAAAGATTTTCCAAAACTGTATGCCGAATACAAAGCAAAAGGTTTGGCTATGGCTCAGGGAGGAATTATTACAAAGCCAACACAGGTACTTGCTGGTGAAGCGGGTGCAGAGGCAATTATTCCTTTAGATAAGTTGCAGTCAGGAATGACAATCAATGTAACGATCAATGCCGGAATGGGAACTGACCCTGCGAAACTTGGTGACGAGATTGTTGATGTGCTTACTCGATATCAGCGCAGAAATGGTGCGCTACCACTTAAGGTTGCATAGTTATGGCGGTTATGGCGTGGGGTGAGGAAATCCAGATTTTTATGGAGTTGGGTTTTCCTGTAAATGCTTTCACTCTTGATGATGCGGCGCTCGGTGTACTCGATGAGGATTATCTTGACGGCACGCTAATCGGTGATGATGTTTCGGCTTATGCGCAAGAGATTTCTATTTCTCGTGGTCGATCTGATCAGTTGCAAAACTTTAACGCTGGAACATTTAGCGTTACTTTGTTGAATCGTGATCGCAGGTTTGACCCAATCAACGAAAGTTCCCCATATTGGAACAGCGTGCTTGGTGTTTCTGGTGTAGCCCCACGCAGAAAAGTAACTGTTGTTTCCGATGGTGTCGCTTTGTTCACAGGGCGTATTACGGATATTGATGTTTCATATGAGCCAAATAGACCTAACGCAACTAGTGAAAACAGTTATGTAACTATCACAGCGTCAGATGACTTCGTACTATTGGCAAATACATTCACAGAATCACCTATCACACCAACGCAAGAGTTGTCTGGAACACGGGTTGCAACAATCCTTGATCTGCCAGAAGTCGGATACCCTGCAACTAGGGACATTGATGCTGGTTCAGCAACATTGGGTGGTGGCGCAACCTTTGAGATCGCAGGCAACAGCAATGTTCTCACCTATCTGCAATCGGTTGCTACCAGTGAACAAGGATATTTCTTTGTGGCAGCAAACGGTGATCTAACTTTCACAGATCGAATTGCCGCATCATTCGCTACTCCGAGCGCATACTTCTCTGATACTGGAAGCAATATTCCTTACACAAGCCTTTCAGTTATGTATGGGCAAGAGTTCCTATACAACAAGGTTGTATGTTCAGTTGAAGGTGGAACAGATCAAACAGTGAATGATATTGCCTCGCAAACTGAATACGGGATTTCAACCCTTAATCTTTCAGGCCTACTATTAGTAGATGACGCCGCAGCCCTAACTCTCGCAACCGATTTGCTCGATAAATACAAGTTGCCTGAATATAGATTCGATAAGTTGCAGACGATTTACAACCCTTTAAGTTCTGGCAACCAAGCAACATTGACTGGGCTTGAAGTTGCAGATGTAGTAAGTATCACAAGGAGTTACCCCACCGGAACTCCAGCCAGCGTGACCAAGCAGTACAGCATTGAGAATATCCGCCATATGATCACACCTAGTTCGCACACTGTCGAGTTCGGGCTTGCCGTAGCAGATATTGTTTACCCATTCATATTAGATGACGCAACATTTGGTGTGATGGACTCAACAAACGCTCTCACATAGGGTGTTACACTAGGAGGCATTATGGCAGGCGCAGGCGCAAAACTCTTTACCAGTGGCAGTGTTCTTACTGCAGCACAAGTCAATACATATCTGATGGATCAGGCTGTTATGAGGTTTGCAGACGCAGCAGCCCGTGATGCGGCTTTTGGTGGTGCTGGCGAACCAACTCTTGCAGAGGGCATGATTTGTTATTTAATGGATACGAATACGCTTCTCTATTACAGTGGCACTTCTTGGTCTGCTCTAGGTGAAGATGATCAGTTCGTTTTAAGTTCACAGGTATTCGGATAAAGGAAAATCATGGCAACATTTAGCAAACAAATACTTAGCGGTTCAACAGATGGAAAACAAATCAAGGTTGCACAGACCGCTACAGCAGGGACTCTGATTCATACAGGATCAACTACAACAACTACCCTTGATGAAGTTTGGTTATATGCGGTGAACACATCTGCATCTGATGTCAAACTTACGATTGAATGGGGTGGTGTTGCTTCCCCTGATGATCACATTGAATACACGGTGAAAGCAGAAAACGGTTTATATTTGATCGTTTCAGGCTTGCTATTGAAGGGAAATGCAACAGCGTTGAATGTTCGTGCATTCGCAGCAACAGCCAATGTGATCTGTATTTCAGGTTTTGTTAATCGCATTGCAGCGTAGGCTCAACTATGCCAAAGTTTGATCGTTCAACTTTTGGTGGGATGTCTGTAAGTGGGTGGACACCTGCACCACGATCTCGGCGTGGAAGTACTAACCAAACAAATGATTATTGGACTGGCGGTGGGAATAAAGTAATCAACGCCGAATACCTTGTTATTGCTGGTGGTGGTGGTGGCGGTTCAGGTAGCACTATTGCGTTTGGTGGCGGTGGCGGTGGAGCAGGTGGTTATCGTTCTGGCTCTATTGACTTGCCTGCATCATTTACTGTGACAGTCGGTGGTGGTGGCGCTGCAGGTGCTTTCAATACTGGAACATCACCTAGTGGTTCTAGTTCTGTTTTCTTTTCTTTCACATCTGCTGGTGGTGGTGGTGGTGGGACTGCACCTGCATATACAGCAGGAGGGAACAACGGTGCATCAGGTGGTTCTGGTGGTGGTGCTGCATCTGCTGGTGGTAGTGCAAATACTGGTGGTGCTGGTAATACTCCAAGCACATCGCCATCTCAAGGAAACAATGGCGGTGACTCACCAAACTCAGGTGGAACAGGTAACGATGGTGGTTCGGGTGGTGGTGCTGGCGGTGCTGGTTCGTCAGGAACAGTCGCAGGTGGAGGTAAGTCAGGTGGCGCAGGTTCGTCATCATCAATTACTGGCAGTGCAGTAACACGAGCAGCAGGTGGTGCGTCTCAGTCGTATGTCGGTGGCGCTAGTGGTGCAACTGGGGGAGCGAATACGGGTACAGGTGGCGGTGGTGGTGCAGGTCAAGGTGGTGGCGCTAACGGTGGTGCTGGCGGTTCAGGTGTTGTAATTCTTGCTTATTCCTCATCACTGCCTGCATTGAGTTCTATTGCTGGTGGATTGACATACAGTGTCAGCACTGTAAGTCGTGCTGGGTTTCGTGTTTACACATTTACTGCTGGCACTGGAACGGTAACGGTGTAGTCATGGCACATTATGCGTTTTTGGATGAAAACAATATTGTCACTGAAGTGATTACAGGAAAAGATGAAACTGAAATCATTGACGGTTTGACTCCTGAAGAATGGTATGGGAACTATCGAGGTCAGCGTTGTGTTAGAACTTCCTACAATCACAACATTCGCAAACAGTACGCAGGTATTGGTTATTCATACAACGAGGCTGGTGATGTGTTCGTTATTCCACAGCCATATCCATCTTGGATTTTAGATAGCAACTATGACTGGCGAGCACCTACTCCTAAGCCTGAAGGCAATTATGTGTGGGATGAAAGCGAACTGTCATGGGTAGAAGTTCACGCTGGCTGATTTTTCTCCCTGTAGCAATCTTTGCACTGTTTGCACCACAGCCTGCTGAAGCGTCACAGGTTGGGTTGCTGGTTCGTGGGTATCAGATAATAGAGATTCCACCAACGAAGTCTGATGTTGCTTACCCTTTGTGCGGTAGCAGTGTTGAACCATTTATTAACGCAACATGGGATTACGAGCCATATCAGCAGTGTGGTTGGGATTCATTTATGTTGCATTACACGGGCTATTTACAAGTTCCTGAACATGAAACAATCGAGTTTTGGATTGCCTCAGATGATGGAGGAACAATCAAGATTGGTACAGAGGAGTTTGGTGTTTGGCAAGATCAGGGATGTTCTGCTACAGAAACTGGTCAGATAGAAATGCTTGCCGGAATCTATGCTATCGATGCGTGGATGTATGAGAACGGTGGCGGCACTTGCTTCATGCTTGCTTGGAATATTGACGGTAGAGGGTGGGAGATAGTCCAGCCTGAGTTCTTTACAAATCAGCCTTTAACAGTAGAAACAACTTCCACGCTTGAAACCACAACAACGGAAGCACCAACAACAACCGAATCAACAACAACTACTTCCCTGCCAGCCACAACGGTAGAACCACAAACAACAACAACATCCCTCCAAACAACCTCATCTATTCCTCCCAGTTCTCTATCGCCCGAAACATCTGCGACAACCACGACAACACAAGCGCCAGCACCAACACAAATCCCGTTACCAATCCCAGAACCAAGCACATCCGTTCAGATTACCGCCGCACCACTGCCTGCTGTCGAAGTCGCACCGCTAGAAACCGTTGCGCCCGTAATAACCGTGAAACTACCTTCAGAAACCTCTCTAGCACCTGTTCTAAGCCTCCCTAACGCCCCAGAAACAACAAACACGGTACTTACACCCCCTGCTAGTTCCCTTCCTCCTGTAGAGGCTAATAAGCCTTTAACGCAAGAGGCGTTTATTGGGGCGCTTTCGGTTCTGGCTAGTTCGACTTCAGAGGAAGTGCAAGCGGTTGTAGAGCAGATTCTTGAAGCGGATTTATCAAGCGATCAAGCCGAACAGTTAGTTGCTTCTGCTGAGGTTCTTACAGCGATTACTGGAGAGCAGGCCCAAGAATTATTCGAGGAGATCGAACCTGCGCAACTATCGGAGTCAATGGCAAGCGTTATTGCGGACACTATGAACAATCCTGATGTGCCTGATGAAGTTAAGGAAGCATTTGAGGACACGCTAAACATTTTCGGAAATGATGGTTTTAGCATCTATGTTCCGTTGGGCTCGAATATAAATGTGGCGGTGCGGCGCACAATTATTGCAGGCACTACAATCCTTGTGGCTTTACCTTCACCTGCACCTGCGAGGCGTATATGAAACGAATACATGACTACCTAATTGAGAACGCTTGGGTGTGGGCGGGAACGGGTTTAGTGTTGCTTACTTTGTCAGGAACGACTTTGCGACAGGCTCTATGGATTACCTGCCTGACTGTACTAGTACACTTTGTTGCAACGATGTTAAAGAAAGGTGATCCAGAATGAAAAAGGCTCAGGATGTCGCAGGCAGAATTATTGCGTTATTTCTCACTAATGCGTTGGGTGTAATTACGGGTGCGAGCGTTATCGCACCAGAGTTAGAGATTTGGAAGGCTGCAGCGCTCGCTGGTGCTGTGTCGGTGTTTAAGGTTGTTGAGTCTTTGGCTCGTGCAAGCGTGGATGGAAAACTTACTGCTGACGAGATCGATGCGGCGTTTGGTGCTACACCGAAAAAGATTGCCGCTAAAAAGGTTGCTAAATGAAACGCCCGTACACCGGAAACAAGGATGGTGCCGCCGCAGGTGAGCATCCGCAACTAACCGCTTTGATGCGTGAACTATTCAAGGCGTATTCGCCTGCCCTCTGGAACAATGGCAGTTGGGGTGTTCGAAATATGCGTGGCAAGGAATCTCTTTCTGTTCACGCAACTGGTCGTGCCGCAGATATCTCGTGGCGCAATATGGGTGACGGTAAGCGTGGCGTTGCGAAGGGTGGCCGCAAGCACGCTATGGAGGCGATGGATTATCTGGTCAAGCACGCTGACGCTTTAGGTATCGAAATGATTATCGACTATTTCCCTGCACCACACGGCAGGGCTTCTAAGTGCGACAGAGATATGGCTTGGCAAAAGTACACAAAGGAGACAGTTCATGGTGCGCCTAACGGGGATTGGTTTCATGTTGAAGTGGATGGCAAGAAGTCATCTGAACAGATTAAGGCTGTTTTCACGGAGAATCCGCCTGCGAAGGTAATCGTTGGTGCATAAATGGATACGGGTTCTGCTGCCATAGTTGTTGCCTGTATTACGACACTTGGTGGCATTGTTGTCGGGTTCATGCAATCATTTAAGAAAGAGACAAAGGAAGCACGCAAGGAAAACCGTGAAGATCACGCAGTTGTTCAGATGCAACTTCGCATGATCTATAAAGGGTTGAACAAGGTAGATGACAAGTTAGAAGCACATATTCAAGATCACAGAGAAGGTGACTATGGGAAAACTGCTACAGCAGATCGAGGCAACGCCAGTTAATGGCGGTGGGTTAAAATCATCAGTTGATCTGGCGATTCAATCAATGCAAGGAGAGGACAGAGAGGACTTGGTGTGCGCTTTGCGTAACTCAACAATCTCGGCGTCAGTTATCTCACAGGTACTTAAGGAAAATGGTTGCGATATTTCACGCACAGCGATTATTCGTTGGCGAAACAGGGAAGGTATCTGATGGGCTTAGGCGATCAAATCAATGATGCGTTAGAGGTAGAGAGCAGCGGGGAGTTGTTGCGGCTAAGGAAACAGCGTGACACTTACGCCAACCAGAATGTTCGACTCCAAACGAAACTCGATGAGTTAGAGAAAGCGCTTTCTGTTGTTGATCAGGTTGATGGTCTTTCCGTAAAGCCTCCGATTTGGCTTGCGCCTGCGAAACCTAAAACGCACGCAGCGACATTAGTTGTGATGCTTTCCGATACACACTTTGATGAGGTTGTTAATCCAGAGGAGATGGAAGGCTTAAACGCTTACAACCGTGAGATTGCGGTGATGCGTTTAGAGAGGTGGACACAGAATGTGATCAAACTTTCTCGGCATTATCTTTCGGGTGTCACCTATGACGGGGTTGTCATAATCCTCGGTGGAGACATTTTCTCTGGCGATATCCACGAGGAACTTGCCCTGACTAATGAGGACACGATGATTGGCTCACTCCTGTTCTGGGCTGAACAAGTTTCTGCGGCAGTCGAACTACTCGCAACCGAGTTCAAAAAATGCCATGTGGTTTCGGTAGTTGGTAACCACGGCCGCACAACACGGAAACCTCGAATGAAGCAACGAGTCAAAACAAACTTCGACTGGCTACTTGCCAAGATGGTTGAAAGAAGTTTCACAAAAGACAAACGGGTGTCCTTTACTATTCCGGAATCAGCCGATGCGTTGATTCAGATTTATGAACACGGTCATTTGATAACACACGGCGATCAAGTTTCTGGCGGTGGCGGCATCGGTGGCATCTATCCGCCGATTATGCGGATGCGTGCGAGGAAGCACCAGCGCTATATGGTCACAGGGAAATCGTTTCAAACTCTTTGGCTAGGACATTGGCATCAATACATTTCGACACCTTCGATGGTGGTGAACGGTTCGATGAAAGGTTTTGATGAGTACGCCTTGTTGATGGGCTTTGGTTTCGAGCAGCCTCAGCAGGCGTTGGCTATTGTCACACCTGAAAGAAATATCACTATTCAAGCGCCAGTGTTCTGTGCGGATAGGAAAAAAGAAGGTTGGTGAGTTATGGCAACATTCATAGAAATTGTTTGGCACGATGCGCACGCAGATACAAATACTTGGATTGAGAAAAGCGATATTGACACAAACCCGTGTGTAGTTGTTTCGTGCGGGATTTTGTTACCAGAAACAAAGCCTGATCACATTGTTCTTTCGCAATCGTTGAATAGTTACGAGCAATATGATTGTGTTCTTTCCGTTCCAGTTGCTATGGTTCAATCAATGCGTGTTCTTGGTAGTGGACAGGATGCAGTCGAACATTTAGCCTGACCGTGTTGCGGGGTGTTCTCCTTCTCCGCCTCGTGACACGGGTTGAGTATTCCTGCGGGCGATTTCCTTGGGGCTTTCAGTTCGCAGGGATGCTCCCCACCCGAAACACTGCTATTTACGCCTAAAAAGGATTGTGGCAATCGGGTAGCGCCGCATCTTAGACTTGCTCTATCGGGGAAGTACCCCGCAAGACTCAAGGGAGGGTCGAGATGGAAACAAGAGTTATAAGAGGAATCGAAATCCAAGTGATAACGATTTCTGAATGGGACATAGTTTCATTAGAGCAAAAAGAAAAGAACGCAAAGAAACACAATCGTGCAACACACGGTATTGAACCTTGCCACCTTTGCGGTCAAACGATTAGTGACAAGTCGCTTCCAACCGCATGGTATGTCCATATGTCCACGAGTTGCGAACTGCTACCAGTTGCCATCAAAATAGTCGAAGGCTCACAGGGCTACTTCCCGATTGGCGCTTCATGCGCAAAGCGAATCCCAAGCGCATACAAAACAAAATTGGAAGGAATGAACTAATGAGCGAGGCAAAGTTTAAGCATCATCTAATTCGCAAGCACAATCAGATTGGTTCAAAAACAATCAAGGTGTTCAAGTTCAGCGACTTCGTTGCCGCAAAAATAATGTGCGATGAGTTGAACGCAAAAGCATCAGAAACAAATCCAGCGTTCCGCTTCGAAGTTGTCACACTGGAGGTGAAGTAATGAGCGCCGAAAAAGATTTTGTCATTCTTACAATTTCACCTACAGACAAACACCTCGTGTATCTCCGCAAGCATTACAAGGGAGGGTTCACAAAGGCTGGTAAGCGTCAGGCAGAGCGAATTGTTCGAACCCGCTACTCGTGGGAAGCCCGTGGGTTCAAAACTTACGAGGATGCCACATCATTTATTCGGGATGTTATGAACGAAGGATTTGGTTGGCGCTTCGAGTTGTCTATTGTCGAACGAACACAAACGCTGGTGAAGTCGTGAGCGCCTACACGATGCAGGTTCACACCTCAACAAAGTTCGGTCAGTTGTTTAAGGACACCGTGACCTACGAGGCACCGAACCTTCGAACCGCAGTTCAGAAGGCTCAACGATTTCCGTTCAGCGCATACGGATACAACAATGTCATACAAATCAAAATAATCAACGAAGGAGAAAAGAAATGAACGCAGTACAGATAGTGAAGGAAGCCATAGAGGAATACGGCAGGCCTGCTTGGGTGGCGAATGTTACCCAGTCGGTGCGAGAGCAGGTTGATAAGGAAACTTTGCGAAGCCTTCTCGAAGGTGCAAAGCAATCTCCCGAATCTTTCAAGGTCAGCGACAAATATGATGCCCTGCTGGACTACGCCGCAGAGAATGTGTTTGAGGAAATCACGACTAAAAAGATGAAGGAACTCACAGGGCTTAGTGGACCAGCAATTAGGAGATGGTTGGAAGGTCACACGGATACTTTCCGCAAGATCAAGAACGGCACTTGGGAGATCAGAGATGCCGCAGCAGATCGCAAAGCAGACAAGGCGCTCTAACCCTGTTACACCCCCAAGTAACAATCAACAAACCAACTAACGAAAGAGAGAAGGAATGAAACTGATACCAAAACCATTACACGGAACTCAAGAGTGGCTTTTAACTAGATGGAGAGATGAGAACGGTCAATGTGTCTTTGGGGCTTCCGATATTCCAGCCCTGATGAACGCAAGCCCATACTCGAACAGGTCAGCGCTTTTAGCGGACAAACTTTCAGAGCCAGTTGTCAAGCCAACCAATGCGGTATTCGAGCGAGGCAACCTGCTGGAGTCTCCGCTACTGGTAAACGCTTCACGGGTTCTCGGCACCGAAATCACTACACCAGAATTTGTTTATAGGGATGGGAGACTTTCGA
>Ga0247723_1001599_pt1 | contig 13041 bp, 11 predicted proteins | sample MSEWelMarce5H_FC_FD_189079 | JGI IMG/M metagenome (GOLD analysis project Ga0247723, IMG submission 189079) | Subsurface sediment microbial communities from gas well in West Virginia, United States - MSEEL Well Study Marcellus 5H_FC | ecosystem: Environmental > Terrestrial > Deep subsurface >...
TCGTATATAGCTAGCGCTGTTGGGTACGTCTACGCCGTTAAGCCTAAACCAAATGTAAAAATTACCTACGCCGCCGCTAGTCTTATCTAGCTGAAACGACATATCGTAGTTGTATATGCCTTCGTTGTCTACGTAGATGCGGGACGTCGGCGTACCAACGTACACGCCGTTGCTCAAGTCAGTGCTGTTAAACGTAATGGCTTTAGCCGTATTAACAATCAACCCCGTCTGCGTGGTGGTGTCATAGAACGACCCGTACCGAGCGCGTTTAAGCTGAGGCGTAGCCGCAGGGGCGCTTGCCAAAGCTTGCACGTCCGTGGACAGGTTCATAATCTGCGCCTGTAGCGCATTAGTGGCTGCTTCAGCGCTGAGTTCAGCGGTTTGCACCTGCTTCTGTAATTCGGCAATTTGCGCTAGTAACCCGTCTTGCGAAGGGCTAGTGGCAAACCCTTGGATTTTAACGTCGGTGGAGTTGTTGACCTCATCCACGGTAGCAAACGGTGGCCCTACCTGCAAGTCTGTAAGGCTAGTGGGGCTAGTACCCCCGCCTGTTAAGTTAAACAGGTTAAAAAAGAATCGGTACCATTCCCGCGACAGTAAGCCCGTGTTGGGATCCGTCAGCGGCGTACGCGGTGCTGGGATAGATGTAATGTTTAACGGGCTAGGCATTAGTTGGGCTTATTTGCAGTTCGGCGCCAAGAATGACGATCTTGACTGGATCGGTGCCTGACACCTCGTACACGCGGTCACGTAGCTTTTGCGTCATGCCAAGCCGACGCCAGAACGCCCGGCGCCCGTAGTTACCGATGCGCCCTAAGTTTGTCCAATGTTCGCTAGACCACGTATGACCGCCATCGTCTGACCAGCGCAGCATAGCCTGCGGATCGCTGCCTTGACCTAGGTTTAACCCTACGCCCGTTTCGCAATCAAACTGCATGGTGTGCTGGGCAGTACGCTTGAGGTTGTTCTGACCGCTAGGAATAGCGCGCCATGAACGCAGCCACTTTTGAATCTGCCCATTGTCGGCGTACACATCAAGATCAAAGGCGTAAATGTTGCCGTTCTGAAAGTCGCCTACGATGATCTCATCGTTAAACGACATCTGGCAGTTGGAACGGTGGCGGGTAAACGAGCCGTTAATCCAGCCTGCACGTTCATGCCACGCTTGAGTAGACACGTCGTACACCCAAGTCTTGTCTGCGCTTGGAAAGGTCAATACGTAGAAGCTGTGACCGTCTTGCTGGTAAGTGTAGGCAATCGCATCGCTGATATTGCCGTAGGACTGAATCTGCCACTCAATCGCATGGTTGGACGCGCGTACGCCTGTGTAGCCGTTGTTGCGGTACACAATGCCACGACCCCGAGCGTCTTGCCCAAGCCAGAACAGCGAGTTGTCTAACTTGGCTACAGAATATGGTGCAACGCAACCAATCTCGTTGGATGCGCCTTGAATACGAGCCAAAGGGAAGTCAGGCGTACCTGCGTCGTACCAAACTTCGATGGAGTTCGTACCGAACAGCCATGCTTCACGGTTGTTGACGAGAACGGCTACAAGGCCGTCAGGTGAGCCTTCAGCGCTGGCAAAGTCAAGCGGGTCAATGGATGTGCCGTCAAGTAGGCTTGTCACCCATATCTTTTGGCTGTTTGGCTCGTTAAAGGTAAAGTAACCATCCAAGTACGATACGGTGACTGCGCCAGGGAAGTCTACGTCTGTAATGGGGCCATACGCCAACGTCACCGAGTTGTAGATGTAGCTAGGGCCATTGGCAGCGATAAACAGTTGCGTACCGTTGTCAGCCATTGACACGGGGCCAGTACCTGCTACGGCACCAATTAGTGTAGGGGTGTAGGCGCTATCAATGCGGTATAGCTCATTGCCTGACACTACGTAGCCTACGTTGTTAAACGTCCACAATCCACGTACAGGGCCAAAGCCAACACTAGCAAGCAAACGTAAGCCAGGGGCGCGGTTAAGAAACCCCGCCTCTTTGCCTTCGTTGGGGATAACCTCGGGGAACAGGTTAATCATCCGATTGTCTGCGGCGTTTACGCTACGGGCTACATACGCCTGCCCCAAAATCGGGGTTTTCATCAGAAGTTACCTGCGTAGATATTAAAGCGCTGACGTGTGCCAACCAAGCTGTATGGCAGGGCCATGATGTCGTCTGGGTTGTTAATACGCTTCAGGTTGCGTTTAGAGGTCATAGCGACGCGCAAAACCTGTTGGCTAGGCTCAACCCCAAACTCAGCCGCAAACTCGCAGGCGAGGTTGTATTTAAACGCCCGTAGGTAGCCAAGTGGCATGGTGATGTCGGTCGATAAGCTCGGTACGGACATCAGCGGTTCTACGGAAATAAAGTGAAACTCAAGCGGTTTGATAGGTACGGGGTACACGTACATTTCAATGTCAGGGAAGGTCATGTTGACCCACATAACCTGGGGATAGGTAGACGTGACGGTTTTAACGGCAATACCGTTGTATTGTTGTTGGTTAATTAGTTTGATGCCATACGAGATGTTGGTTGCTGCATCACGGAAATACGTTGCGTCGTCAATCAAGACCGGGCGCTGCCCGACTAGCGATCCTGTTGGGCCAAGGGTTTGGCTGATACTGCCAGCAGGCCATGTACGTATTTGATCTTGGGTCGAAAACACCGACAAACGCTCGGTATTCCAACTGTCGATCATTTGATTTAAGGCCGCCAAAGCGTCCTGTGACGTAGCGGCAGAGGGCGTTTCGCCTTCGGCTAACACACCTAGTAAGCGCAAGGCGCCGTTGATTTGTTCGTTAGCCGTGGTCATAGCTACCCTTTACTTAAGCAGATTTACGTCGTGTCTTTGGTTTTAGCGCGTTTGCAACTAATTCGATAGCAACTGGTTCTTCAGCCACAACTTCGACCACCTCAGCGGCAAGCACTGGTGTGTCTACATTATAGCGTTCCCAACCGTTTTGTTCATCAAATTCTGCTTCCATATCGGAGCAGGCCACTTTAGTACCGTGAACGGGGTGTGATAAGTATATGTGCATAGTTAGTTGGGGAACCGAAGTCCCCCATCAGATTACCCAATACGCCAGTTTGTACCATCGCAAAAAACTGGTACAACGTTTGAACCACCAGCAGCAACGACAGCGCCAATACCAGCGGTTAAAGCCGCGTTGGAATTGGTAACTACTGAACGTGTGCCAAGAATATCAGCGGAAGCGGCAGGCAACTGCGCTACGGTGAAAGCTTGAAACTGTACGTTTTCTACTAACGGGTCAGCAAAAGCAACACCTACGGCTTTAGTATTTGACATGATTTTTCCTTTAAAAACCCCGCCGAAGCGGGGATATTACATTAAGCAATGCGATACAAAGTCCAAGTTGTTGCACCTGTCTTACGGGCGCGGAACTGAGCAGAAGTACCTTCGAGAACAATTGCATTACCTACGATTGTCCAGCCTGTACCAATTGCAAAAGTTACTTGGAAACCTGCGTCAATATTAACTACTGCAAAGTCAAACGCAGCGTTAATCTTTTCTGCGCTGCTAACGTCAGCTTCAAGCAAAGCTACGGTTGGCAAAGTTGCTGTGATGTCAGCCGCAGGATCTACTGTGAATAGACCGTTGGATAACTGAGCAGCAGTAACTGTTACGTCACCAGATAAAAGAGTTGGAGCGCCTTGCACAAATAATTGCGCTTCGCCGATATTACCGTCGCCTAATTGATAACCACCTGCACCATTTGGGAGAGCCATGATAAATTCCTTTAAAAATAAATGTTAAAAAGCCCCCGCCGTAGCGGGGACATTTAGGGTTAACCCCAGATACGAACGCCCATTTGTGGACGGATCGTGCTGTAGCCATAGAGTACGTCAATACGGCAAGGCATACGGTCATTGTTGATGTCGTATTGGCGAACAATACGCATCGAGATGCCGTTGTGAACTTGACGTGAAGCCATATCTACACCCTGTGGTAACAACAAGTCAGCGGTCGCAAAAGTGATCGCATCTTTGTGGTATACCAAGTTCTGTGCATAGCCAGTAGACGCTGCGCCCAAGAAGGTCAAAGTCAGACCGTTGGTTGGCAGTGTGGTTACAGTGGCAAGTGCGCTAGTGGCGTCAAAAATCGCTGGGCTAACTTGAACAGCGGTATAGGCGCCAGCACCAGAAGCGGTGTTAGTAGCCAATACGGTGAACTGTTGCAAGGAACCGGTTGATTCACGGGTTTGTGGGTTAACAGAGAAGATACCAGCGATAGTGAACACGTCACCAGCGTTGAGAACTTCGTTAGCACCACCAGTTAAGTTCAGGGTAGTTGCACCTTGAGCTACGTTACCGTTAACGGTTGTAGCAGCAGCGCGTGTACCTGTGGTGTGAACTTTAATGGATTGGCTCATGTTGATTTCTTCAAAGCCCAATACGCCCATGCCCATCATGCCATTCTTGAACTGACGGCTGATTGTGTCTGTTGGGTTAAACAGACCTTTCATGCCTTCAACCAAGCCAGCGTTAGCGGCTGGGTTAACAGTCGCATAGCGTGGGGACATTACGGCAGCAGCTTCGTTCAGCTTCTGTTGCGCTTGTAACAGCACCAAAGAAGTAGAAGGAACGGTACCAGGTGTGCCAACGGATTGGAAAATGGTACGGTAGCTATTAGCTACGTCAGCGTCGATAGACGATGCCAACTGGCTAATACGTGGCTTCAGAACACGCTCTGCGAAGTCATCTAACTGCATAGTCAATTCAGCAGTTGTGAAGTTTACGCCGATGTGCTTTTGGCTATTAACCGACAAAGTGGTGAACTGCTCGTTGTCGTCCTGAACTTGCAGGGCAGCACCGTCAGTAACCAAAGCGCGGTCTGGTAGACGAATACGGAGGGTGGAGCCAATTTTGGCGCCTTCAACAGCGAAGGAGTCATCATACTGGCGGTTTACGTTACGTGTCAGCACGAGGTTGTTCTCGAGGATCTCGAGAGCCTTACGTGTGATCATGTCGATGGTTAAGATCGAATTTGACATATTAAGTCCTTAAAAAGTAATAATTAGCGGTTTCTCTGCGCTTCCCACTTCTTGATCTGTCTTTGGCGTTCAGCTTCGATCCATTCTGACGTACTCATGTTCTTTACAGAACGAGGGTCAGTCGTATCAAAACTAGGCGATCCAGAGGATCTCGCCGTGACAGGAGCAATTGGTGCTGGCGCGCTCGAAGTCTTTTTTACAACTGGGTTATCAGCTAATTTAGCCTCAATTTTCCCTAATTCTTTGGCCTGCTGGAGTGGCGCTAAACGAGAAATACGCTCCGCTTCTTTCGGATTAGACCCTAGGTAATAAGCCATATCGGGGCCAATATCAGAAGCTTGGATCGTTTGAGCCATAGCGTCAGTGATTGGGAGCTTGGGGTTGTAGGCGACTTGTTCAAAGTCGTCATACTTATTCCGCGCTTCTTCTTCCCTGTCGTGGTAGGACTCAATGATCTCAGACTGCATCCTAGCTTGTTCACGCCTAGCAAGCAATTCTTCTGCCTTCTTTTCAGCCAAAACCTCGGCGTACTCGTCAGGTGAAGCAAACTGCTCAATCGGCGGGATTTCGGCTGGGGCTTTAAGCTGCTTTTCAGCGGCTCTAGCGGCCTGTTCTCTTTCCCACTTACGTTGCTCTCTAGCAAGTCGTTTCCCGATAGCGGCATCCAATTCTTCTTGTGAGAAGGTCTTGGGTGCTTCTGCTGCGGGTTCTACTGCTTCCGGCGCTACTTCTTCAGCTTCAGGTGCAGCCGTTGCCACCTGCTCTGGCGCGGATACTTCCGCTGGTACTACTTCTTGACTTTCGTCCATTTCAATGTTTCCCTAAGAAACCCTGGTGTATCGCACCAGTACGATTGTTACAAAATATATTCTTTAAATTCTAATCCGTCAAGCGGTCAATTAAATACATCAAATACTTGAACGCGAAGTACGCCCGACGCTAAATCAATAACACCGCCCGTTTCATTTTGAAAACGAATACTGACAGTATTTGTAGATGAAACCCAAGCGTTTAAAATAACTCCTTGTAAGTTATTGCTAAAAGATACCCTACTTACAAAATCGCCTAACCGAGCGCCAGTTACCGTAATGGTTGTTGTAGCTCCATCGCCGTCATTTAAACTAGGAGGGTCATAGCTAACAACACCATTAAAAATTTGAAATGAGTTATCAAAAACATTTGGGCTTTCTGACACAGAATCGGCGGTGCCAGTACCAGTACCAACCCCTGAAGCCACAAAATAAAGACCTACAGTATTTGCCGTAGCGCCAATTAAGGTGAAATCAGTTGTGCCAATACTTACAATTTTATATTGAAGCCCAATTACAAAACTTCCCGCAGTTACTAAATATCCTTGAAACTGTACTAAAGTATCGTCAGAATAATTATTAGATACATACGCATTTTTTGTTGTGCTAAAAACACGATAATTAAATGAAACTACATTGCGCACTGTATTTTCCGAAATTACTACATTGTCAGATGATTGATTAGTTATTCCAAATCCAGAGGGTAAATTTAATACAGAGTTATTTCGTATATTTATGTTTGTGCAATCGCTAGATAGTATGCCGTGGGTAGCGTTTGCGCTATTGTTAGCGTCTATGTAATTGTTTACGCAAGCGCCGCCAATAACTTCAGAAAAAGCCATACATTGAGTAGTTATAGAAATACATGGGTTTGTTATAACGTTATTTGATATAACTATATTTGTATGCTCTTTACCAACTGGCGCCGTCACAGAAATACCGCCGCCATATGTATCTGATATAACGTTTCCTGTTACTAAAACATTTTTATCCCCAGCGGTATGGGTTCCAAAACCAACGGTTATTCCTTGATTTGCGCCGCTAAACGTGTTGTTGGCTATTACTATGTTTTCGCAACCTGAACCGTGCGTATTTACAAAGTTGTCATAGCTATATAACCCCGTATTGTTTGCAAATACAACAAATCTTGCTCGGTTTGTAATGCTAGACTCACGGACGCTTTGTTGATGATTGTTAGTTACGCGAATGTGGTGCGACGATCCACCAATTGAAAAAGCGTAACCGTAACCACCGCTAGTTAAATTTTGGCCGTTAAAACACGAATTTCCGTCAACATCAAAATTATAACTTTCGTAAACAGCGACAGAAGGATTATCTTGTGCGTTGTATACATTAACATTTTTAATTGCACCGTTTACACACAATTTAGTTGATATGCCACCACCGTTAGTAGTTCCAATAGGCACAACAATTTCGCCGCCGTCAAGCGTTGCATTTTCAACAGGTAATATTTTTACTAATTGAGCAGATTGAGCAGTTGTATACGCACCAATAGTATTTGAATATAAGTTAACTGTGGTGCCTGCAATAGATTTAATCTGTACAATTTCTTGATTTCGCCCAGCAGACCCTGATATATAAACGTTATCACGTATTAAACACCAATCATCAACATTAAAACCTGTTGCGCTACCTACGGTTACATTTAAAGCTCCGATACTTACATTAGACGCTAAATTGGAGGCTGTTGCAGTCGTGCTGCCATAAAAATTAAACGCATTATTGTCATCACTTAAAGTACCTGGCGTTTTATTAAAGACAACGCCTGGCTCGCAAAACATATATACGTTGCTTTTCATATTTACAGTGTTAATTAAATATGTGCCAACAGGTACAAGCACAACGCCGCCTGTCACAGTAACAGCATCAATAGTTGCTTGAATGGCTGATGTGTCGTTTGCTACGCCGTTACCTATAGCGCCGTACGCTTTGACGCTTGTAGCGCCATCTTTAAGCATCGCATAATCTACTTTTGTCAAAGCCATGATAAACCCTTAGCTATAGTAAGAAATATTTAAAATGCCACTAGCTGATTGCTGGATAAAACGAATTTTAGTCAAATCACCATCATATTGAAGGGGTACGCCGACAGGCAAAGGCATACCAGCCGAAGCGGTCGGGGCTGTGCCATCATCACGCCAGCGCACGGGAGCGCCTTCAGCAATAATTAACGCAAATACAGGCTTGGCGTTAAGGCCGTCTGGGGCTGTGGTTGGAATAGTTAAGCCAACGGATGCGCTTAAATTGGTAATTTGTTGGTAGCCAAAACACGTAGTTACGGCTTTAATATTCATTGTCATTTTAAAATCTCCGAGGTTGGGTAAAAGACCTTAGTTGATAAGTGTACTCGTAACTACCTACGATGGGTGAAATTCCAAAATCCCATCCGTCATTATTACCAGCGTCTACGTTTTCTTGATCGACAAATGCGTTCCATGTAGCCCCGCCAGTAGCATTACTATCTTGAACAGTTAAATAAGAGGTGCTAACTGTTCCTGATGCTTGCGATAAAGTAGCTTGGCTACCTGCAAGCGTACTACCAATTCTTACTTGATTAGCGGCAGTTCCAGCAATAACCCAAGTTGGGCTTGTATTTGTGGTACCGTTTTTAAAGTTAACAGTTCCTGCGGAAATGGTGATTGTGTTTACAGAACCCATTGTTAACGCGTCTGTAAAATTCCAAGTACCACCTAAACCGTTAAAAGTAACGTTTCGATTAAAAGTTACGCCATTAGTAGTAATCGTTTTTGTACCACTCGTAGCCGAAAAGAAGGTGCTTGTGCCGCCCGCCGAAACAACCGTAGTCATACCTGTGCCGTAAGTAAAATTGCCATACACCACGGGGCCACCATTAGTGGCGCCGGTAAAGCCTGTAAAGTTTACGTTATTGACCGTGCCGCCAGAAGTAAACGTAAAGGTGTCAGTGCCTGCGGTAATATTTACATTAAAAGCGCTACCTTCAGCCAAAGTGCCAAGAGTAACTGTTCTTGTCCCAGTAACTGCGGCAGAAGTAAAATTAGCCGTAGGAGTTCCACTTACAGTAAGATTTGTAACCGTTGCTGTAGTCCAAACGGTTGCACTACTACCTGTAACCGTAATGTTTCCTGTACCAAAAGCAATAGAACGAGTATTGCTATTTGATGAGCTAAAAAATCCACAACTTAACGTGCGATTGCCGACAGATAAATTTAACGCGCCCGCTGTTAATGTATATTGACGAGTAGAACCCATTGTCAGGTTGTCTTGTAGCTGTACAGTAGCGCCTGGTGAGTTTTGGGTAATAGAAAAATCAAGTGTTTTACCGTTGGTAGTGATCTGCTGTGTGCCTGAAGTGGCTGCAAACGTGGTTGCGGACGTGCCAGCCGTTAAAGTCATACCGCTAGAAATAGTTAAGCTACCAAAAATAGTTCGTACAGAATTAGATAATGTTCCAGCAAAGCCTGTGAAATTAACAGACCTGTAAACTGATGCAGTATCCGTAAGAGCGTAAGTGCCAGTAGTGTAGTTAAAGTCTAACGCTTGAGCTTCAGTCATTGCGCCTGTTGATACGGTGGCTGCGGTAGCTGAGTTGTTAGAAATATTAACGGTTGGCGTACCTGTGCGGCTAAAGCCTGTCAGCGTAGCGGTATTCCAAACTGTGCCTGATCCAGTTGTTGTAATGTTTCCAGTACCAAAAGCAATCGCTCTAGTCCTAGTCCCTGAACTATTGAACAACCCAGTACTTAAAGTAAGGTTTTTTAAGTCAAGCGTTCCATTCCATAAAGTAGTGGTTCTAGTAACACCTACAGTCATATTGTCTTGCAATTCATATGTTGCAACACCGGTATTAGCAAAACCAAAGTTGACTAAACAATCAAATAGTTTTCCATTTGTGGTAATTTTTTGTGTTCCAGAAGTCGCAGCAAACCAAATGTTATTAGCGCTTGATGTAATCGTCATACCCGTAGAAATAACTAAATCACCAAAAATTACAGAGTTTCCAGCCCATGTTCCAGCAAACCCAGTAAAGTCTAGCGTTTTTGACCTTGAAATTGCGCCGATTGTATCTGTACCAGCGGTAATGTAAAAAGACGGTGAGTTTGCTTCCGTAGTACCGCAACTAATAGTTCTTGTGCCAACCGCACCACTATATGTTAAATCAAACCGAGGCGTATTAGAAAAAGTTGCAGTAGTTCCCGCAGCTATTATTGTTGTCCCACTAGAAACGCAAGATATTTTATATGTATTTACAAAATCAATGGTGCCTGTAAAACCTGTAAAATCAATAATTGTGCAAATACCGTCAGCGCCTAAAGCTACGGTGCCGCCGCCCGAACTAGCGTTAAAAGTAATATTATCTGCGCTTGTTGGTACAGATGCGCCGCCAGCGCCTCCAGAGGTTGCCGACCAGTTAGCTGTGTTTACGGCATCCCAAGTGCCTGTACCGCCAACCCAAAATCTAGCTGCCATGATTTATTCCTTTAAGCTGGGGTGACAGATGCGGAGCCATCGGCAACGTACCAAGGTGATGCTGGAAGCGAACCACTAGCTACCATCACTCGGTTGTTGGTTGTGTCGTAAACCATCAGCCCAAACAGTTTGTTGCGAGTGTTAATAAATGCACCAACAGAAGCAATATTAGCTGCGGATACGCCGAAAAGTGTTTCAGAAGCCCAGTTTGTTCCGCCATTACGAGTAAAAAATCGCATTGATTGTTTATCTGCGGCATTTACATACACTTTAGTTATTGTGTCCCCAGTAGCCCATTGCTGCAAGCACTCAATATACGCGTAACCATTAGTACCCCAATCAGGGGCATTGGTAACAGAAACTAAGGTTGCAAGGTCAACTGAAAACTTGCACCCAGGAACAAGTTTAGCAAAACTAAAGGCTTGACTAGCCGCTGGTAAAAGGTCATTAAATCCGTAATTGTCCCGCACAAGAAATGTGTCTACTGCGCCGATGACCACGCCAGATAATGAACTAAATACGGTGTTTGACGTTGCAGATAAGGTGCTAGTGCAATCAGTTACCCGCCAAGAGAACTTCGTGTTAACAGCTCCTGTTGTATACCCAGTATATCCAATACCTCTAACACTTGAAAATGGCCCTTCCACGTTTCGGACAATAAGTTTTGTCTTACTAGTTTTAGATGCCACAAAGTTAAATTGCGGCATCTCCATAATGGCTCGACTTAACGCAGAAGAAGCAAATGCGCCAACGGGAATAATTTTTAACCCAGATACCTCTGCTACGGAATTTTTTGCTGTTCCATTTAAAGTTACTAAACAATAACGAGACCATTGCACTTCAGTATATATTGTGCCGCCAATAGAACGACCTGACATTTCTCGGTCATCTAATGTCTGTTGAAACACTACAGAGCTAAAGGAACTTCCAGCAACAGAAAACGGGCTGACCCCGCCATCCTCGTAATACTCGAACACGGGTTCGTGCAACAATACTTCACCAGAAAGTTGAAAGTCAAAATCATTGCCTTGCTGAATTGCCACTACTGCGCCTGTACGTTTAACACGAGGGCGGTAAATGGCAACATCAGAAATTTGTCCTTTAAAGCTACGGCCTTGGCAGTTAATAATTGTTGGCTCATTAATAATTATTGTGCCTTGCCTTGCGCTAGTTGCGCCACCAGCTTGATAACCAAAGACAGATATACCGTCAGCATCAACACCAGCACTAGAAACGCAAAGCACATTTTCCACATACGGTTGGTTGATAGTGCAAGTGCCAGCTAATACAGAAACCGAGATACCCTTGGTAGCTCCAGCAGGATTAGTACGGTCTACGTTCTGAACAAAAGGTTGGTCAATGACTACAGTTTCGTATCGACCAAATACAGACAAGGCATCATTTCCTCGGATAGCCACAGCATCTGTTTCAAGAATGTTTGTAATCTTGAGCCGAGCAGAAATGACTACGTTGCCGCCCTGCCCTCCGTTGTGCCGAATGGTAATGCCGCGGCCAGCTTTGTTAGATCCGTTAATTGATAACGAGCCGCCTACAATAGATGCGTTATTAATTGCGGTTGATTCTAAATACAAAACATCACTAAAGCCAGCCGCAGACGGGTCTACTGTAATAGTTACATTGCCTTTACAAACAATGTGCAAACTACCAGATGCAACGCCTAGGTAGGGTTGGATTGGGCCACTAATGAGGTAATTACCTTCTAGCTCAACAGGTATAGCAAGGGGAATAGCGTAATCAAAGGCATTTTTAAGCGCTACCGTATCGTCTGTTACGCCGTTGCCTACCGCGCCAAAATCTTTGGCTGACACGCTTTCGCGCAGTTTAGTTTGAACGGTTGTAGCTACTGCGTTTGCGCCTGCGGGGATGTACGCTACTTGAGAAGCGTCGCCAATGCCTGAGCTATTGTCTTGCGATGTAGTAAATTTAACCGAAGCCCCTACGTGCAGTCCGTTTACAAAGGTTATGGTAGTGCTATTGGTTTCAAGGTAGGCGTATTGAGCGCCTGGGCCGTACTGGTTTACGCCGTCTACAAACACTGACAGGCTGTTTGTGCCTGGAGCGTAGTTGGTTGTAGCTAGGGTAAATACCGTTTGCCCTGCGGTAGCCGTTTGAATTTCTTGCTGATTAACAAAATTAACAAAGTTGGAGTTGATACCTACAATGTTGTCATATGTGCCAATAAGTATGTCATTTGCGTCTTTAAGAACAAATTTATACTGCAATCCGTCCGTTAGCCAAATTTCACCGCCTAGCACTCGGCCTGAAGCATCTAAAATAATCGGGTTAGAGTGAAAAGTTACGCCTAACGAGCTTGTGTAAGTAGCTTGTGGTGTAGTTGTACCCGCCGCATACGTTTCTATTTTGCCGCCGGTCAATACATTGCCAGCGTTATCAAAAAATTGAGCCGCTACGCCGCCTACAGGTGAAAGAAGAACAGCCATATTGGTTCCTTATGCTAAGAAGCGCAATTTATAGAGTGTGGTTAGGTATAGCTCAATAATACCGTCAATTAAATTCTGTAAAGGCGCATCTGTCTTGTCACAGACATCGTAACGCATCACTTCAAGTTCGGCAAGTTGATCTTCTAAAAATTCAAGAACATTATTGGTTTTTTTGGCTGATGCTAGGGCAATCGGGCCAATCAGACCTTTACGGCCTTGGTAGGCTTCAGCAAACGCGTCTGCCCTGTCAATAATGTTTTCGTAAAACTTCTGCAACGCCTTGTGCTTGGAGTAGCTA
>Ga0247723_1001602_pt1 | contig 13021 bp, 15 predicted proteins | sample MSEWelMarce5H_FC_FD_189079 | JGI IMG/M metagenome (GOLD analysis project Ga0247723, IMG submission 189079) | Subsurface sediment microbial communities from gas well in West Virginia, United States - MSEEL Well Study Marcellus 5H_FC | ecosystem: Environmental > Terrestrial > Deep subsurface >...
ATACTCACCATTCGTATTGCCAATATAGGCCACAAGGGCTGCGATGTAGACTTTCAGCTTATCCACCTCCCTTTTGCTCTGATCTTGCTTTTGCTGGTAGTACCTACTCAATACCTCCCCAACGTCAAAGTTTGGTCCAAGAAAAATTTCGATACCATCGTGCTCAAAGGATGCGTTTGCATCATGAGTTTTGCAAACATGCTTGACGAGTGCGATTCTATCCTTAAGGCTGGAATATTCACTGATAGGAAGGAGCAGGGTTACCTCAATCTCGGTGGCACTCATTTTCTGACTCCGGGTTTGTGGATGATTCCCACAAGCAAAATCTATCACGCTCATTGTCGCTTGTCAAGGTGAAAAGCAAAGATATTTAACCCGGCAATAATGCGGATGCGCGCGTGTGCGCGGTTTATTGCCGGGAAAAAAAATAAAAGAACGGCAGATAGGATGCAAGTTTCCTATCTGCCGTTCTGCACACTAAACCGTCATTTTGGGGGAGTTCCGCCGTTGCGGGGCCTCGTGGTAGACGGCGAGTTTTTACGTTTCCTTCGGATAATATGCGGGCCGAAAGGCCGTTGTGCTAAACGGGTATCTCTATATCCAATAAGTATATTTTTTGATATTTTTTGGCGGGTCGCAAAAAACCGCGAGCGGAAAAAAAGACCCTTACTTGCCCATAACCAATACGCTTTCCCCGGCGTTAGAGTTTGCAAGATCGGCGGCGCGATGGTTATTTAGTGGGCGCCCCGACCCCATCAATATAACCACGCTTGCCCGGCCCGTCAAGGCGAAATGCGGAGATTTTTAATCCGGCAATAAGTTGAATGTGCTGCGGCTTATTGCCGGGATACCTCGGCTTATTGCCGGGTTTCTGAGATGGCATGGCTCGCGGCCTCAGCTAATTGGATTAGCTCTCCATCTAATATTCAGCCTGATAAGGTCATCAATAAAAATTTCGTCCGTCAGGTATGGTTTAAGAGAAATACAACCCGACCTGCCGGGGTTAAAATTTCCGTTGACAACGGAAACGGATCGAAAAGAAGATTCCTTGTCGGAACTATAACCCCAACTCCAGTTAGAGTGGGCAAACAATATCCCAAAATTTAAGGCTTTATTATCCTTATGCTCTTCACCCCTGATCAGGATTACCTGACCTTTAGGTGGTACGGCATCCTTAAAAGAAACCCATTCGTCAGCGCCAGCCATAACTAAGCCCTTCCTTACAAAATAAATATAATCACTCATCCCAACTTTGTCAAGGCGAAATGTTGAGATTTTTAATCCCGGCAATAAAGCAAAATCCGCCGAGGCTTATTGCCGGGTTTGTTGCTTTCGCAACAAACGATAAGCCTTTTTAGTAGGGCTTTGCTTAGAGCTTATCTGCCCCTAAGCAGTCGCCATGTTCCCACTTATCCTTATCGGACAAGAGGAAGAAATCCTCGATTTCTTCGGTCTGGGCATCCTGATCGAAGTCACCAAAGCTATCCTGAATCACGTCACCCATACATCACCTCCGGTTTCATTATAACCTGTCCATTCAGTCTGTCAAGGTTGAATGGCGAAATATTTAACCCGGCAATAAGTCTCACCGCGGTTTATTACCGGGTTTTATTTCTCTACATTTCACCTTGACATACCGGGCTGAGAGGGTTACTAATGGTGTGCCGATGGTGGCGTAAACCTGGGGTGCCCAATGTCTATCGCTGAAAGTCTCTACCTTCTTTCTACCTTAGAAGAGCAGACCGAAGAGGTGAAGTCCCTTATTCGCCTGATTGCCGAATCCGAGTTCCCCGACGATGATACTGATTGGGCTGAAGCCGAACTGGCCGAGCTTGGTAAGGACGCTAAGGAGGTTGCTCACCTTGTCAATCAGTACCACATATCCATTGGTGCCTACGATCACCAATAGAGGTAAGCCCTCCGGGGCAACCCGGCAATAAGCCATACACGCACCCACTTATTGCCGGGTTTTATTTCTTAGCATTTCACCTTGACGGCTCATATGGAATGGGTTATTGATGAAGTGTAAGGAGGTTCCAATGTTTCAGACTTTCGAAACCCTCGCCGCGGCCGAGGATTCCAAGCTCCCCTTTGCCATTTACTGGCACGGGCACAAAAAAGGCTATGTCTCCGGTTCGTTCCAGGAGATCAGTAACTTCATTCCGAGGGAAGGTATCTCCCCGGAGTTTCTTCTTGTTGGTATCCACGCCATTCAGGGTAACTCCCTGGACTTTGAGAAGGTGCCCTTCATCATTTTTGAAGCGGGTGTCTCCGAGTCTGACGCATGGGCCCAGATTCAGGCTGCGTTTGATCAGGAGGAAAAGGAAAAGCGTGATCAGATTGAACTTAGAGAGTCCTGGAACGCGCTATAGCGAATAGCTGTTGCCCTCCGGGGCAACCCGGCAATAAGACATGCCGAGTATCACGGCAATAAGCCATACGCGCACCCACTTATTGCCGGGTTTTATTTCTTAGCATTTCACCTTGACGGCTAAGATAGATCGTGTTATTAGTGATGTAAGGAGGTTCCAATGTTTCAGACTTTCGAAACGCTCGCCGCGGCTGAGGCTTCCGGTCAACCATTCGCTATTTACTGGCACGAGGATAACGAGGGTTATTGCTCCGGTAGCTTTCTTGAGATTTCAAACTTCATTCCCGCCGGGGCTACGTTTAGCCTTATCGGCGTTCATACCGTTTGGGGCATGACCCTAAACTTTGACAAACAAGTTTCGATTATGTTTGAGGCGCCCATCTCGGCGTCCGATGCTTGGGCGCAAATCACGGATGAAATCGAGATTGCAGAAATGGATCGGCAGGCCGAAACGGATTGCTGGAATGCAATCCATCATCCAGATAACCTGGGTGCTTAGTCTACTTCGGGGAAACCCGGCAATAAGTTTTCTGCGTCCCGACTTATTGCCGGGTTTCCCCGGACAGTTATCAGCTAAGCCCACGAAAAATGGACTGAGCGGCCCCAAAAAGTATAAGGTATGAGATTCCGCTCATACCAAAAAGGAGGGATGCGACAATGAGCGAAGCATGGCTGACTCGCTCATAAAGAAAGACAATCCCCATGATCGCGGGGATTGCAATACCGATTGCACTAACGACAAAGACAAGAATAACGTCAATCCACATTTCGGACTCCGGGTTTGTTTCCTACAAGATAAATATAATCTATCCTCCCGATTCTGTCGAGGCGGAATGAGAAGATTTTTTAATCCGGCAATAAGACACACGCGCACATACTTATTGCCGGGATAAAAAAGATTGCAGAATCTCATTGACAGGATTCGGGTATCAGGTTATTATTGAGAGGTACGGAGGTGACTATGTTCGTGAAGTTTCGTGGTCCTAAAGAGGCTTACAACGCCGTAAGGTCGTTCGCCCGCTATTGGATTGGAGACGATCAGCTTTTTTGCGGAGGCACCTTCGAAGAAATCGTTGAGAATATTCCGCCTGATACAACATTCGTGCTTGAGGGCGATTGGGTATTGGACGGCCATAAATACTTTTTCAATGAATCCGAGGAAATCCCGGAGTTTCATACACCTATAACACAGAATGAGGCGCATATCCGCGCCCGTGATTTCTACGCTCCATATAGGGAGAGCGATGGGGAAGCCAGAATGACAGCGGGAGAGCTTGGCATTTCCTTTGAGGACTATAAGGGGATAAATGTGAGCTTCGGAGAAGACTTCTAAGCCTCTGCCCTTCGGGGCAACCCGGCAATAAGCGCGTGTGTGCAGACTTATTGCCGGATTAGCGCGCTGCGTGTGTGCGTGTACTTATTGCCGGGATACCGCGTGTGCGCGTACTTATTGCCGGGTTGCCCCGGAGGGCCGCCCCTATTCATACTCCTCCATGACGCTCACTGAGCCATCGAGGGCCCAGCCCTCGCGAGCGGCCATGCCGATAAGAATGGTGAACATGAAATCATCCATGTCCACAAAGCCCTTGGGAGTAATGGCAACGGAAACCTCCACCTCAAAGGTGGCACGATTACCCTGGTTCTCAGGGTCCATGAGAGCATCCTGCGAAGCAAAGTCGTCCGTAGACCCGATGATAAGTTTGAAGGTAGCCATGTTCTCACTCCCCGCGGGGCCTCGGTGGCCTGATTGCCGCCCCGCACAATCATCTTATCAAGTCATTCTAAGTCTGTCAAGGTGAATCGAGAGATATTCTTAGATTCAGAAACCCGGCAATAAGCGACCGCGCGTAGACTTATTACCGGGATACTCGGAACGGTTTATTGCCGGGATAGCGCGCACACGCGGAGGATTATTGCCGGGTTTCGGCCCCGCAAGGGCCTGTGCCCGGCGCCTCAAATCTTGGTGAGTACGGGGAAATCCCCGTCCTCGCCCATGTCTATTATGCCCTTCGCCTGGGCCTCAGCCCAAGTGGGGCCGCAGGGGCAGGGGGCGGCGGCCCCCGTGGGGCCGAATGCTTCGGCCCTTTCATCTTCGGGAGAACAAGTCTCCCACAAGTTACCCCAGGAATCAAAGAAACACACGATGGGCTTAGACATATTTCACTCCCCGTGGGGCCTCGGTGGCTTGATTGCCGCCCCACACCATCACTCTATCAAGTCATTCTAAGTATGTCAAGGTGAATCGAAGAAATATTCTTAGGTCTGGAAACCCGGCAATAAGACGCACGCGCGTAGACTTATTACCGGGATAGCGCGCTGCGTGTGTGCGTAGACTTATTGCCGGGATTCGGACCAGCAAGGGGCCGCCCGGCGGGCTACTCGGGGAACCATGCCCCCCAAATAGCCGCTTCCTCGGGGGAACCCCTGCGAATAAGTGTAAAGTATGTCCCCGCCGGATAAACCCGGCGGCCGTGTCGAGGTTTGGAATCCGTTGGATCCCATTGAACCTTTCCAGGTTTCGGGATAGTACCACCTTGCCCGGTGGCGCTTGCGCGGTTGATGATAGTTGGTTCACCCTCCTGATGGAAAACACGCAAATAGCTGGAGGACATAGCCTCCAGCTTTACATCGGGGGCGCGGTCAGGGCGAGTGGTGATGGTGTTCATGGTAGCTCCCCGCGGGGCTCTCAGTTGGCTTGATTGCCCCCGCTCCATCACTCTATCAAGTCATCCTAAGTATGTCAAGGTGAATCGAAGAAATATTCTTATCTCTGGAAACCCGGCTATAAGACACACGCGCGCACACTTATTGCCGGGATACCGCGTGTGTGTGCGCGCGGTTTATTACCGGGATACCGTCAGCGTGTGCGCGTGGGTTTATTACCGGGATATAGAAACAGGAAATGCCTATATGCAGTCGGCCTTATCTTTAGATAAAAGAAAAATAGCCTAAAGCAAAATAGGATGAAGTGATGCCGGTATCGGCTACCATAGACTATCCGCATACATATTGTGAACGTATGCGTATGCACCTATGACTATGAATCTAAGGTTATCCTCGCTCACTTATCTCAATCTGAATACGTTATCGGTTAGTTGCGTTGCCTCTGGTAACTAATCGGCTTGCTAAGTAACGCTAAACGTATCTTCGGTTGAGATAAACCGAGTCTGACAACCCATATGTATGTATGCAAAAAATAGTAGAAATGAAAAACCGACAATAAATAATCTTCTGGATTATTGCCGGGATTCCATTCCTGGCGCGTATGCACACGCGCGAAAGGGGCCGGGAGTTACCCCGGCCCCGGACCCCTATCCTTAGACCAGAGCGGCGAGGGCCGCTTTCAGGTCATCAATGGTGCCGGTGGACCAGCCGGGGTCTGAAAACTTCAGACCCCGGACCTTTACGCGCGCGTAAAGGTTCGCTCCGCCGTTACCCCAATACTCCGACGCCCAAGCGCCGGGCTTGATTACTCCTTTCTTGGGCCGACCACCCGGCAGGGCGGCGGCGAGCAGGGAGGGGAGGTCGCCGCCCGCAGCCGCCACAAGGGCGGACGCGGGCGTGAACGCCCATTCAAGGCGCTGGAGGTCGATAGTGTAAGTCTCATCAACTTTCTGAGCCCTCACCTGGAGCGCCCAAACGGGCGCTCCAGCCATCTGCTTTACGCAAGTGTCGGCCTTAGTCCAGGCAGTCTGTGTCATGAGGATTTCATCGTGCTCCGAAGAGCACATTTTAAGATTCACGCCTACGGCGTGCTGGGTGATCATGTCTACGATGGGCGGCTTGCGCCCGTCGTTGGACCCGACTCGGCGGCTCACCCGCCGCCCCAAAGCGACGGCCTCGGCGCGGGTTTCCGCAACCTGTGTTTCGCCCGGCATATGCCGGGCAAGCCACCCGTTTACCCCGTCATCATTGAGGCCCAGGGCCTCAACGCCCAAGTCACTCGCCCGGCGGTTAGCAGGGTTTTCATTAGCCAAGCCCTGAAACACGCCCGCATCATTCCGCGGGCACACGGTACGGAAGTGTTTCCCGTCGCGAAGCACCTTGATTCGCATAGGTTCCATGCTACCCTCCCCACCCCATATAACCCTATGGGGGAGCTTGTGTCAAGGGGGCACGGCGATTATTATTGCCGGGTTCCCCGCGGGGGGGCCGATCCATTCGGCGCCGCCCCGCTGACACCCCCTATTTATTCACCTTGCCCCGTAGCGTCAAGGTGCGGGGGGGCTCGATTGTTTACGATCGTCGTAAATATATTCTCGACGATGAGAATATGCGTTAGCACGTCATTCTCGCGCATACTGAATAGATTGTCGTCGCACGATTGTTTGCGGACATATTATGGTCTGGATTGAACTGGCCTGAGATAAACTTTGACAAAGTTATATGGGTTCATGGGTTGACGGCTGGGCTGGAGTGTGATACGTTGACGCGCGGGCGCGGCGCACCGCTAAAGCCATTTTTTAACTTTTTTAGTAGTTAAAGTAGATACACTTTTTAAGATATTTTAGTAGTTAAGACCTGTTACCGCTAAAGCCTTTTTTAAACTTTTTTAGTAGTTAATACCTGTTACACCCGTTACCGCTAAGGCCATTTTTTAAACTTTTTTAGTAGCTAAGACCTGTTACCGCAATACACCTTTTAAACTTTTTTAGTCCTTACCTATAAGCTTTTTACTATAGCCATTTGCTTAGTCTATTAGTCTATAGGTATACTTATAGTATATTTAGATTTAGATGAAGTATGGCTTATAGTATATAGTCTATAAGTTATAGGTATAGTTATTATGTATAGGTATGTGTATAGATATCAGATTAAGTTTATAGTTATAGGTATATAGTTATAGGTATAGCTATAGTATATAGATTTGTTGAGATGGGATATTATATTTTTTTAATATTCCAACAAATAAAAATAACCGCCAAATTTATTATTAATTTTTATGGATTAGAGTATCTGTTAGCTCAAAAATTTTTCTAAAAATTGGCTAGTTTTTCTAAAAATTGTTTTATGCTGAATATCAGCAGTTTTTTGATTTAGTAGAAAATAGAGGAAAGTTAAGAAAAATTACAAAATATTTTTATGTTGAATATCAGCGATTTTTAAGCTATATTATTTGGGAAATTTTATCTTTTGGGTTTGATCATTTTATATGGAGTTTTTATGAATAAACTATTGGTCTTAGGCGGCTTGATTGGGGATGAGGAAGTTGTAAAGATAGGGCGGCGTTGGATGGCGGAAACATCATATGGACTCGGAGATAAATCTTATTCTGTGATTGCGGAAATGGACGGGATGATTGGAGGCTTGGGGGAAAGGGGAGGGGATCTTCATAAGATTCTTCCTGGTCCAATTCGTTGGTTGAAGAGCAACTTTTCGGAATTGGATCTCGATTTCTGGGGAGGGGCCGAAGGTTTGTTTTATGTTTGCGTCGAAAATGCATTGGAAGATAAGGAAGACTATTTTCGGAACAACTATGGGAGGCTGGACTCCGGAATCCCAAAGTTTTTGCCGGGCTTCTTGTTGGAAGAAGCCCTTCCTTTTGCAAAGGATTGTTTCTTGATGGCGATCGAAGAATCGGGAGGATCGGAAGTCCATGATGATTGGATGGCTTTGGATCCTGAGAGGATGCTTGGAGCAAAAGATATGTGGGGAATTATTGATGCCGATCAGGAATTCTTTTTAAATTTCTTTAAGAATTTATTTCATGAGTTTCATCATAACATAATAAATCCCGGAGTTTGGAAAAGATTTGAAGAGCTTGGTCCTGCCAACTCCGGAGGGGCTTATAACCTCTTGGATGTCTTGGATGAAGCAATCGCTCTTTTTGCCGGGGCTTATGAAGAAGACAAGAAGATTCCTTATCAAAAGCTTGAGGATGACTTTCTTGGAGGACTGGCCAGAGACATTATGGATCAAATATATCTTTTCCTTGGATCTTCCAAGAGGGATGAGCTAATAGATAATTTTGATGAAATTATTTCTTGGCTGGAATCATCTGGAGGATCTCATGTTGATTCCGACAAAAAGATATCTTTTTTAAAGGCCGCTCTTTATGATTTTCGGAATCGGATCGATCGTCCGGAAAGTTATCGTATGTTTTATTTGCCGATGAAAGAAGCTCTTAAGTCGGAATGGGATCGGTCGGGGATCGACTTTGTTGTTGATTCGGACGAAGATATTCTCATCGCTTTTTCAAGAGTTCTTGATGAGAATATCGATGATCTTAAGCTTTCTTTTATTCGTGCGATTGAAAAATGGGGAAAAGATCTTTCCTTGGAAATTCTTCGGTATATGCAATTGATTCTTCGCGAAGAAGGGTTTGTATGGCGATGAGGGATTTTTTAATATATTTTATTTAATATTTAAATAATTTATTTCTTTGTATTCTTCCAGGTTATTGGATTTTAAGAAATTAGAAAGTTTTATGAGTTTATTTTTAATTTTGCTTGATGCCGCTCTATTGTTTTTAAGATTTTCCAGTTTAGTTCTTGCTAACTCTACGTAAGGCTGAGCCCAAGGCTTATAAGAATAATATCTTATAAAAACTTTAGGATTTCTGTCGGCTAATATTTTTGCAGCCAAACCCAAATGAGTCTGAGCCCAATCTTTTGTTGATAAATTATCTAAAAAATAATCAGGATCAGTATATGCTAATGTATTTAGTGCTAAGTCCAAATAATTATCAGACCAACTTTCATTTTTAAAGCGAACTAGAAAGTTTTTGCAATCTTTCTTTATCAATATCTTTGCAGCCGAATCTATATAAGGTTTCGCCCAATCTTTATGTGAATAATTATATAGAAAATCTTCGGCACTTGTTATTCTTGTTAAAATTTTTGCACATTCGTCTATTACCTCCGCAGAAGGTTCGCTACTCAAAATAATTCCTATAAAGTCTTCTTTCTCTTTATTTGACTTTGGGCCCAATTCTTTTTTAAATTCTTCTAAATTTTTAGCTAATTTATTAATTATAGATCTTGCCGGACTTATATATCTTTTTATACCATCTTCTATTACCTTATGTTTTTCTATTTCTGACTCTATTTTTGATTTGATTAAACTCCAGTTTTTTCCAAGTATTTCCAAGTAATCTTTTTCTCTTAGCCCTCGGTTATCTCTATTTACAGAAAGACCACCATCTCTTCCTGAAAAATCTGGCGATAATAGGTTATAATTATAAGCGTAACCAAGAGAAAGCCAATCATTAGCATCCTCTGGATTATCTTTTATGATATAAAATAAAAATATAGGAATATCTTTTCTGCCTATATAGCCATAAAAAAGATTAGAGCCCCTAGTTCTAGCCGTACACCAAGTTGTTTTTGGATTATATTTCTCATCATAACCAGCAATTTTAACCGAGGTTTCTTTTGTGCGTGGAAGCCAAAGATTCCATTCTCCAAATTTACCGAGAAATTCCTCATCTTTTATTTCAACTCCTTCTACTCTAACTGTTAAATCAGAAGTATCTAATGTAATAATCTTCTCCATATCATCAAGAGTTAGGTTACCAACATAAGAAATGTCTTCGTAACCAGCCCCCTCAACTTTGTTTTTAAGCTCTTGTGAAGCCCTATACTTAGCTTGAATAGAAGGAAACTTTTTTAAAGTTTCCATTGCTTCTTCGATGGGGTGAACTATTTCTCCAGATTTTGTTTTATTTTCAATATATCTTTGATGCAACCAAGATAAATAATCTTCATTTAAATTTGTAAAATCAACATTTGGATATTTAGATTTTAAATTTTCTGCAAGCTCTTCTTTTTTTGTTTTTCCTCCAACTGTTTCAGTGGTTTGCAGAAGCAGTTTAATTTCTTCGATTGTTTGCGGTAGAGGCTGAGGTAAGTTTTCTTCGGTTAGATTTACTGAGGGATCGCTAGTTTTTATAAACTTATTATAATATTGAACAGCAAAACCTTGAGCAGCTCTTTCTCCTGGATATTTCGATACAAAGATTTTTCTCAAAGCATCTAAATCTTCGGATTTTTTCGCAGCTATTTTGATTAGACTGAACAAAGAAGCTTTTCTTGCATTTTTACTTACATACATAATTACTTAATCCTTATAACTATATTCCTCCAAATTATTAGATTTTAATCTCGGTATGCTAATATTATATTTAGTATAGAGGTATTTTTATGAAAAAAATTATGTTGCTAAAAAAATCTCTTTTGAGGCAAAGATTAATTAAATATTAGGAAAACAAATGAACAGAGCTAAAAAAATTATTTCTTTGTATAAAATTGCTACGGCTTCCGAGGATTTATTGCGATCGAAAACTAAAGAGGTTCAGATGGCATTGATGGATGCAGGATATAGCTTACCAATGTTTGGAGCGGATGGAAAACTTGGAAACGAAACTTATGATGCTATTATAAGATTTAAAAAAGATTATAACCTTGCTTTGAACAGGTCTCTTTCTAATAAAGAATTTAATTTATTAAAATCTAAAAATATAAAGAATCCTAAGGCTAATATGATTGATATGGCACCGCCAATATCATCTGATATTTCTGGCATAGGTAGAAATATAAGCGAAAGAGTTCTTCCTCCGTCCCTTAAAAATAAGGATGTCGATATAATGCCCGCAGGAAGCTCTACCCTATTATTTGGTGACAGCCAGATGCAAGGAGGAATCGGAAGCGTACTTGAGGCAAAGTTTGGTGGAGTTAGGATGTCTAAGCCTGGAAGCTCTGCTAGTTATTGGGTAAATCTTCCTGCATTGAATGCGGAGCTTAGAAAGAAACCTAACAAGATCATAGTTCAGCTTGGTGGAAATGGAATATCTGGAACAGAACAATTGTTAAATAAAATTAAATCTATAACTCCAAACTCAGAGATAATATGGTATGGTTCTCCTCCCGCCACCTTAAAAGAAGGATCTTCTTATTCTGCGGTGAGAACAGAGACTAATGTAAAAAATTTTAATAAAACTAGAAAAGCAAACAACAATGCTGTTGCAAATATGGTTGCTTCTTCGGGCCTAAATGCTAGATTTATAGATCCATTTGATGATATTTTCGGTGTAAATGAAGATGTTGCAAAACCATATGTTTGCAATAAATGCGATGGAGTTCATGTCCCAGCATCTGTTGCTGCACAAAAGTATGCATAAAAATACTTAAATTTATATTAATAAAACTGTTCTGCTTACAGGTTGATGGAGTTATTTTGAAAATATCTTTTAGGCAAAAAACCGCGGGAAAAAGAGAAGCAAAAAAAGTAAGCGGCTTAAATTTTGAGGAAATTAAAAAAAGATTAATATCCGAAGGTATCGATCCAACTGCTGAAGAAATCAAGGCAAGAATGCTTGATGAGGGATACCTCGTAATTTCTGAAAAACAAAAAAATATCATAAACTCTATTGATATCTCCGAATCCGCAAAAAAAAGAGTTAATGAAGTTGAGTCTGCGCTTATAGTTATTGGTGCGGTTTTATGCAATGAATCTGAATACGATGCAAAATCGGATATTGAAGTTTTTGACTGGTACTTAGAAACTTTTGAGCTTCAACCAGGAAAACTCGGAATAAGTGATGGTGATATAAAAGACATTATATCAATTAAGAAAGTTTATGAAAAAATATATTCGGAAGTTGCTGGTAAAAAAAGAAAATCAGATGAAACGGCAAATGAAACAAGTAATGACGATTATCTCTCAAATGAGATAGTTTATGATCTTGGGGAAGGGTGGAGAGTTGTTTATGTTCCTGCTGCCGGAGAAATGGAGCCATACCCCGGATATTCGAATACCTCTCATGATAGGGTGTTGGAAGGAGATAAAAATGGTTTATGCTTAGGTTCTGGCGCGAGATATTATCAAAATAATCAAGCTGGAAAAATATATTCGGTCAGAGATCCTGGTAATAAACCTAGAGTTACAATAAGAATTGATCGTAACATACTGCAGGAAGCAAAAGGAAAAAATAACAATCCTCCTGATATATTGGCAGCAATAAAAGCAAATGATTGGTTTAAAACTATTGAGGGCTTAAATTATAAAGAAGCTCCTGATTATCGATCATTTCCACCGTTAAATATTTATGATGCAAAAGAAAGTTTTACTTATAATAAGTATCAGGCTTATAAAGATGGATGGGTTCCCCACTGGTATAATAATGGTATCGCAGAAATTGATGAAGATATTGAAGAAAAAATTAAGCTTTATGATGAGCAAATAATTACTGCTGGTTTTGGAAAATATCCTAAATTTTTTGAAAAAATAAAACCAGTTGTTATTTATTGGTGTAATAATTATTTAAACGGAAGTCGTCGTGCTGAAGAAATAATTTTTTTATCAAATGAAAATCATGAAATCTTTAAAACATATAAAAAGTTACCAGAAATGCAATTAGCTGTAAAAAAACTATCAGAAAGTGACAAGGCCCATAACTTTCTTGTACTAAATTTGCACAAAATAAAAGAATATGAAAAATATATAAAAAACCCTGCAGAAAGGTTTGTTGAAATAAATCCAAAAATTTTTATAGAACGTTATTCAGATGAACCATGGGCTGAAGTTTATTTAAATAAAATCTTAGGTAGACTTATTAATTCAACAGATTACTCTGATTATGAGTTTATAGTAGAAAAACTTTTTAATAAAAATTTTGTAAAAGAATATTTGGAAAGAGCCATCAATAACATG
>Ga0247723_1001603_pt1 | contig 13011 bp, 9 predicted proteins | sample MSEWelMarce5H_FC_FD_189079 | JGI IMG/M metagenome (GOLD analysis project Ga0247723, IMG submission 189079) | Subsurface sediment microbial communities from gas well in West Virginia, United States - MSEEL Well Study Marcellus 5H_FC | ecosystem: Environmental > Terrestrial > Deep subsurface > Rock...
AGCCTCAAGCCATTTAGACACGGACTCTTCAGTTGGGTCAATGTCCTGTGGGATAAATGAAGAGATCTTCTGATTTACCCCGCGAGCTGCGAGGGCATCCTTGATTGCTCTTTCACGTTGCGCCTTGCTAAGTCCTTCGAACTGAGCGCGAAGCTCTTGTAGTTCTTTATCCTTTTGCTTGGCTGCTTTGCGTAGTTGTTTTACAAGGTCATTCGATGAATCCTGTGTGAAGTCATCGTCGTCATCCTCGTACTCGTAATTGGACATAGTCCATCTCCCTATCAGTTGTTTGATTGACGCAGGCCTCATATCCCTCTGGGGAAAGGGTATGGCTCCTACTACTGGTCTTAATATCGCTCCACTGGGCCAGTCGTTCCAGTGGCAGGCTTTTATATGTTTCCGGCTCGTTCTCGTGCTAAGGCACCAACACCGGCTTGACCGCTAAATGCTGCGGTCTCAAGTGATGTAAGTTTCTTGCGTTGACGTGCGGCTTCTGCAGATCCTGCAAGATTAAATACTTCTTGCTCTGCTTGTACTTGTCCGTAAGGACCTTGTTTGTAAATATCTGAAAGCAATGAACCACGTGGTGATATTTCAGCAACAGTCTGGAAGCCCTGTTGTGCTGCTGCTTTATCAACACCAGATGCTGCTAAGAAGTTTGCTCTTGCCTCATAAGCAGCAATTTGTTCTGGTGTCATATCAGGTGTAATTTTATTTAATCCTTGTGCAGTAGCAGCGCCTTGAATTTCAGCAGCTGTTACCTTACGTTGAATATTCTTAATAGCGTTCTTTGGGTCAAGTGTGTAAGCCAAGATATCGCCATTACTAATATCTGGATAGAAGTCCTTAAGTGCTTTAGCAATTTCTGGACTAGCATTCATAACACGGTTCTGTGCTGTCTGAATTCTGTCTTCTAGTTCAACGGCAGAGATATCGTTAGCAATAAACTTTTCAAATCCCTCTTGACGGCCCATCTCACCCTTGGCGTAATAGGTATCAGGTAATCCATACTGACGCATAATGTTCTGATACTGGTCCTCAAGACCGATATATTCAGCCTCTGAAACTGCAGCCAATCCTTTTGCTATACGTTGTGCATTAGCAGCAAAGCGACGCTTATATGCATCTGTTTGACGCAAGCGGATAGTAAACTCTGAAGGAGATACGTTTTGTTGCACAAGTCCTTTAATATCTTCTACGAGTCCACCTAAACCATAACGATTAAACTCTTCTGCAAGAAGATCGTAAGCAGACTTACGTGAAGCTAATTGTTGTTCTGCTAATAGTTTTGCCTCAGCAGCAGCGGTTGCTGCATTAGCAGCATTCTGTGCATTGATTGCATCAATAAGCGCTTGGTTTGGATCAACGACTGGTTCCACTGGAACAGTTGGAACTACCGAAGTTTTAGGTGCAGGTGTCTTAGGTGCAGGCTTTTTAGGAGCAGGTGCCTTTGGAGCAGGTGCCTTTGTTACAACTGGTGCCTTACCACGCACCGCACCTGGTCCTGATACATATATCGGCGTTGCCATACTTACCCCTGGAATCCAAAGTCTTTAAGGACTTTTAATGCTGAATCGGAAACTTCTTTTCTTGCATTATCTGTGTACTGCCAGCGAGCATCTTTACGAAGTTCACGCTGAAAGTCATACAAAGACATTTCTCTTTCGGGACCAATAGCCATACGTAATGCAGAATCGTTGATATCAATTGAATCTGCTGGTATCTCTAAGATTGCTGCCATACTCTTGCGATAAGGAGAATAGATTGTTTCAAGATCTGTTCCTTCTGCAATAAGTTTTTGTATGTTTGCTGGCATACCAAGTGCTGCTGAACTTCTGATATTACGCTTGATGATACCAACATCAGTTCCGTCTTGTACTTGTTGAGCATAAGTTTGCAACTGCAAAGGAGTTAAAGTAATGCCATTAGCGTTAGCAGTAGCCATAATATCTTGACTAATAATAGTGCGCTTATCGTTTTTCTTGGTAGTAAATTCCTGAGCCAACTTACCTAGAGTAGATAATTTGCCTAACTTCTTATCAGCTTCGTATTTACCAGATTGAATTACATTTGTAAGCAACTGAGCATCATTAATACCACCGGTACGAATACCATTTGTTGTCTTATATGGATTCTTTTTCTGTGCATCAATAAGAATCTTAGATAAATCTGATACTTCTTTTGGTGTTGCGTCACGCTTTAGCAGGTCTTGCATAACATTATTTACTGTAGCGGCAGCTGCTGTAGCATCTGAAATATAGTTAGCGATGCTGGTTCCACCAGAGCCACCACCTGTACCTGATGCTGATATACCAAGAAGTTGAGATGACTTATCATCAGCAATAAATGTTCTAAGGTCGCTACCTTGTAGCGTAGCCGGTAGTGATGAACGGTTAGTAGCAATTGCGTTAATTGCGTTCTGTAGTGGCAAGGAATATTGACCATCTATTGGACCTTTGTAACCAAAGTTCTTTGCAAGGTCCCGTTGTACTTCTTCAAGAATCTTTGAATTCTTAGGATCAGCCAAAGTAGATATAAAGGCGCTTAGATTTTCAGATTCTTTTTTACCTGATACATCTACTTCTTGTTCTGAATCAACAACAAGTGGAGGAACTGTAACTCTTGGATTACCAAGGGCAATTGGAGTCAGACCTGCTTCTACAGCATTGGCATATGCAGCCTCTGCTTTACGCCAAGCGTCGTAATATTTATCAGTACCTTTGTATCCTGAAAGACCAAGTTCTGCTGTTCTTAAATTATCAAGCGCTTTTTGATAGAGGTTACCAGCACCCTTTGCAGTTGCTTTCTTTGTCTTCTGCTCTTGTTCAGACTTCTTTAGATCCTTTAACTCTTTGTTAAGAGTATTCTTTTGGCTCTGGTATCTATTGTATTCAATCTCTGCAGCCTCAATCTGAGGTTTTAGTGATTCTATTTCAGCCTCTAATTTTTCCTTTACACCAGGAAGTAAACCCTTTTTCTTTAGACTATTCTCAGCAATGCTCAGTCTTTTGTATAAACCACGCTTACCGGCTCTATCTGTATAAAGAACGTCATAGGAGTTTCTAGTTTGCTCGGTTACAGTTGCGAGTTCACTATTGAGCTCGTCTATTGTTTTCTCAGCCATTTAGTCTCCGATGCCAGGTAATCTACTAAAGAGAACATCATATGCTGCTTTTGTGTTCTCATTGTATAATGATAGTTCTCTTAATCTAATGATTGCATTATCCTTAAGGTTTTGAAGAATTACATCACTTATATTCATAGCCTCAAGATTTGCACGTTCTTGCTTATAGTTTACATAAGTATCACGCAAAGCACGTAAAGCCTTTTCTGTATCTGGTCGAACATTGATATTTGCATCTAGTAGAGCATTAAGTTCATCAAGTGTTTGAAGACGCTTGATTGCCTTTTGGCTACCTTCTGATAGTTCTTCTTTTACCAATGGACGTCCAGCGAAGAATACTTTCTTCCAATCGTCAAATTCGCCACGTATGTTTCTACGCTCAAAGTCAACAACAGCTGTTTTTAATGCCTCTTCATATTCGTTTTTACGGTTATAGTATTGCTGTAAATCAGCAGCCGTTTGCACTTCACGAAGATAATCATCTACTCGCTTGTTCTGTAGAAGTCCCATATCCTTCATAGTTTTGTAGGCATCCCAAGAGAAGCCTCCCTTATGAGGAATCAAGAAACTAGCGGCAAGTGGGTATTCTTTGAATAACTTGCCATTCTTGTCTACGAACTTGCCAGATTCTTCTGCATATCTTAGAGGAGCAATAGACTTCTTCTCTGATTCTGTGACGGTAAATGGAATTTGGTTTGGATAAAGTTCAACCCATTTAGCCATAGCAGCGTCGTAGTCGCTATTGTACTCTTCGATAAGTTTATTCCAGGTTTGCTTAAAATTAGCACGTCCATTATTAGAAATCCATTGAGCCATATCAGACTTTAGATTTACTGATGGTGATGCTGGAGCAAGGAATCCAAATACAAAGCGTATACCTAAAATACCAAGTGTAGTATTCTTAACTGCTAGTCGGTATTCTTCCATCTCACCTGGTGTTGGCGGAAGAAGATTTCCTTCTTCGTCATACTTCTTTGGAAGTCCATTACCTGAAGCCTCAAGATATGTTACTGCCTTACGCCAAGCTGATGCGTACTGTGAGTTGCGGTCATCTTGGTCCATAGCATTAATCAAACGATTAACGTGTGCTGGTAAAAATGCTGATGTAATAGATTGATCTACTGCATACTTACCAAGAGCGTAACCCTTAATAGTATCTGCTGCTCCAGGAGCACCAAGACCTGATATCAGCTGAGTAATCGTTGCAAAAGAAACACCAGAAATTGGTCCAGAGAATGTAGGTACTATGGAGTCTGGGTTCAAAGATGGTGTAAGCATCTTTACCTTTGCACCAAATTCAATTGGGAATGGAACCTTAAACTCGTCACCAATGCCTAAACCATTTAAGGCATCTTGAACTGCATTATAAACCGGTCCAATTCCTGGGTAAACAAAGTATGATTCACCCTGATCGTCTTGTTGAATCCAACCTGAGTGCGTTACGCCTTCATAGGTAAGAGCGGCCTTAACGATTGCCTCTGGATTATACTTAACAACACGGTACATACGGCGATAAAAGTCTTCAGTAGCACGATAGAAGCGTGCAAAATTACGTAATCCAAAAGCAAGTTGCGTACGCACTAGCGGATTATCTACATATTGTAGTGTTTGCTGTACAGCACGCTCTTCTACTATTAGAGCGAGGTCTTTCTTGGCACGTTCTGTAACGATAGAGATACCAGTTGTATTACTTGGATCTATTCCCTTTGTATAAGAATTAATCCACGCATCTTCAAAGCCTGTTTTACGCATTTGTTTGCGAATCTTAATCATTTCATTAAGAACAATAGGCTGACGTGACATACGTGCGTTAGCCATACCCAAGAATGTCCAACCCTGGGTCATAAGAGTACCGGTAATCTCTCCTTGTGGGACAGCTGGTACGAGTGTAGGTCCTACCACAACAGCAGGTAGGTCAAAATCATTTGTAGGTAGGTCATCTAAAGATAAACGACCAGTAACTATGTAGTTACCGTTTTTATCAATAGTGCGAATTCTATCAAGCAACTCAGTGTTAAGAGAACCATCTCCACTCTTTGTGAAAAGTTCCTTAGCTCTAGTGTGAGTTAAGCGTAACAGTTGCTCTGAGTCCATTTTTGTAGATGCACGAGCATCTTTGAGAAACTCTTGACCAGTCTTGGTCTTTAACCATTGACGGGCAGCAGCTAGATAACGGTTTACGTCATCTAAATTAGCAATAGCAATAGTGCCTAACTCATCATTGGCATAGTATCCAATACGCATAATCAAGGAGTACATAGATCCCTCATCTTGACTGCTTATTGCCTTAACAGAAAAGGTTCTTTCACCCTTAGCACGGTTTAATGGTGTCTTTGGCTCTCCAATTTCGAGCGCGTGGACACGAACACCTGTCTGCTTTGCAAGATTTGTAGCACGTGTGATGTAATCTGAACCTGATACAAAGTTAAGACCACCTTCAGATGCCATAGATAGGGCGTTTTCAATATCGCCATACTTGATTTGCTCTGTGAGTAGGTCAATTTCTTCTTTGTTCATCTGCTTCAAACCAATGCTAGAACGCAATCGGTTTAAGCGTCCTTCACTTAGGACACGTGCAAAGATTTCACGAGACTGTGTTGTAATTCCACCAGCCAATTCTTTTCTGGCTGCTTGAATTTCTGTAACTTTTTTAGCGTGAGCTTCTGTTCCCTTAGGAAGACTCTGTAATTCTTTATTAAGAGCAGCAAGAGTTGCTTTGCCATCTTCAAATTTAACCTGAAGCGCTTTAAGTTCCTCTGTGTTTTTCTCAACCTCTTTACGGTTAAGGAATCGCATAGCCATACCGAGAGGATTATCAGCCCAACCAGCGCCACCTTCAACGTTTTTAACTGCTTGAAGGTATGTATTAATACGAGTTGAAAGAACACGGCTTTTCGCTAATCCCCAAGGAGATTGACCAATAGCAAGATTAACCATTAGGTCTTCACCAGCATTACGCAAAGCGTAGCGTGGACCAGCCAAAGTAAGGAATGACCAAGCTGATGTCATTCTATTAGCAAGGTTGCTATTAGCAAGACCAATCATTTGTTGGAATAGACCATTACGAGCTGATGCTAAATCAAGATCGCCCAAAGAAGGGACTGATACAAAAGGATTAAAGTCAGATGGTAGTGAACCCATCTCAGGGAAAGCATCATCTGCTTTACTGATTGAGTGAATACTCTTTGTCTGACCTGTTGCCTGACGCACAATTGCTTGACCAGGAAGATTCGTGTTTAGACCACGTGCCTCGGAGATTGTCTTCCATAGGCCGTAATAAACTTCTTTTCTTTTACCGGTCTCTTCAATCGCATCAAATGCTTCAGAGAGTAATTTTGACTCACGTGTAGGCATAACCATTACCGCAAGACGATATATCTTATCTGACGCACCGGCTTCTGTAACATCAAAGACATCATCTTTGAACATAGGAGCAAGTGTTAGTTTGGCCTTAGCGCGGTCAATCCGATACTTTATGTATGCTGTTGAAAACTTAGCTATATTCTTTGGATTGGTTTTAGCAGTTACTAAATCAGTGACAACCTTTTGGTTGTTAATAATTGTCTCAGCAATACCATCAGTAGTTGATGCGCCACCAAACCACATATCATCTACTAATTGTGGGCCTACTGCCTTAAGGTTAAACAACTTACGACCAGTAGTGACTGCTTTAATACGTGCCTTACGAGCTTTGTCTAGGCGAGGAAGAATGACTCTTTGGCGACCTAAGCCACCTTTAATAATCTCATCAAGTTCTTTAGTATTCTCAAAGAAAGCCTGTGCTGTTTTGGCATTAGTTACTGGTACCTTAGAATCCATTAAGGATTTAATAACAGCAGGTCCAAGTTCTGGAGCCATAATTGATAAATCTTTTTTAATAACTAAACTTTTTTCAGGGTTATTCTTAACCTTGGCAAGTTCATCAAGTTTAGCACCGTAACTATCCCAAAATGCAATTGCTTTAGGATTAGCAAAATAATCTGCTATTTTACCTTTACCAACGACTACTTCGAGTGCGTACTTTCGTACATCATAAAGTCTTTTTGCTGCACCAATACGAAGGAATGGGTCTGCAGCAATTCTAAATGCAGCATCTACTGAACCAGATATAGCCTTATAGAAAAAGCCTGAGCCTTCTAGTTGTCCTGGAAGAACAGCATTAGCAACTAAACGACCTGGTGAATATTTAGCAGCTTCTACAGCGTCAAGAGTGTCTTGAAATAAACCACGTGCTTTATCAACTTCACCAGCATCAATACCATCAATGGTTTTGTTTGTTGGGTCAGCGAGCATAAGATATTTCTTTTGCTCTGGAGTTGCTTCCTTAAGGATTTTTTCTGGTTTTTCTCCAGAAGCAATACGCATTGCAATATCTACTGCATCTTTACCAAACTTAGCCTTTGCATTTACAATGCGATCTGGACTAAATACCTTGTCGCCTTTGTCATTGGATATTGTCCAAGCATCACCAAGATCAACACCTTGGTCTGCTGCAATAGCAACAGTTCTATAAGCACGAGTGGTTAGGTCTGATATTTCAGTAAGACCTTTGAATAAACCACCAAGAGTATAATCCCAAGTAGTACCAAAAAATCCACGTTTAGGTTTAGTTACAGGGTCTTCAGTACCAAAGTTTTTCTTTAGGTCAGCCTGTTGTGCAGGAGTCAGTTTGTTGTACTTGGCATTGCCTACTTCAGAAGGAACATTTGAAAGTTCTTTATGAACGGCAAGTGCCTTATTAAACTCATCAACTCGCTTTTGTTCTTCTGGTGATAATCCTGCTGCCATTGAAGCGGCTTTGAAATTATCAGCCATTAGTTACCTCGTGATAGTGCATCCTGATACAGAACCGCAATTTCACCAGTAGTATCGTATGGAAGCATCTTTACTAAAGCATCGGATAATTTTACAGATACTGTACGCATAGCCAAAGCCTCAGAACCTGGACCTACACCACGATCAATACCTGCTGTGATTGGTTCGTCAGGTCGCTCAGTAGGTGCAAATAGTTCTGTAACTGGTGCAGATGGAACTGGTGCATTGGCAGGACGACCACCAACGTTATCTGCTACACCACGTGTTGCAGCGAGTGGAGCACCAGACTTAACTGATGCAGTTTCTACACCTTCTCCGTAATATTGTGAAGGTAAATCTGTTCTCTTTGAGAACTTGCCAGGACCTGCAGCACCGGCGAGTGGACCTCTAGCCATCTGTTTCCTCCTGTATTGTTTCTAAATCTTGCGAAAATTCTTCCCACACTTTGTTTGTGGCTGTCTTTTGATTAGCGTGATATATAGACAGTTCGTATATTTCAGAAGCAAATGCTTCGACTGTCTGCACTAGGTTGTACATAAAACCTGTAAGTATTACTAGAAAATCTGTCGGGCGTACTGGACGCGGAAGTTTATCTTTACTGCTCATCGTCCAGTACACCTTTCAGGTAAATAATTTAAGCCTTCTTGCCTTTGCGTCCAGGAACGACCATTCCGAAGAATACCTTGCCGCCTGCTGGCTTCGCTGTATCTTTCTTGCCTTCTACTGGCTTTACTTGTACAGACTTTTCAAATGTACCTTTTTTCATATTTGCACCTCCTTCACTTATGCTGCCCCACCAATAGAGGCTAGTAGTTGCGCTATATCGGGACGTTGACCAGCAGCAGGGGCCTGACCAGCTTGTTCTTGTGGAGGTTGCTGCGAGGCAGGAGCGGTGGCCGCACCTGCTGCTGGAATCTGTTGTTCCATACCTGGAGCCATAGGTTGCTCTACTGGTGCTGGAACTGGTTGGGGCATAAATACTTTTTCTACAGTTGACTCTAGTGAGAGTCCCTTTTGGCGACCTTGGATAACACCAGCGATACGCTTGACAATCTCTTCAGGGTTTTGCCCCTGCGCTGCCATAGCAGGAATAGCTTGAGCATACTGAGCAACGGCCACACGAAGAGAGTCACGCATTTCTTCAATATCAACACGTTGCTCCTCTTGAGTTACATTGAGGTCCATTGGAATCTCACGGCGTACATAGTCGCGTGATACAAGTTTATCTGAACGCATTTGTAGTAATGCGATGATTGCACGGTTAGGATCCATACCAGACATAATTCCGTAACGGACGTCTACGCCGTACTCACCCTTGATGTCACGAGATGGTACGTATTTCATATTGTATGGAGTACCGTCATCTGTTCCCTTAATTGACTTAGTCATTGAACCAAAGACAACTTCGTCAATTTCAAAGCAGAGAGATACAAGTTCCATAAACAGACGTGCAAACTGTGCTTGAGCTGATTTAATCTGTGTATCAAAACCAGCCTGTAGTGCTTGGACACCACGACCTGTAACAACAGATGCGCTGATATCTCCTGAACGAGACTCAGGATAACGAGCACCTAAGCGTAGTTCACGCTCTAGAACGCCTGATTCTGTAAATACTCCAGGTGGTAGTTCTAGTGGAACACGACGAATGTTCTGTGGCTGAGATGAACGCATAATTGCGTCAGGTCCCAAAGCAAGTTCTTGCACATCTTGTGGAATAGCAATAGGTGCTTGGATAGACTTCTCAGCGGCTTGAATCTGTAGTACTGCAAAGCGAGCACGAGCAAGTTGTACTGCTAGTACATCATCGAACTGACCACGTGCTTCGCCATCGAGTGATGAACGAGTAACTACACGTGCTAGACACTTACCAATCTGGTTCTTGACACGAGAGATAACGAGATTCTCACGCTCTGGTAGGTAGATAAGGTCTTGGTCTTTATCGTGGTAGCGCACCATTGAAATATATGGAGATGATGTCTGGTAGGCACGACGGTTAATAATCTGATCATAGAACTCTGGGTACTGTGAGGCTAGTGTCTCAGCATCTGTTACGACTACCTGAGTCATAGAGATACAGCGACCAAAGCGGTCTACTTCAGGATATACACCAAAAGGATTAAGCAGACGGATACGAGGGTTGTTTGTTTCGTAATCCATCTCAATAATTGCTGGAAGCAAACCGTATGTGTTGTACCAATCAGCACCGGTATACATCTGAAGTTGTAGGTCAGATGAACCAACGTAGTAGTTGGCAATACGAGTACGGGTATCTGCTGCCTTACGTTGTGCGTCAGAGACCATATTGGTAGCTGAGCAGTTAAAGGAAGGCAGCGGTGCCATTGCTTCTGCAAGGTCACGTGCTGCAACGTCAATGAAGTTAGCAACTAGAGGTTTTGGATAGTCCTCTGAAAACATTGAAGGAAATACCTTAGAGATATCACCTTGACGCACGGAGAGAACATCGCGCATACGCTGGTCTCGCGCTGATGAGCGAGTACGTAGCCGCGATAGTTTCGCGTCAACTTCTTTGACTGATAACAAGTGGGGTCCTTACTTAGACTTCTTATATAATCCTGGGTACTTCTTTTCAAGAGCCTTCTTAGCGCCCTTTTCATATTCCTTCACACCTTTAGGTGATGTGCGTTTACGCATAATTTCAGCAGATTTCTCACCCATAGTTACTGCAGGACCTTTTGCCTTTGGCATTCCAGGTCTTGTCTTTGAAGAGAGTGGCTTTACAGGCATAGGTACTGGAGTAGACTTCTTGCGTTCTACTGGCTTTGGCTTAGATGTTGGCTTCATTGTAATCTCCCTATTAGATGAACGTTTTGTTTTGTTCTGCGAATAGTTCATCTAGGTTGACAACTGTTCGCTTGCCTATCTCGTGACGAGAGAGGAATGGGTTTGCTAGGTGATGCTTTGAATACTTGCCGTAGTTGAGCATCTCACGGGCGCGGATTTCACAGAACCAGAGCGCCATTACTAAGTCAGTCTTACCCTTAGTAGTCGGTGACCACGTAATCAATTGCTCTATCAGAGCCTTGACATTCTCAGTCTGATCTGAAGGTAAGTGAATAAGATTATCTCGATGGTGCTTGCCATCGTGCTGCTTTGTACCAAAGAGGCTTGCCATAGATGCAACACCGAATCCAGCATCCCATTTGTTCTGACCGGTATGGTGTTCCTTGAATTGAACGCCACGTGTTGCTAGGTGCTGACGGATACCTTCATCTTGTGTAAGGAAGGACTGGAAAGCATTCTTCTCTACAATCCATTCGGACGGTGAGTAGATAGAAGTCCAGTCAAATATTAAGTTACGGATTGCTGCAGGGGAGGGACGAGTAATCTTGATAGCATCTACGATGTATCTCTTATTTGTACTGCGGTCAATGGCGTAGCAGATAGCTGCGGTATCACCAATCATTGCAGGGTCTAGCCCACAGATAATACTAAAGCCGTTGAGGTCTCGCGGATGTCCTGGGTGACCGGCGGTTAACGGACCCGACTTACGCATTCCATCAATTGAACCACGAACACATACAGGGTCAAACGCAGAGTCATCTGATATATCCTGCTGTTGGTAGATCAATGCCCACGTAGAGGCATCCATTGATTGACGTTCATTAAATAAGTTGCGGCCTGACCAGCGTGGGTATAGTCCAGTAACCTCATCCTTATCGGATTCAGCCTGACCGTCAAAAGGTGCATCTGATGCAGGCCACAAAGTCTCCCACTTGTCGGGGTTCTCATCAGCCGTTAAAAGCGCTGGCATTGCTAGATAGGTCCAAGGTACTAAACCGCCTGGGTATCTATCTTCGTTACGTAGTTCCTTGTATAAATCTACAGAGGCTACGCGGGTACCAATAATAATCAACTTACCTGTTGGGTTAAGGCGGGACCGCACGTCCTGCGTGAGCCACTTAATCTGACGCTCAAAGTCATTAGCGTTACTTAAAGTAACTGCGTCATCTACAATAATCATATCGGCACGCTTGCCGTAAATCTGACCGCCGATACCTACGGCTTCAATGTTTGGATCCTTTTCACCTGACTCGCGGAGTTCATCTCCGAAGGTGATGCGGGTAGCCTGCCACGAAGCTGACTTAGAGTTAAAGCCAACACCAGCAGCATATGCCTGCTGGAGCTTCTCATACATCGGGTGGGTCAGTCTTTGCTTAATAGCGTAGAGGAAGTCTGCCGCAAGTCGCTGAGTCTGGGAAACAATTAAGACTCTAAAGTTCGGGTTCTGAGCAACCATCCACGTTACGTAGTCCACGGTTATCGTCATAGACTTGGCGTGGTTTGGCGGGATGTTAATCAGGATGCGGTTGTTGGCAACACCTGGCTCGTACTTCATAGCGGGGTGTAACCATTGGGGCGGCCTGCCCTCGATGACATCTACGATGTTCTTCTGATGGGCGAAAGTCTTGGAGTGCAGAAAGCGCTCACGGAATTCTGCAAAGCTGATATCGTGGACATCGCCTGATGCAAAGGACTTGTCCTTGAGGCCCAGACGGGTACGATCAATTTTATCGGTGAATACCTTGTCGGTACGACGGTAGTACTCGTAGGTCTTCATAGACTTACCGGCTGAAGCGCAGGCTTGCTCTATGGTCATACCCTCTGCTACACAACCAAGGATAATTCTCTTGGCTATGTCGGCGGAATTCTCTGCCACGTGATTCTCCTCAAAGCGCCGAGTGGCGCGAAATGCTTTCTTCGTTTATACCGGCTTGAGGATATTTTTAATAAAATACCGGCTACAGGAATTTGATAGAACTATGAACAAGATTAATAACCTTACCGGCTAGGTAAGTTATGAATTCTTGTTTTAAGTCTTATCGTTTTACGATAGACCTATCCCAACTAAAACCTGCGACTGCAGGTACTGGTCGGGCTTAGCGCCCGAACGAGCCACAGCGAAGTGAGGGGTAAGTCAGCGCTCGTCCTTAGGGGACTCGCGGAGCGGTAGCGTAGCGCACCATTCGGGGCTTCCCCTGCTTACAGCCCCTACTATATAGAAGGCAGGAAATTTAACTCATTTCCCGCGTTGGTAAAAAATACTTTATAAT
>Ga0247723_1001604_pt1 | contig 13011 bp, 10 predicted proteins | sample MSEWelMarce5H_FC_FD_189079 | JGI IMG/M metagenome (GOLD analysis project Ga0247723, IMG submission 189079) | Subsurface sediment microbial communities from gas well in West Virginia, United States - MSEEL Well Study Marcellus 5H_FC | ecosystem: Environmental > Terrestrial > Deep subsurface >...
AAAATATCAAGAGCACGATTGATGGCGTAGAGAAGCGTGTCGATGCAGTAGAATCAGAGACTGCAATTAAGAAGTCCTCGGACCTTGGCGGGTCTCAGGAAGTAACAATCAAAAAATCAAAGTGGAACGGTTCTTTCCTCGGTTCCGTAAATGAAATTTTTAACTAAAAAAGGTAGGTGAAAATATAAAATGAGTAATGAACTATTAGCGAAGACAATCGCAGCAGGTACAACTGCTACAGGCACATTCACTTCCATTGCTGACACAGGTTCTAACGTAACTGGTGTTCATCAGGGCAGCGAAGCAGGCAACGGCGGTCTTCTAAACGCAGAACAATCAGCTCGCTTCCTGGACTACATGTTCGACGCTACCGTAATCGGTAAGGTCGCACGTACTGTCCGAATGAGAGCAGACACAACTGAGATTGATCGTATGTCAGTAGGCGAGAAGCTTATGAAGCTCGCAACTGAAGGAGATGACACAGCCGCAAACAGCGCTGTAACTTTCTCAAAGATCTCTCTCACAACAAAGAAACTTCGTCTAGATTGGGAACTTTCAACTGAGTCTCTAGAAGACAACATTGAAGGTCCAGACCTAGAAGATCACATTGCACGTATGATGGCAACACAGGCAGGTAACGATATTGAAGACGTAGTCCTCAATGGAAATACAGCTCTTTCATCAGACGCACTATACAAGTCATTTGACGGTGTAGTAAAGAAGGCTAAGGCCTATGGACACGTTGTAGACGCAGGTGGAGCTGCAGTAAGCCGTGCTGTATTTAACAGCGCTCTTAAGGCTCTTCCACGTAAGTACAAGCAACGTCGTGCAGACCTTCGTTTCTTGGCAGGATCAAACCTAATCCAAGACTTCCTATATGCTAACAGCATTGGAACAAACAACACAATTCCACAAGATATCGCTTCAAGCGTAATCCGTGGTCAAGGTGTACAGCCACTAGGTGGCCCAGCAGGATATGTGGCACCATTCGCATTTGGTATTCCAATTGTTGAAGTTCCACTTCTTCCAGAGGCACAGGATGGCGATTACTCAGGAGAGACTGGTAATCACGGAGATATCCACTTGACATTCCCAAATAACGTAGTTATTGGTATCAAGCGTGATGTAACTGTTTACCGCTTCTTCTGGCCACGTAAGGACTCAATTGAGTACACAATGTATACTCGTGTTGGCGTCCAGATCGAACAAGCAGACGCTTGGGTCGTTGTTAAGAACGTTAAGGTAGCATCATAATTTAATTATTGCTGCTAGCTGGAAAGGCCCCCAAATTAATTTTTGGGGGCTTTTCATTTTAATTTAGTAATGCTATAATTGTTTAGAGTAGAAATAGGAGATTTACATGTCATTTGAGACATTGAAGGTTTCAGAAATAAAGAAGATTGCAGAAGACTTTGCAGTCGATACAGAAGGCTTAAAAAACAAAGCCGACATTATTGCAGCCCTTGCAGAAGAAGGCGTAACCTGGTCTGTATATAACAAGACCATTGAAAAAATGGAAGAAGATGAAGACGATATGGCAGTAGAAGTATTACCTAAGTTCGATCCAAAGGCGGAACATCCAGAAGATACAGTACTAGTAAGAATGACCAGAGCTAATTTTAGGTATGATATTATGGGATATACGTTCACAAAAGAGCACCCATTTGTAGCAATGCATAAGGAAGACGCTCAAGAAATTTTTGATAAGGAGGAGGGCTTTAGATTAGCAACTCCAAAGGAAGTCCAGGAGTACTACAACTAATCTAGGCCTATAATATGGCAGAGGTATTAATTAATAGTCAGTCCCCAATAATACATAAAGTTTTTTGGAATGGTGATGTTGCAAATGCAGACGCATTGCCAACAGTTGCTTTGTACGACGTTACAATGGATCCTGCTATTAGTCCAGCTATTAGCCCCACACAACTTCTTACAACACTAACATCGTCCTTAGATGAAAATAATCCTGGAACATACGTGGTAAACATTCCTTATCAGTATACCAATAGAAATAGAACTCTGAGACTTGATTGGAACTATAATGTAGGTGGCACAAATGTAAAGAAGACTGATGAGGTTTTTGTAGTAACACCGTATGTAGACTTTAATCATGTTGCAGATATGGAGTTTAGTACAGACTCTTCAGACCCAGGGTACAAATCCTATAAAGAGCTTGTTCTAGCAGAAAAATATGCTCGTAAGGTTATAGAGCAGCACACAGGACAAAACTTTTATTTACAAGACGAGATCTTTGTAGTGTATGGACATGACTCAGATATTCTTCCTTTACCTTCAAGAATTGCGGAGCTATACTATCTCTACGCAAGAGATATCCTTCTACTAGATAATATTGAAGAAATAAATAATTGGAACTACGATGTAATTGTTAGCGAAAGCGGATATGGTATAAGAATTAACCGTGCTAGCATGTTAGACAATACAGTCTATATAGCAAACGGAATGGTTCCCTCAAGCGTAAATGATTATGGTAATGGAGTTTTTCAATCTGGAATCCCATATAAGGTTTATGGAAGATTTGGTTGGGAGAAGGTACCAGACGATGTAGAATTAGCAGCTATAGAGCTAATGAAAGACTACTTTGCTAAAGATACAGTATGGAGAAATAAGTATATAAAGAAGATTTCAACATTTGACTGGGACTTTGAATATACTGGAGAAGTTCATACTGGAACTGGAAATGCTTACGCAGATAAACTATTAGCAGACTATGTCTTAACAACTAAGGTAGAAATTATATAATGAACGATTTGATAGACTCAGTTCTGTCTATGCATTTAGATGTATATAGACAGTCTGAGACTCAAGATTCTGACACTGGAGCAATTGTTAGAGAATGGTCATATTATAAAACTGTGGCCTGCCATGCAAAAGGTGTTATTAGCAACTCTGCAACAACTAGGTCTAGCGATAAGCAGATCTTTTCAAATAAATATTTAAACGATCAGATTATCCAGGTTAGAACTTCTGAGAGATTAACTCCCAGAGAAAAAGTAACTAACATTAGAGATAATAGCGGCAATGTTATCTGGCATGAAATAAATTTTCCTACAGAAACCCCAACCGTATTTGAAGTAATGGGAACTACTCCAGTCACCGACCCATTTGGCAAAGTTATTGCATATAACTCATCTATGAAGAGATCGGAGAACCAGCAAATTGGACAATAGCGTACTACTGGTTCAGGCAGCAAGCGGACTTGAAAGAATGATGCATGCAAATCAAAACGGGCCACTTAAAGACAGCACAGTTGCTCAAATCTCAGCATATGTATATTACGAAGCGGCAGTAGTATCTAAGCTAACAACAAATAAACAATTCCAAAGTGCATTCAATAGAATTATTTTTGATCAGATAGACACAGACTTTGGCAACTATATAGACGCACTTGCTAGAAGCAAGCCTAAGTCATTGCACCACGTATATGAGTGGAAGAAGACAGGCAACAAAAGTGCTAGATTATTTAAGTTAAATAAAATATCTGAACAGGGTTTATCATTTAGAGTTAATTATGATTTTCTTCCGTCTAGGTCTTTAGTACCATCATCTAACAGTAGAAGAAGACACATGTTTATAGACAAAGCATCTGTAATGGAGCAAGGAAATCCATTAGTAATTAGACCTAAAAATGCAGACAGGCTAGTATTTGAAGTTGATGGAGAAACAGTATTTATGCCAAAGGGGGCTGCGGTAACAGTTAAGAGACCTGGTGGATCAGCAGCACGTAATCAATTTACATTAGCTCATTCAAGATTTTTTAGCGGAAGATTAGTTAATGAATCAATTAAAAGATCAGGATTTCAAAAAATATTTAATTCAAGCATGACTAAAGCATTAAAGGTTCCGTCTAGTATTAAAAAGGTTCAGTATTCATTTTCAGCAAATACAATTAGGTCTCAGGCTGATTCAGCCCTAGCCCTTTCATTCGGAGGTGCAATGTGACGGCTAACTACAAACTAGACGCAATGATAGAGCTTAGAAAGTATCTATGGAAAGAATTATATACAAGAAACATATTTGATGAGGATGACTATTGGTCAGACAACCTTAATGAAAATATTGTTCCAATTATTCCAGTTCAACAATCAGCAGAAATGAACCAATTCTTAAGCGGCAAGAAGCACATAGTATACGACAAGATAGGAATGTCATATGAGGACAACTGGCTAATATGCTGCGAGCAGATTTTATTTACCCTATATTCAACTTCAGTAGCAGATATCAATGAAATTAGAAACTATATGACTGATGAGTTTAGAAGAATGGATGAGTCTGCCAGAGATATCAATAAATGGTCAGGGTTTTCTGATAAATTTAAATTCCATACTATTTGGGTTGCCGATATATCCCCTACGGCCCCCTCAGAAGAGCTTCAGGGATTTTTCTCTGCTGAAGTCATTCTAGAAATAAAATACTCAAGAATTACAGACGGCCAAGGTAGATTCCTATAAGGTTTGCCTTTTTACCCTTAATGGTTTAGAATTATACCAAGAGGGAAGAGGCCTAGCCAGCCAGATTTAAAATTTGATTTTACAATTTAATAACAAAGAATTCCAGGAGGTGGAAACACAATATGGCACAAAATACAGGTAATGCTAAAAACATTCTCGTAGGTGCATCCCCATTGTTTATTTCGAATATCGATTCAACATCAGCAGGATATGCAACATACGAAAACTCAGAACCAGGCACAACAAACGCAGGAGCATTTGCAACAGGAGTATCCTATACAACTACTCTAAACGCAGTTGAGTCTGGTACTTTCTACTATAGAAACGTAGGATTTACCAACAATGGTCTTCAGATTACTTACAATCCAACATTTGATAACGTAACTGTAGATCAGCTTCTTGATACAGCTAAGCTGTTCAAGTCTGCTATGGAAGTTATGATCGCAACTGAAATGTCAGAAGGTACACTAGAGAACGTTCTAGTAGTATTCGGTCAGCCAGACGATCCAACTAACAATACAGCAATTTCACAAAACAACACAATTATTTCAACAGGTACAGGTAATACAAAGAGAGACACTCTTGGACTTGCAGCTGGAGCACTTGGTATTGCACCAACAGAGCGTCAGCTTATTGCAGTTGGTCAAGCACCAACAACAGCAGGTTCACAGACAGAGCGTGTATACTATGCACGTCGTGTACTTTCTGTACAACAGTCACAGTTCACTTTGGCTCGTTCAGCCCCAACTACATTCCCAGTAACATTCCGTTTGCTCCCAACAGCTATGACAGGCTATGAAGGACAAGAATACGGTAAGATTATTGACCGTGTATTGGCAGTATAATTAAGTAATTAATTACCAAGGCCCCCAAGAAATTGGGGGCTTTCTGGTTGTATTAAGAGATTCTATTTAGTATAATGATTTAGACTAGATCCTAGGAGGATTAAATTGGCAACAACAGTATATGATGTAGAAGAAGTACAACTACAAAATGGGCAGACAGCAAAGCTAAAGCCGCTATCTATTAAAGAGCTACGTAAGTTTATGGTAGCAATTCAAAAAACAGGTACGTCTCAGACAGAAGACGAAACATTAAACATCCTGATTGACGCATGTGCAATTGCACTCGAAAGACAGCTTCCAGAATTGGTAGCAGACAGAGATGCATTTGAAGATGCACTTGATGTTCCAACTATGAATCGCATTCTTGAAGTTTGCGGAGGAATTAAACTTGACGACCCAAACCTACTAGCGGCAGCGGTTCTGGCTGGTCAGAACTAGACTTAGCCGCTTTAGAAGGAGAACTTTTTTTACTAGGACATTGGAAAAATTACGATGAACTAGAAGAAAATTTATCAATGCCAGAACTTATAACTACCATCCAGGCTTTGAAGAAAAAGGAACATGACGCAAAAAAGTTTCAAGCATCTTTAAAGGGAGTAGATATAGGAGAGTATGAAGAAGATAAAAAGGGAGGCCCTAGTTTCGAAGACATAGAGTTGAGAGCAGCAGGAATAAATGCTACTAGCAACGATGTTGTTTCACTTCAAGGAAATTTTGCAGCGCAAGCTGGATTTGGAATTGGAGAAGGACTAGGATACTCAAGGGAGTAGTTTGAATATAAATGGCTGACGAAACAATCAGTACCCGAATAGTCGCTAATGCCGACTTCTCAGCCCTTATTGCCGATGTGCATAAGGTTACTGCCAGCCTATCAAAATTACAAGAGCAATTAGCTAACTCTAACAAGATGTTGGCAAATCAAATTGCCGTAATGAATAGATCCTTTTCTGATACTTTAAGAAGTACTGGACAATACTCTACACACTTTGTAAGCCTTCAGTCAGATGTAGAAAAATTTGGTAAAAACCTAGATGGTGGAAGACTAAAGTTAAATCAATACTTTAACACATTTAGAGATCATGCTAGAACATCTGGCGGTCTTGTAAGAGATTTAGCAAAGCAGCAAGTAGCACTTCAGAACTCAATATTACAACCGCTAGGCAGAAATGCACAAGGACTCATGCAGTTCAATGTGCAAGTTCCAAGAGGGCTGGATGAAGTAAAGAATAAGACTGCAATAGCTAGACAAGAACTTCAGATAATGAATAGAGTTATTCAGGATGGTGCTGGACAACTTATTAACTGGGGTAAGAATACTCAGTGGGCAGGTCGTCAGCTAACTGTAGGACTCACAGTTCCGCTTGCAGCATTTGGTAAAGCGGCGGCAACTGCATTTAGAGAAGCAGATCAAGAGTTAGTAAGATTAACTAAGGTGTACGGAGATGTTGCTGGAAGCTCTGCAGCAGAATTAGGCAAAGTAAGAGATGATGTTACCAGAACTGCAAAAGAAATTTCAGCAGCAATGGGTGTTAGCTTTAAAGAAACTATCGGATTAGCAGCAGATATTGCGGCAACTGGAAAAACAGGAGATGAGCTTTTAGGCTCAATTCAAGAAACAACCAGACTAGCAGTACTTGGTGAAGTAGATAGGCAAGAAGCTATGAAAGCGACACTTGCAATTCAGTCTGCATTCAAATCTAATACAGACGAATTAGCACAATCAATTAACTTTCTTAACGCAGTTGAAAACCAAACATCAACAACTCTTAACGATTTAGTAGAAGCAATCCCTAAAGCTGGTCCAGTTGTTAAAGGATTAGGCGGAAGCGTACAAGATTTAGCACTGTATATGACAGCTATGCGAGAGGGTGGAATTAATGCTTCTGAAGGAGCAAACGCTTTAAAATCTGCACTGGCATCTTTAATTAACCCAACAGATGTTGCAGTTGGAAAGTTTAAAACTTTAGGAATTGACCTACTAGGAATTGTAAATAATAATGCTGGTAATTTAACTGGCACATTAATGGCTCTCCAGGGTGCTCTAGATCAATTAAATCCATTACAGAAGCAGCAGGCTATCGAGCAGCTATTCGGTAAGTTTCAGTTCTCAAGACTTAATGCTTTGTTTGAAAACTTAGGTAGACAAGGTAGCCAGACTCTACAGGTTTTAGATTTAATGAAAGCGTCCACAGACGAATTAGCATCAGTAGCTGATCGAGAATTAACTGCAGTAACAGAGTCTGCTTCAGGTAAATACAGAAGAGCTTTAGAAAGTTTAAAAGCCTCTCTTGCTGAAATAGGAGAGCAATTCTTAACAATTAACACAGTACTCATTGAGGTAATTGATAAGGTTGTAAAATTTGCTACTAATCTTCCTGGTCCAATTAAACAAGTTCTAGCTCTAATAGGTGGAATAACTGCTATTGCTGGTCCGCTTATTATGATTACTGGTGTACTTGCTAACTTCTTTGGATATATAGCAAAGGGTGTATTCCATATGAAGGCATTCTTTAAAGGCGGAGAAGGATGGAAGTATCTTACTCCAGAAATGTTGGCAGCAGAAAGAGCTGGTAAATTAGTAGAACAATCTTTTTATAGTGATGCTAAAGCAGCCGCAGTATTAAAGCAGGCTCTAGGAAACCTTATTGATGAATTTTCAGTACTAGAAGCAAAAGCAAAATCAGGAGCAATGTCTGTAAATCCAGCAGTTTCAACAATGGCTGGTAACCTTGTTATGGCAGCAGGGGGACAAAGAGTAGTAAATCCACAACATCCATTAGCAGGTCCAATGGGAACTAGAGCAAGTTCTCATATGGTTCCAAGAGCTGGAATGTCTGAACAAGAAAGACTTTCACAAACAATATTCGGCATGGTTCCAGGATCTGGAATGGTTAATCAGAAAATTGGTCAGAACCCACAGATTTATATGAACGATGCTTTGCCTAATGTTCCTGGACTAACAAGTGTCGGCGGAGTTTCAACTGGTGTAGTTGCTGGAGAAGCTGCTAGATGGCACTCAATGATGGCTACCCTATCAATGCAGTCAAAGGCAGAAATTGAAATGCTAAAAAAGCAGATCGTTGCTACAGGAGTAGTAAGCAAAGACTTTATGATGCAGTTCGATGACATTTTACCAATTGTATCTAAGCTAACAGATAACGCTGCAAGAGAATCCTCAATGATTGTAGCAGAATTACGTGCAGGCAAAATGACTGTAGAGGCTGCGAAAGCAAAGATCATAGCCTTGAACCTTGAGACAGAAAGAATGATTGCATCTGCTGTTAGCACACAGGCTTCGGCAATGGGTAGAAGCATTAACCCAACAATGGTTCCTACATTAAATCAGCCAGTAGTTGATGCTTCTGGTAAATCAAATATGCGAGAATTATTTAAAAAGGGTAAAACAAGAGACTTTATAAATAAAATAGCAGGCGCACTTGGAGTAAGAACATCAGGCGCTGGATATAACATTGAAACAACAGTCCCACGAAAAATGAATTCTGGTGGATATGTTTATACGCTAAATGATGGCAACATTGTTCCAGGTCCAAATGTTGATGCAGATGTAGTGCCAGCAATGCTCACCCCAGGCGAGTTTGTGGTAAATGCACAATCTACAAGAGAAAATTTAGGATTACTTAAAGCAATAAATAGCGGAGGATCTTTAGGATCTTCAAGTGATGGTTATATGCCATCAGGAGTATCAAATAGCATACTCGGTGCCTTTGGATATAGCAGCAGAAGCAACAAAGAAGCTAACTTAGTTGGAAGATGGGGAATGATTCTTCCTCAATCATTAAATGACGCACTTGCTGGAAAACTTGGAAGCGATGGTGCAAGAGGAGCAGACATTATTGCTGCTCTACAAGAACCAGGAAGATTAATAGACCTAGAAGACTTCTTATTGCATAACGGAGTATCTCCAAAAGAAACACAAGCAATTATGAAGTCAGTAGCAAAAGATATGGCTTCAAAAATTAATCCAGGAGGAACATATAGAGATGCTGGTCTAGGATCAATTGCATTTAGTTCAATAGATTCAAAAGTAAAAGCACTAGAATCAAAGTATCCAGGTATCAGTCTGGCTTATCAAAAAGATAGAATGACCCCTGGAAGAAGAGATACAAGAAGAACACCAAGACCTGGAGAAACACAAGCTCAGGCTAATAAGCGTGGAGGATCAAGTCCTACTGGAATAAATATTCCAGGACAAAGACCAAGCAATTATGGCTCTGGGGCAACAAGGGGTGCGGCATTTGGCAATAGACAAGTTTGGGCACATTTAGATGACATGGAATTTCAAAAAAATACATCTATGTTGTCTAGATCTATGGGTTTCATAAGAGGAATTGCTAATCCAAGAGCTATAGGAAGAGGACTGGCAGCAGCTGGAAGATTTGCACCAGGTAGAAGAATTCCAGGAGCAATAAAATTTAATAAGGGCGGCATGGTTCCTGGCTACAACATGGGTGGAATGGTTGCTGGTTATAATATGGGCGGAATGGTTCAGGGATATAACGAAGGTGGAGAAGCAAAATCTAGAGGCACTGGCGGCATGGGAATGTTCATGGGCGGTATGGGATTGCAAATGGGTGCAGGAATGGTTGGTGGAACTGCTGGATCCGTAATGTCTAATATTGGTATGGCTATGCAGTTTATGCCAATGCTAGGAATGCTTCCAAAACTTACAACTGGAACAAAAATATTTTCAACTGCGATGTTTGCGCTAGGCAATGGTATAAAGGCAGCGGTACTTGCAATGAAGGCTTTTGCAATGGCAAACCCACTTTTATTGGCTGGAACATTAGCAGTAGCTGGAGCAATTGCTGCATTCAAAGCTTGGCGCAAAGAGATTGCTGAAACTAAGCGTGAGCAGACCAATTTATTTGGAATCACTGATAAGGGAGCAAAAGAAGCTGGAATTAAATATGAGTCTTTAACTGAAAAAGTAAAGGCTCTTCGTGAAGAACAAAAACTGGCAGCCGATAAAGCAAAAGCCTATTTTGAATCTTATACAACATCTGGCGTTAGAGGGCTAACTCTTACAATTCAACAACTTAGAGAATTAAAAGAGCGTGTTAAAAATGATATGCCAGAGCTAATTAGTACTTTTAATGGCATAGATACAAGTAAGGTAAATGACCTAGCTTCAAATCTTAAAGCGCAAATGGTTGCAAGCGGGAAGAGTGTTGAAGAAGCAACTAATTTAATATATGCACTTATAGAGGCTTCAGATAAGGCTGGAATGGGAGTTGGAGCAATAAGCTCAAAGGCTTTTGCTGGAATAACTGATAAGGGAACAGCGGCCACATTTGTAATTAAAAATCTTGCAAAAAATATCGAAGATGTTTCAAACATAGATCCATCAGCATTTGCTTCTAATGTTGATACAGCAATTTCTTCATTAGACTCAGCAGTAAGTTCTTTAATTGGTACAAAAGACGAAAGCGGAAGAGTTTTAGATGAGGCAGGAGCAATTGCAATTCAGTTTGAAAAAATGACACAGGCGGGCGTAAAAAATAACCTTCTCGGAGAGGATACGCTAAAAACATTAAAGTCACAAAGACCAGAATTTGCAAACATTCTTAATAAGGCTGATACCATTGGCGGAATGTATGCTAAATGGAGATTGATGCTACAAGGAGTTTCAATAGACTTATCTAAAATTAGTTCAGCGCAAGCAGAGACTTTAGCAGCATTTACAGCAGGGCTTGACGCAGCAGGCGCAGCAGCTTTAGTTGTAGAAGGTGGAGTTGACGGATTGGGCGGAGCAGCACAAGCTCTTAAAGAACTTCAGGAAGATTATAAGGAAGCAAACAAAGCATCTAATGCTGATTCAATAAGAGCTGCTGGATTATCAAAGAAACAGATAAAAGCAATTCAAGATGAGATTAAAGCAATTAGAGAACGTGCAGAAGCTAAAAAACGTGCACTAAGAGAAACATTTGATAAAGAAAATGCTGAGCTAGAATTACAGCAAGCTAAGTTAGATCTACAATCAGCAATTGCTCGTGGAGATAATGAAGCTGCAGCAGCAGCACAAATTAGAATTCAACAAATACAAAAAGAGGCTAGCTTAAAAACAGCCGAAGCAAAAATTGATGAAAATGCTAGAAAGGCAGAAGCAAAGCAGCAAGCCTTACTTGATAAAGATCAGCAGTATAAAGATAAACTTGCAGAAGGTGCAAGGGCTGCTGGAAATAAAGCAGGCCAAATTGGTGAAACAATTAAAACAGTAACTGAGCTTGGAAATGAATTGACTAGAGTTGCAAAGCTTAGAATTCTTTCTGAGGCAAAGGGTGCTACTAAGCAGCAAAAAGATGAATTTACTATAGCTTTTTCAAATGTTTTAAATGACATAGCAAAGGCAGCAAACTCTTCACCAGAGGTTGCAAAAGCATATGCAGATTTTATAAGAAAAGGCGAAGACGGCAAGTTTGTAGCTCGTTCTGCAAAGGAAGCAAGGACTGTTGCAATGAGAAGAAGCGGTACAAAGATTGATATGCCACAGGGAGAAGCACTTACTCAATTAGATCAATTAGCTTCAAGCATGAGCGACTTTGCAATTAAGATTACTGGCGGAAAAACCCTTTCCAACATCTATGATATTCTTGCAAAAGGAACTCCACAAAAATCTACAATTACATTTAAAACAGATGCAGAAATGAAAGACGTTATTGCTAAAAATGCTGGTAAATCTTCAGCTCAATTTAAAAATCCTTATGAAAAAGATCAAGACTATCTGACAGAAGCAGCAAGAGCGTCTATTATTGTGGCCAAGAAGCTAATTCGTGGAGACCTATTTACCGATCCCAACGGAAATCAATATAAGGTAACAGATGGATACGATGCAAAACTTGCATCTCCTCGTGCTATTAGAATGTCAATGGGGGGATATATTACTCGTGCAGTAAATGGAGTTAGCGGAATGACAAGCTCCCAACCTTATCTTGTAGGTGAGCGTGGACCAGAACTATTTGTCCCATCTTCTGGAGGACAAATTATTCCTAATAATATACTAGGTGCTAAATATAATATTCCAGGAAATACAATTAGTGGTGTTAAGGGTGGAGCCAATAATTCATACAACAATAATGTTTATAATATTGATATTGATTTAAATGGCACAAATGTCACTGCAGATGATATAATGAGAAAGTTCAAGGCTGAGCTGGCATTGATTAATGCTAAAGAAGGCAGAGTAAGATCTTTTGGAGGTAATTACTAATGAGCATGTTTTTACCTAGAGGTTCCATTCTTTATATTGAAGCTAAGGACCTACTTGCCTCTACTCCAGGAACAACCAAGACTTGGAACAAAGTCACAGAGCATAACCGTTCAGCTTTAGAATTATCAACTGAAAGAATTGAAAGAGTAGTAAGAACTTCTAACGGAACACTTAGAAAGAACCATATTGCAGACAAGAAAAAGTTTCAGCTATCATGGGAAATGCTTCCTTCATATAGAACCTTAACGGTAGACGGAGGATGGGGAGCAGAAGACCTAAGATCTTTCTACTTTGGAGATGAAGGAAAGCAAAGCTTTAATATTAGAATAAACTTAGCAAAGGCAGGCACAGACCAGTCTTCATCAGGATTTGAATCATATACTGTAATAATCTCATCATGTAATTTTACGGTTGTTAAAAGAGGTTTACAACCACATTGGAATGTGTCCCTATCACTGGATGAGGTCTA